>Ga0310810_10001835_pt1 | contig 22501 bp, 18 predicted proteins | sample NCmetagenome_FD_207641 | JGI IMG/M metagenome (GOLD analysis project Ga0310810, IMG submission 207641) | Soil microbial communities from experimental microcosm in Duke University, North Carolina, United States - NC | ecosystem: Engineered > Artificial ecosystem > Soil microcosm > Unclassified ... | reverse complement strand
TCGCTCCGGCAGGTCGAGATCCAGGACCTCCTTCGGCGGGAGCCGATCCAGACCGACCTGGAGCAAGTCCGCGTTCTCGCCACCGGCGAGACGGTCATGGTGACCGGCGCCGGCGGGAGCATCGGCAGCGAGCTCTGCCGCCAGCTGGCCCGGCTGGAGCCGGCCCAGGTGCTGGTGATGGGGCACGGCGAGAACTCGATCTTCGACGTGATGGCCGAGCTGAGCGAGCGGTACCCCAACGTCACCGCGGTCCCCATCATCGGCGACGTGCGGGACCGGGAGCGGATGCGGCTCATCTTCGAGCGCTACCGCCCCTACGCCGTCTTCCACGCCGCGGCGCACAAGCACGTGCCGCTGATGGAAGAGAACATGGCCGAGGCGGTGACCAACAACGTCCTCGGCACCAAGAATATCGCCGAGCTCTCGGCCGAGTTCGGGGTGGAGCACCTGGTGCTCATCTCGACCGACAAGGCGGTCCGCCCCACCAACGTCATGGGCGCGACCAAGCGGGTGGCCGAGCAGATCGTGCAGGAGATCGCGGAGACCCACGGGCGGAACTTCGCGGCGGTGCGGTTCGGCAACGTGCTGGGCAGCCGCGGCAGCGTGGTGCCGACCTTCCTGCGGCAGATCGAGGCCGGCGGGCCGGTGACCGTCACCCACCCCGAGATGCGCCGCTACTTCATGACCATCCCGGAGGCGGTGCAGCTGGTGCTGCAGGCGGGCGCGATCGGCAAGGGTGGGGAAGTCTTCGTGCTCGACATGGGCGAGCCGGTCAAGATCCTCGACCTGGCCACCGACCTGATCCGGCTGAGCGGCCTCGAGGTCGGCACCGACATCGAGATCCGCTTCAGCGGCACCCGCCCGGGCGAGAAGCTCTACGAGGAGCTCTTCTTCGACTCGGAGAGCGCGCTGCCGACCGGGCACCCGAAGGTGCTCCGGGCCAAGAACGGCGTCCTCCCGCTCGGGCTCAGCACCGTGGTGGACCTGCTGGTGGACGGCGCCCGCCGCGGCTGGTCCGACGACCAGCTCCGCAACCTGCTGGGCCGTCTGGTGCCCGACTTCCGCGTGCCCACCCCAGAGGTGGAAGCGGAAGTCGACCTTCCTATCTCGTCGCTACCACGATAATCGTCGTCAGGATGCCGAGCACCTGGGCCACGGTCCCGAGGACCGCGCCCAGGTTGTTCGGCGGCTGAACCAGCTTGCGCGGCACGTAGACGGCGGCGCCGGGGGCCGGCTTCGGCACCCGGTCGGCCAGGATCATCCGGCGCTTGACGCCCGCCCGCTCGCCGTTGGGCTGGGTGACGTAGCTGTTGTCGTCGTCGCCCGTCACGCCATACCCGCCGGCCCGGTCCACGTACCAGTCGAGGTTCTTGCCCGGCTCGAAGGCCACCGGCCCCGGCGAGTTGACGTAGCCGTTCACCATCACGACCGGGTCGTACTCGGGGATGTTGATCGAGTCCCCGCCGATCAGTACCACGTTGTCGCGGAACTTGGGGTCCTTGAGAACGCGGGGCAGGTCGATCCCGATCCGCTCGGGGGCGCTCCGGGTCACCGTGTCCCGCCCACCGTTGATCGGAATCGCGACGCCGCTGTCGACGGCGGAGATGGGGTCGCCCCCGGTCGGACGCCCGGCAGTGTAGCGCCGGTAGAACTGGACCCCATCAGTGTAGGCCTGGTCGGTCAGCCCGCCGGCCCGCTCGAGGAGGTCGGTCACCCGGTCGGTCTTGCTCTTCAGCGAGTAGCGGCCGGGAAACTTGACCTGCCCGGTAATGGCCACGCTCCGCTGCAGGTCCCAGCCCGCCTGCCGCATGATCATCACGTTGTCATAAGGCTGGAGCGGCGTCTCGGGCGCCCCCGAGGCGGGGGCGGGCAGGCCGGGCGGGCCGACATAGCGTTCGCCCGGTGCCCGGCCGAACAGATAGGTCGAGTCCAGGGGCACCCGTACCGTTGTGGCGAGGGCGCCGGGCGCCGGGTTGGAGTCCAGTCGGGCGATCTCCGCCTCCTTCAGCCAGGCGTCCGGCGTCACGCCGTCGGCCAGCAGCACGGCGTCTCGAAGGGTCATGCCCTCCCGGAAGGGGACTCGTCCCGGCTTCCGCACCGCGCCCACCACCGCCACCCACAGCTGGCTCCGGAAGGTGGTGCGTGACCAGATCCGGATCTCGTCCTGATCCTGCAACACCAAGTCGTCGGTCACGGCCCCGGTGGGGTCGGCGAAGGCCGACCGGAGCTGGGTCATGCTCGAGTCTTCGGCCAGCCGGGTGACCAGGATCCGACCCAGGTAGAGGTCGGGCCTCGGCCCGCCGGCCAGCCGGATCGCGTCGCTCAGCTTCATGCCCGCGGTGAAGCCGACCTGGCCCTCGATCCAGACATTGCCGCGCACCGTCACGTACCCGCGCGAGCGATCCTCGATGCCCTGAACCGTCACCGAGTCGCCCGGCGCCATCGGCAGGGTGGGCGCCAGGCCGTCGGCAAACTGGTCCGACCCCACCGCGATGACGACCCGGGTGGGCGACCCGGGAGCGCGCGAGGCCGGAGGCACCACCCGGTTGATCGTGATCCGCGCGTGCACCGCCGTCAGGTCGAAGCCGCCGGCGAAGTTCACCGCATCCCGCAGCGTCTCGTTCGGCAGCATCTCGTAGATCGCCGGGCGATTGACCTTGCCGACCACCTTGGCGAATCCGCCGTGCACCGGCACGAACACCACGTCGCCGCTCTGGAGCCGCACGCCGCTCGGGTTTATCCCCTTGGTGAGGTACTCGTACACGTCCACGCTGTCGGCCAGCTTCCCGCCGCGGCGCACCTCGACCCGCCGGAAGCTTCCGTTGGTGGTGGGACCGCCCGCAGCATACAAGGCGTTGAGCACGGTCCCGGCGGCCGAGATCTGATAGCTGCCGGGGCGGACGACGTCGCCCGCCACGAAGACCTGGATATTGCGCAGCCGGGCGATGGACACCTGGAACTTGGTGCGGGCGTTGGGACTCCGTCGGACCCCGGAGAAGACCCGTCCCAGGCGAGTGTAGAGCTGGTCCTCGAGCTGCCCGATCGTGATGTTGGCGACGTAGATCGAGCCGACCTGCGGGATCACCACGAACCCTTCGCGGGTGACCTCCAGCATGTCGGCCCGCTCGACGTCACCGGTCAGGATCAGCACCACGACGTCGCCGGGACCGAGCCGATAGTTCTCGTCCACCGGGCCGTTCTCGGGCACCTCGAACTGGTTGCTGAGCTTCCGGAACGTCGTAAGGCCGAAGACGCGAAGTCCGGTGGGGCGGATCCGCTCCAGCGAATCGGCCAGCGAGTCGGCGCGGAGCGAATCCAGGTGCACAAACCGCAGCGAGTCGAGCAGGTGCCGCACGGAGTCCGACTGGGCGAAGAGACTGTCGCCCAATCCCAGGCTGTCGGCTTCCTGGGGCGAGAGGATGCCGAGCGCCCGCACGGCGTCCAAGGTTCCGGCACCGGGCCTCGCGGCGACGGTGGTGTCAGCGCCCTGGAGGTACTGGTCCAGCAGGTCCTCCGGATAACCTAGGGCGCGGAGTCGGCTCCGCACCTGATCCGGCGTCAGGCCGGACTGCGAGATCCGCTGCCGCAGTTGGTCCACCAGCCCGGGCTGATTCTGCAGCATCTGCTTGGCCTGGTCCGGGCTGGGGAGAGTCTGGCCGGGTCTGGCCGGCTGCGGCACCTGCGCAAGACCGGAGGCCATCGGCAGAACGAAGAGGAGACTCAGCAGGAGGGCCACCCGCCGGGGAAGCCACCGGGAAAACGCCGTGATGGGCATGGAGGTCCGAAGTTGTCTCGTAAGTTACCGGATGTCAACCGGTTGCAGGAATGCTCTCACGCCAGAAGGCAGCCGTGCGGGCCGCGATCGCCGCGTCGGTGTGCTGGTCCATGATGAGACGCCGGCCGGCCCCGCCGAGTCGCTGATGCACCGTCGGGTCGTCATGCAGGCGCTGGAGCGCTTCGGTCAGCGCGGCGACGTCCTCCTCCGGCACTACGATCCCGGTCCCCTCCACGAGCTCGGGCAGGGCGCCCGCAGCGCTGGAGATCACCGCCACGCCGTGGGCCATCGCCTCCAGCGCGGCGCGGGGCCTCGCCTCGATCCAGCGCGGCGCGGTGCGGGAGGGCAGAACCACGCAGTCGAGCCGGGGCCAGATCTCCTCCACCTGATCGCGGGGGAGCGCGCCCAGCCAGGTGACCCGCCCCGCGATGCCGAGACGCTCGGCCAGACCCTCCAGCTCCTCCTGAGCGGGGCCCGTTCCAACCACGGTGATGGTCCACCGCCCCACCAGCTTCACGCAGGCGCGGAACAGGAGGTCGAGCCCCTTCTCGGGAATCAGCCGGCCCAGGAACCCGATGGAGAGCCCGCTGTGGCGCACCCGGTCGCCGGCCAAGGGGAGTGGTGTCCCGAGCTGGGGGATGACGCGCTGCGGCAGGGCCGGGTGGTCCCGCACCGCGAGGCGGCCGGCCAGCCCGTTGACCGCGAGCACGCCCCGGGCGCCGGCGAGCGTGCGCGCGCGCCGGAGCCGTCCCATGAGGCCGTGCGGCTGAGGCAGGCTTTCGCGGGTGAGCACGAAGTAGGGGATCCGCATGCGGCGGGCCAGCAGTCCGGCGGTGGCCGCCGCCCGGGTCCACGGCTCTTCTTCGATCTGCAGCAGATCCGGGCGAAAGTCGGTGAGGAGCCGGCGGAGCGCGCCGCTGTTCCAGGCGGGATTCGTCCCTGGGGCGGTGGGGCCGCGCACCCCGACGGGCACGGTGCGCACCCCGCCATCCTCGCCGAAGCTGGTCTGGCGCTCGCCCCGCACGCCGACCGGCGCCCACCGTTCCGGCACGGCTGCTGCAACGGAGATCCCGAGTCCCGCGAGCGCCTTGAGCTTTCCCCGATTGGCCGGGTCGGCGTAGACCCGGCTCACGATCACGGCGCGCACGTCAACGGATGCGAGTCAGGGTGGCGATCCTCGGCGGGGGATGGCGGCAGACGACGCCGTAATCTGGCGGTGACGGGCCCTGCCTCCAAGGGCTCCATCGCGGTTAACTTCGGCGGCATCCCATGCGCATTCTCCATCTGGCGAAGTACTACTGGCCGCGCTCGGGCGGCATGGAGCGGGTGGTCCAGGGGCTGGCCGAAGGCGCGGCGGCTCTGGGCCACCAGGTGGAGGTCGTGGCGGTGGAGACGGTCGGGCGGGCCGGACGCCCGGTCCGCCAACGCTCCTCGGTCACGCGGGCGTTTTCGCTCGCCGCGCTCGGCACCCAGGAGATCGCGCCGGGGTACATCGCGGCGGCCTGGAAGCGGGCCGACATCATCCACGTCCACCACCCGCACCCGCTGGCCGACGTGGCCTGCCTGCTCCGGGCTCGACGCACCCCGGTCGTGGTCACCCAGCACGCGGACAGCCGGCGGGGGATCTACCGCCCGGCGACCCGGCTGGTGCTGTGGCGCGCCGCCGCGGTGGTGGTGCCCAGCCGGGCCCACCTCGCGCTCTCCTCCGAGCTCGCCGGCCACGAATCCAAGGTGGAGGTGATCCCCTTCGGGATCGACCAGACCCGGTGGGAGGTCGTGCCACCGCCGCCGCCCGGTGGTGCGCCCCGCGCGATCTTCATCGGCCGGCTCGCGGCCTACAAGGGGCTCGATGTCCTGCTGCGGGCCATGGAGCGGGTGCCCGACCTCCGGCTCGACGTGGTGGGCGCCGGGCCCGAAGGACCGCGGCTCCGAACCCTGGCCCAGGCGCTCGCGGTGCACGACCGGGTGCGCTGGTACGGCGAGTACCCGGACGAGGACCTGCCCCGCCGAATGGCCGACGCCGACTTCCTGGTGCTGCCGTCGGTGACGATCGAGGAGATGTTCGGGCTGGTGGTGCTGGAGGCGATGGCTGCCGGGCGTCCGGTGATCACCACGGCGCTCCCGAGCGCGGTGCGGGAGGTGAACGTGCCGGACGTGACCGGGCTCGAGGTGCCGCTGCGCGACGTAGGCGCCCTGGCCTCGGCACTGGAGCGCCTGGCCCACGATGGCCGGTTGCGTCGCACCCTGGGCGAGGCCGGCCGGAAACGGGTCGCCGAGCGGTTCACCCAGTCGGCAATGGCCGAGAAGCACATCGCCCTCTACGAGCGGATTCTGGCGGAGCGGAGCTAGCCTTTCGGCTGCGCCTGCTCGCGCCACCGCCCGCGGGCGAGCGCCGGGTACCCGTAGTGCCGCCGGACCAGCATCCAGATGACCGGCGCCACCAGCAGCGTGGCGAGGAGGGCGATCCCGGTCTCGGTGTTGGGCAGGCTCAGCAGCTTGAGGGCCGACGCCAGCAGCACGAACGCCAGCGCCCGCCGCACCAACCCGCCCGGCAACCGCGCCGAGAGATGCGCACCCACCCAGACGCCGGGGATACAACCCAGCAGCAGCCCGGTGGTGAGCTCCAGCTTGAAATCGCCGAAGAGGATGTGCCCCAGGGCCGCGGACGCGACCAGGGGCACGGCCTGCACCAGGTCGGTCCCCACCAGCTGGCTCGCGGTGAGCGTCGGGTAGAGCACCATGAGCGCGATGATGATGAGCGATCCCGACCCTACGGACGTGAGGCCCACCACGATGCCGCCCAGGGCGCCGAGCACGATCGTCGGCCATGGCCGGAGGACCACGTCGGGCCGCTCCTGCGAGAGCGGGGCCGCCCGCCCGTCCCGGAGGCGGGCATGCTCCACCAGGCGGATGTAGGCCCGCACGATGAGCCCGAACGCGGCCAGGAGCAACGCGACGCCCAGCGCCGTCCGGACCAGGTTCTGCACGTCCTCCCCCCGCCCGAGCGCGCGCGCGATCAGCACGCCGCTGAACGCCCCGGGGATGGATCCGATGCAGAGCCACTTCACCAGCCCGAGGTGCACCGTCCCGCGCCGGAGGTGCACGAAGGAGCCCACGGGCTTCATGACCGCGCTCGCCACCAGGTCGGACGAGACCGCGGTGAGCGGCGGCACCTGGAAGAAGAGCACCAGGACGGGCGTCATGAGAGCCCCGCCGCCCATGCCGGTGAGGCCGACGACGATGCCGATGCCGAAGGCGGCCAGCGTCAGGAAGGGATCGATGGTCATTCCGTCTCGCGGGAGGAGGGCGGTCCGGTGGGGCGACCGTCAATCTTGACCGGGCCTGGATCGGAACGCTACCCCTGCCCGCGATGGCGCGCCTTGCCTCGGCGGTCCCCCGAGCCTAGTGTGACCCAGTCCAGGCACCGGTCTCCCACACCAGAGCCCTTTGCATGATGAGCGCGGAAGCCCCCATCCTGGTCGGCGCGTCGGTGGTGCTCTACCGCCTGTTCGACGTGGGGTACGAGATCGACCTCATGCAGGCCGCGGCGCTGCTGGCGCCCGCGGGCGCGGGGCGGTCCCGGCCACGCCGCGGCGAGGCGGCGGCCATCGTCATGCCGAGGCCGCCGGTGCGCCTGGAGCTCGAGGGCGGGGTCACCGCCTCGCTCTACGACTTCGGGGTGGTGTCGCTGCGCCTGCTGTGCAGCCCGGCGCGCGATCTGTCCTGGGGAGAGTTCGTGGCGCAGGCGGCTCGCCATCAGGCCGCTCCCGAGCTGCGCGCGAGGCTGGACCAGGCGCTCAGCGAGCTGCTCCAGCGCATTCGCCCGGCGGTGAGTCGGCCGGCGGTAGCGACGGTGAGGGAGGAATACTTCATCTTCCGCGCCCGGGGCCTGCGCGAGCCGGAGGGCGAACGGGTCGATCCGGGCGCGGTCTCGTCCGACGCACTCGCCCGCCTGCTGTTCAACGAGCCGAGGACCCTCACTCCCGTCGCGCTGCGCGATCTGCTGCCGCATCGCTTCAGCTACACCATGGATGATTTCGTGGTGCTCAGCTGGGAAGGGGCGCTGGTCGTCGAGCCCGACGCGGACGACGAGGATGTCGAATACGTGCTGGAGTTCGCCAACGCCCAGCTGCTGGAGCTGCGCTTCTTCGACGCCCTGCTGGACGACGAGCTGCCCAGGGTGTACGACCGCATGGCGCTGGCGCGCCGGACGCCGTCGCTGCTCCTGGGCCGGCGATACCGGCCTCTGCTGGCGGATGTGCAGACCTTCGTCGCCGACACGACCGAGATCGTCGAGCGGGTGGAGAACGCCTTCAAGGTGACGGAGGACGTGTATCTGGCGCGGATCTATCTCGCGGCGCTGGAGATCTTCCGCGGCGCCGCGTGGCGCCGGGGCATCGATCGGAAGCTGGCGATTCTGCGGGATACGTACGGGATGCTCAACGCCGAGTCACAGGCGGCGCGGGGCGAGGCGCTGGAGGTGGCCATCGTGCTGCTGATCGTGAGCGAGATCGTCCTGACCCTGTTCCACGCCTAGCTCGCCGATCGCTCAGGGCGTCGCCGGCACCAGCGTTTCGGTGAGCCCAGGAGCCGGCCCCCCGACGCCGTCACCCGCCACTCCCCGCTCGCGTCCCGCATCCGGTCGCCATAGGCGCACACCACGATCACCGGCTCCGGCCGCGTCCAGGGCGCCGGCACCACCCAGGCGATGCCGCTCATCGCACTCCGGGGCGTGCCCGGTTCTCGGGTGACTCGACCATGGGAGCAATCTGCGGGAGAGCGCGTCGCCGCCGGACGACGGCGGCGTCACGATCGTGCAGCGCTGCGGAGGCCTGCCTTAGGGACGCGCCGTGACCCGGCCCGGCTCCGGTTCGACAGGGGGATGCCGCGCGGCGCGCAGCAGGCGGGTCGGGTAGATCCGGGCCAGCATCGGCGAGGTCATGAAGGTGGTCGCCAGCGCCATCAGCACCATCATGGCGAAGAGCGCCGGTGAGATGACCCCGATGTCCAGGCCCACGTTGAGGACCACCAGCTCCATCAGGCCCCGGGTGTTCATCAGGGTGCCGATGGCCCAGGAATCACGCCAGGACATTCCCGTGGTCCGGGCCGCCAGCGCGGAGCCGCCCAGCTTGCCCAGCACCGCGACCGCGATGATGAGTCCGCAGTAGAGCCAGAGGTCGCCGCTGATGAGAGCGATACTGGTGCGGAGTCCGGTGAAGGCAAAGAACAGCGGGAGGAAGAGGATCACCATCAGGTCGTGGAAGCGGTCGAGCAGCGGGCGGACGAGCTGCTCGTCGCGCGGCATGACCACGCCGGCCAGGAACGCGCCGAAGACGGCGTGCACCCCCAGCCGCTCGGTGGTCCACGCCGAAGCGAGCACCAGGAAGACCACGATGGCCACGATGTCCTGCGAAAGTCCGCCGCGCCGCTCGAGCGCATGCTCCAGCCGCTTCAGCGCCCAGCGCACCACGGTGAGCATGGCCACGACGTAGACCAGCGTGCCGCCCAGCATCCACGGGAGCGGAATGGCCGACTCGGCGGTGCGCGCCACCACGATCACCCCGGCCAGGATGCACCAGGCGGTCACGTCGTCCACCGCCGCGGCGGCGATCGTCACCGAGCCGAGCCGGGTGCGGAGCATCCCCCGCTCGGTGAGCATCCGGGCCAGCACCGGGAAGGCGGTGACACTCATCGCCGCGCCGAGGAAGAGCGCGAAGGCGGTGAAGCTCACGCCATCGTCGGAGAGCCGGGGATACAGGAACAGGGCGAGCACCGCGCCGAGGAAGAACGGGGCGATGATGCTCGCGTGGCTGGTGACGACGGCGGCTTTGCCCTGGCCCCGCAGCAGCTTGAGGTCGAGCTCCAGGCCGACCAGGAACATGAAGAAGACCAGCCCGATCTGGCTCAGCGCGCTGAGGAAGCCGAGGCTCCCCGGCGGAAACAGGGCGTGGGACAGTCCCGGCGCGGCCCAGCCGAGCAGGGATGGTCCGAGCATGATGCCGGCCAGCATCTCGCCCACGACCCGCGGCTGACCGATCAGCGCGACCGCGCGACCGACGAGCCGAGCCGCCACCAGAATGCCGGCGATCTGGGCCAGCAGGAGCAGGATATCGGGCATCAGATACCCCGGCCGGGAGCGTGGAGCAGCCGCACCGCGTGGAATCCGGTGGTCGTGCAGTCGGCGCAGCGGAGGAAGGCCAGGGTGCCGTCCAGGTGACCGTGATCGGGGGCCCGCCGAGCCTGGCCGACCAGGCGCACGGTATCACCTGCCGGGCAGCCTGCCTGGCGTGGCAGCGCCGGCGGCACGACGCCGGCCAGGGTGAGTGTCGAGCCGTTCACGCTGCCCCGCAGGGTGACGGCGGCGGCCCGTCCCAGGGTGGCCGTCACCTGGCGGCCCGATTGGGTCATCATCAGGCTGGAATCGCCGCTCAGGAGGTACGCCTGGCAAGTGCCGGGTGATTCGAGGTGGGTGACGACATAGCGGCCGTGCACCGCCTGGGGCGCGCGGATCCCCTGGCCCAGCCGCAGAACGCCCAACAGTCCGGCGAGGGGGATTCCAACGAACAGGAGGTAGGCGACCAGGTGACGCACCGGTGTGAAGGTAGGGCGGGCCAAGCCTGAGGCGCTAGTCCGGTCCCCGCTGGATTCCCCAAGCCCGCGCTGCCAACCTTGAAGGGCAAACGGGACCGTATCGTTCCCGACCATCGTGGGGGATTTCCATGTCCGGAAGCTTGCATCAGGCCGGCCGCTCGCTGGCGCGAAGCCCGGGCTACGCGCTCGCCGTCATCCTGACCCTCGCGCTGGGGATCGGCGGCGCCGCGGCGGTCACCAGCGTGCTGCGCTCGGTGCTGCTCCGCCCGCTGCCGTCGGCCCCCGCCGACCGGGTGATGAGCCTCTTCGAGAGCGACTCCCTGGGCAACATCCGGCCGATCTCGTACCCCACCTTCCAGGAGCTCCGGACGGCCGCGCCGCGCACCTTCGAGGCACTGGCGTTCGCCCGCGGGCTGGGCCTCGTGCTCAAGGGAGACGCGGGCGCGGAGCGGCTCACGGCCGCCTACGTCACCTCGGATTTCTTCCGAGCCCTGCCGTCCGCTGCCGCGCTGGGCCGCACGCTTCTGCCGGACGACTTCGCTCCCGGCAGCTCGGGCGTGGTGGTGCTCTCGCACCGGCTCTGGCTCCGGCGCTTCGGGGGCGATCCGGGAATCGTGGGGCGCGCACTCCGGTTGGGCGAGGGGACGCCGGTGGTCGTCGGCGTGATGCCGGCGGACTACATCTATCCGCCGTGGGCGGAGCTGTTCGCCCCGATCGGCGCGATCGCCGCCGACCCGGCGCTCGCGCAACGAACGCTGCACGTAGACAGCCGGGTGGTGGGCCGACTCCGGGCGGGCGTGGACAGCGCGCAGGCCGTGCGCGAGCTCACGCCGATCGCGGCGCGCCTGGCGGAGGTCTACCCGGCCGAGACGGGCGAGTACCGGAAACTCGGCCTCAGCCCGGCGGTGGACGAAGTGATCAGCGGAATCGGCGCCCAGCTCCGGCTGCTCACATTCGCGGCGGTGCTGGTGCTGCTCATCGCGAGCGTGAACATCGCGAACCTCTCGCTCGCGCGCGCCGCCGTGCGCGGACGCGAGCTGGCGGTGCGGACGGCGCTCGGCGCCGGCCGGGGCGCGCTCCTCCGGCTGCTCGCCACCGAGAGCGCGATGCTCGGCGCGGTGGGCGCGGGACTCGGCCTGCTGGGGGCGCACTGGTGCGTGACGCTGATCCGCACGGCCGGCCAGGAGGTGCTTCCCCGGGCGGCGGAGATCCAGCTGGACTGGCGGCTGGTGCTGGGCGCGGCGGCCGTAGCGGTGTTCCTCGTCGTCCTGCTCGGCGTGCTTCCGGTCGTCTGGCGTGCCACCACCGACCTGGGCAGCGAGCTGCGCGAGGGTCGCGGGGCCGGCGCCGCTCCGGTCCGCCGCCGGATGCGGGCGGGTCTCGTCGTGGCGGAGTTCGCCATCGCGCTGGTGCTGCTGGTCGGCTCCGGGCTCCTGATCCGGAGCCTGCTCCGGCTCCAGCAGGTGGACCCGGGGTTCGACGTGCCGCACCTGGTGGCCGCTCCCATCGCGCCGCCCTCGCCCCGGTACGACGATCCGGCCCGCGCGCTCGCGCTCTACCGCGCGGCGGTCGAGGCGGTCTCGTCGGAGCCGGGGGTCGAGGCGGTGGCGCTCACCAGCCACGTGCCGCTCACCGGCGCCGGCATTCCGACGCCGGTCGAGAGCGACGGAACACCGGCCGGTACCGATCCGCCGCAGGCGCTCTACCGCGAGGTGGACGAGCGCTACTTCGCCACCGCGGGGATTCCGCTCCTCCAGGGCCGCGGGTTCACGGCAGACGACATGACCCACCCGGGCGATGCGGTGCTGGTGAACAACGTGATGGCGCGCCGCTGGTGGCCCGACGGCAGCGCGGTCGGCCGGCGGATCACGGTGCGAAAGTCGGTCCAGGGCCGGCCCGACTTCGGAGAACCGGTGCGAGCCACCGTGGTGGGCGTGGTAGGCGACGTGCGCCACTACGGCGTCGAGGTCGAGCCGGGACCGGAGGTGTACCTGCCGTACACGCTCGTGGTATGGCCCAGGATGGCGCTGCTGGTGCGGGTGCGAGGCAATCCCGATGCCGCGGTCCGGCACATCACCGGCACGCTCGCCCGGCTCGAGCCCGACCTGCCGCTCGTCGGGGCGACGCTGCCGGGCGGGGTGGAGACCGTCGGCGCGATCCTCGACCAAGGGCTGGCCTACCGTCGGCTCATCGCCGGACTGCTCGGCGCTTTCACCGCGCCGGCGCTGCTGCTCGCCGCCCTCGGCATCTACGGCGTGATCGCCTACCTGGTGGCGCAGCGCACCGGGGAGATCGCGATCCGCCTCGCGCTGGGCAGCACGCCGGCGGGCGTGCGCCGGCTGGTGCTGCGCGACGGGCTCCGCCTGGCCCTGGTCGGGGTCGTCCTGGGGCTGGCCGGCGCGCTCGCGCTCACCCGGTTGCTTCGCTCGGAGCTGTTCCAGGTGAGCGCGACCGATCCGGTCACGCTCGCGGGCGCGGCAGCGGTGCTGGTGCTGGTCGCGGCGCTAGCGACCTGGCTGCCCGCGCAGCGCGCGACCCGGGTCTCGCCCATGCAGGTGCTGCGGGCCGAATAGCCGCCGTCCGTCCTAGGGCCCGCACTGCTGATGCGTCAGCGTCGGCTGATCGGGAACGCCGGCGGTGTGATGGATCTCCGTCAGGCTGAGCGTGCCATCGATGATGACACCGATGCCGGCAGCGTAGACCTTATGGTCTTTCTCCGCGGTCAGCGGATCGAATTCCCGGATTCGGATCGTATTGCTGAAGCTTCCGAACGGTACGGTCAGCGGACCGATGCCCACAATCTTCGCCTCGTCCTCCGCAATGCCCGGTGCCACCTCGTTCTGGTACTTCATCCCGGGTTTCGGGTCGGCCGGCATGAAGATGCCGGCCTGGTTGCCCGGCTGGTCCGCGCACCAGGTACCCTCGTGGGAAATCTCGCCGTCTTCGTAGGCGCGGTGCCGTCTCCGGTTGGTTCTCAGGTGAGAAGATACTTTAGTGTCGCACTATAAATCATTGATCGACAATCGTATACAGTCCATATCTACTTGACTACTTAAACCGTCTACTCCGTCAGGTCTGCCATTCCCTGGCCGAGGCGCAGGCCTGCGGCCTCGTGCATCGGGAGATCAGGCCGGCGAACGTCTTCCTCTGTTGCTCCGGGCAGGACCTGGACTTCGTGAAGGTGCTCGACTTCTGTCTCGCCAAGGACCCGTCGGCGCGGCCGCAGACGGCCCGCAGGCTCTCCCACCGGCTCGCCGAGGTTGCCGACGCGGACCCCTGGACCGAAGAGAATGCCCGGCTCTGGTGGGAGCGCTATCGCTTTCAGTCGTGACCGGTCTTCGGGACTAGGCTATCTTGCGTGACGACCGCGCTGTCGCGGGCTCTTGGCTCGGGTGGTTCGAGCGGACTCATCATCCACTGGCTCATGCGAGGACGCCAGTTGCTGAGCAAGCTGCGCACGCATTGGCAGGCGCTGGGCTCTTCCCCGGTCGCACGCCGGGTCAGGAAGCGACGCCTCACGTATCTCGGGTACGACGCCCTTGCCGATCTGGAGCATGCGGTTCGCCGCATCGATGCGGCGAACGTGCCTGGGATCATCGTGGAGGCCGGTTGCGGTTTGGGCGGCTCGGCCGTCGTCCTCGGGCGGGCCAAGCGCAAGCAGCGCCCATTGCGACTCTATGACGTGTTCGGACTGATCCCGCCGCCAACGCAAGTCGATGGCGAGGCGATCCAGGCTCGCTACGAGACCATCGTTCGAGGTGAGTCGGCAGGGATTGGGACGGACCGCTACTACGGTTACGAAGAAGATCTGCTGCAGAAGGTGACGAGCACCCTGCGATCATTCGATCTTGACCTCGAGCGGGATCGGATTGTGCTCATCCGAGGACTGTTCCAGGACACGATGGAGATCGATGAGCCCGTCGCGTTAGCACACATCGACGCAGACTGGTACGAGTCGGTGCGGACCTGTCTGGAGCTGATCGCGCCCCAGTTGTCGAGCGGCGGCATCATGGTGATCGACGACTACGAGCACTGGGCAGGGTGCCGCAAGGCGGTCGATGAGTACTTCGCAGACAAACGCAACGAGTACTCGTTCCAGCGCCGATCCCGGCTGCACATCGTGCGCGCGATGGCCCAGCGATCGCCACCCGGCTGATACCGAGAGGGTACTCACCAAACTGTACGCCGTCTTATAGGTCATTCCGGGCCCTTAGCTCAGGTGGTTAGAGCAGCGGACTCATAATCCGTCGGTCCCTGGTTCGAATCCAGGAGGGCCCACTGATCCGAGTAGACCAAGGTATACTGGCCGCCACGGTGGCCCGCCCGAAGGATTCGCTATGACCCGAATCTTAGGCTTTATCGCCGCCGGACTCCTCCTGGCCGGGCACACGGCCGTCGCCCAGCAGCCGACCCCGGCCGCGGCACCCGCGGCCGCCCAGGCCGACAGCACCAAGGCCGACAGTGCCAAGAAGCTCACCCCAGATCAGCTTCAATCGCTGGTGGCGCCGATCGCCCTCTATCCCGACGATCTGCTCACCAACTGCCTGGTCGCCTCGACCTACCCGCTCGAGATCGTCGCGCTCCAGCAGTACCTGGCCAAGAATCCCAATCTGAAGGACAAGGCGCTGGCCGACTCCGTCGCCAAGCAGCCCTGGGACCCGAGCATCCAATCGATGGCCGCGGTGCCGGACGCGGTCAAGCGCCTGGCCGAGGATATCCAGTGGACCACCGAGCTGGGGAACGCCTTCCTGGCCCAGCAGAAGGAGCTGATGGATGCCGTCCAGGTGATGCGGAAGAAGGCGAAGGACAAGGGGGCGCTCGAGTCCAACGAGCAGCAGAAGGTCGAGACCAAGGTGGTCGAGAAGACGGAAGTGATCGTCGTGCAGTCGGCGAACCCCGAGGTCGTCTACGTGCCGTCGTACAGCCCGACGGTGGTGTACGGCGCGCCGGTGTACCCCTACCCGCCGATCTACTATCCCTACTACCCGCCGGGCGCCGCGTTCGTGTCGTTCTCCGTCGGGATGATGTGGGGGGCGGCCATGTGGGGTGGTGCCTGCTGCCGGTATGGCTGGGGGGGCGGCGGCAACGTCTACATCAACCACCACAACAGCTTCAACAACATCAACATCAACAACCGCAACAACATTAACAGCGGCAACCGGGGCGGCAACAACTGGCAGCACAACCCGTCGCATCGCGGCGGCACCCCCTACGGCGACCGGGCCACCAACAACAAGTACGGCGGTGACCGGGCCGGCAACCGCGCGTCGGGGACGGGCCAGCGCGGCGCGGGGGTGAGCGACCGGAGCGCCTCAGGCAACCGCGCCGGTGCCGGCGCGGGCGTCAGCGACCGCAGCGCCTCGGGCAACCGCGCCGGTGCCGGCGGAAGCGGTGGCCTCGGCGGCAGCGACAAGATCGGCAACCAGAGCATCCCCCGGGACGCGGGATCGCGCGCCAGCTCCGGCGACCGGAGCAGCTCGCGGGACTACGGCGGGGGTGGCGGGGGTGGCTTCAGCGGCGGGTCGCGTGGCTACGATGGCGCGAGCGCGCGGTCCAGCAGCTCACGCGGAGCGAGCAGCATGGGCGGGCGCAGCGGCGGCGGGTTCAGTCGAGGAGGCGGAGGAGGGGGGCGTCGTCGATGAAGTCCATCACATGGCGCGTCGCACGGCGCCTCGGCACGGCGGCGGCGGTGCTCGGGCTCGTCAGCGGCTGCGGGGACACCAAGAGTTCTGCCTCCTCCGCCGCCGCGGCCGACTCGACGCCTCCGGCTCCGGAGGACACGACGCCTCCCCAGCTGTTCGCCACGCCGGAGAGTGCCTCCGCGGCGCTGATTGCCGCGGCGGAGAAGTTCGATGTCCCCGCCCTGAAGGCGATCCTCGGCGGCCAGGGCGCGGACCTGGTCGAAAGCCGGGACACGGTCCAGGACCGCCTGACCGCCACCGCCTTCGCGGCCCAGGCGCGCGAGAAGCGGCGGCTGCAGCTCGACACGACCAAGACCACGGCGGTGCTCTCGGTCGGCCCGGGCGACTGGCCGATGCCGATCCCGATCGTGCAGCACGACGGCAGGTGGTACTTCGACGCGGCCGCCGGGCGCGAAGAAGTCCTCCGGCGCCGCATCGGCCGCAATGAGCTCGACGCGATCCAGGTGTGCCAGGGCTATGTCGAGGCCCAGCGGCAGTATTCCCTGGTCCGCCACGACGGGGCCTTGGTGAACCAGTACGCGCAGCGGGTGATCAGCTCGCCCGGCAAGCAGGACGGGCTGGCCTGGCGGACCCGCGACGGCAAGTGGGATGGACCGGTGGGAGAGGAGATCGCCGGTGCGATCGCCGAAGGCTACAAGGACAAATACCAGCCGTACCACGGCTACTACTACAAGATCCTCAAGGGCCAGGGCCCGGCCGCGCCGATGGGGCAGATGGATTTCGTGGTGGACAGCGCGATGATCGGCGGGTTCGCGCTGGTGGCGGCGCCGGCGGAGTACCTCGGGACCGGGGTCAACACCTTCATCGTGAGCCACACCGGCGTCGTGTACGAGAAGGACCTCGGCGAGGGGACGGTCGAGGCATTCCGCGCGATGGACCGCTACAATCCCGACTCCACCTGGAGAGCGGTCCCCGGCCAGTGAGCTCGGGGCCGCGTCTCGGCCCTACCTAGGCATGCCCTGCGAGCCCCGCGGCGTTGCGCCCGGGGCTCACTTGCCTGCGGTCGTGTCCGCCGGGGCGGCCTTCTTCTGTGCCACGGCGGCTCCGTGCCCACCGATGATGCTCTTGAACGTGGTGCCGGCCGGAATCCGGTCTTCGGGCGTATCGAGGCCGTTCACCACGGCCACGCGCTCCACGGGTATCGTGGAGGGGTGCTGTTTGTTGAATTCCGTGACCGTCATCTCGCGATCCACCTCGACCAGCGCCACCTGGTAGGGCGTCACTTCGAGCCGCGCCTTGTCCTTGAGCTCCGCGAAGCTCGCGATGCTCGAGCGGAACGTCTTCTCGTAGGCCTGGAGCTTGCCCGCCGGCGTGTAGCCGAGCAGTCGGTAGGTGAGATCGCCGTACTTGACGAAGGCGACGATACCTTGGACCGCGCCCTGCTCGGTCTGCGCCTCGAACAGGCTGGTGACCGCGGGATTGCCGTTCACGGGCGCGCTCGAGGCATCGGCGCTCTTCACGCCTTCCTGGCCGAAGAACTGCTTGGCGGCCTCATCCGGCGTGCCTCGTCCCGGGGCGGTCAGCTGGAACAGCGCGTCCTGCTGCGGGCTGACTGCGGCGAGCGCCTCGGGCGTGTTCTGCCCTTGCCAGCCGGACGGCAGGTCGAGCTTGAAGCGCAGGCCGGGATGGTAGAAGGTGTGCCCGTCGATGTACCCCTGCCGGGGATCCTCCCCGTACGTCATCCCGGCGATGATCGGCAGGTACTCCTCTCGCGCGAGGCGAAGCTTCGACGTCGGCACCGACAGCGTATCGATACGCTTCTTGGTGGCCTCGATCCGGTTGCCGGGATCGGGGTGGGTGGATTCCCACTCGGGGATGTCGCCCCCACCCTCGAGCCGGCTCACCCGCTGCAGGGTCGCGAACATGTCGGCCATCGCGTGGGGATCGTAGCCCTCGCGGACCATGTACTTGAACCCGAGCAGGTCGGACTGGCTCTCCGCGTCGCGCCCATACTTGAGGAAGAGCACCCCGAGGCCCTGGCTCGCCAGCCCCGCATACTGCGCGACCTCGGAGGAGAGGATGCTGCCCACGCCGAGACCGACCTGGGCGATCTGCTGCCGCGTCATCTGCTGGACCGAGTGCCGCGCCGTCACGTGCCCGATCTCGTGGCCCAGCACACCCACCAGCTCCGCCTCGTCGTTCATGTGGGTGAGGATGCCGCGGGTGATGAAGATCGATCCCCCGGGCAGGGCGAAGGCGTTCACTGTCGGGTCGTCCATGACGTAGAAGGCCCAGGGGAGCTTGGGCCGCTCCGACGTCGTCGCGATCGCCATCCCGAGTCGCGTGACGTAGTCCTGGACCTTCTTGTCGTCGTACACCCCCATCGACTTGACGACCTGCTGGGCGTACTGCTGGCCCATCTGGATCTCCTGCGACTCCGAGACGAGGGCGATCTCGCGCTTGCCGGTGACGGGGTTGCGGGCGCACGCGGTGAGGCCGGCGGCGAGGCCGGCCAGGAAAACCCACGCCGCGGCTCTCGGTGGTGCTGCGCGCATGTGGCCATCCTGGGCTGTGGATCAGATATGCTTCCCGCCGGGAAATCGTCGAGCAACTGGACTTTCATGCAGGTCGGACTCTGGCCCGGCTACTCGATCCGGGCCGGGAAGGCCGCGACCCCGCGCCGGTGGAACGGGTCCCGGAACGGCAGCAGCGGCGTTCGGAATGCGGTCTGGACCGCCATGTGCGGCGGAGGCTCCGGTGGCGGCCGGTCGGGAATGCGAAGCGCCGGTGATTCAGGCTCGCCAGACGGCGCGGCCACACCGGGCCGTTGTCGAGGCGGAGCGCTCGACCGTCGTCCTCGATCCGCCACTGTCCGATGTACACCAGGGGTGACCGGCTGGGCGCGGTCCTCGTCCCGATAGGTCTGCCGCAGCGGTCGGGGAGGGGCCATTACACCTTGGTCCAGGACGAGGACTACGCGCCCGGTCGCCGCCCCCGCATCGCCAGCCCCAGCATCACCAGGCCGAATACCACCAGCACCAGCCCCCACCAGAGGTTCACGTTGACGCCGAGCGATCGCGCGTAGATCGCCTCGTCGGACACCAGCCCGAACCCGGTGAGCAGGATGCCCACGATGGTGAACATCAGCCCGATCGGCAGCCGCAGGTCGAAGATCATCGCGATCTCACCAGAATACGAGGTTGAGCACCAGCGTCAGCCCGAGCACGACGGCGCCGAGCGGGGCGGGCCGGCGGTACCACGCCTGGTCGTCGTCCCGGACCCTGGGCGTCAACGCGTACACCAGTCCCGTCAGCTCGGCGTCCGACTTCCGGCGCTCGGTGAGGAGGGAGATGACGACCGTGGCCACGAAGCAGGTAGTCCAGGCGACGATGGCGGTCCAGAAGTTCTGCGCCATCTCGCTCGGATAGGTGTTGAGCACCGCGCCCAGAAATCCGCCCTTGAGCCCCGGCGGCGAGCCGTGCGGGAGGGTGAGCCCGTGATGCAGCGCGGCCGCGGCGGTCCCGGCCAGGAGCCCGAAGAAGGCGCCGTGTCCGGTTGCCCGGCGCCAGAACATGCCCAGCAGGAAGGTCGCGAACAGCGGCGCGTTCACGAACGCGAACACCAGCTGGAGCATGTCCATGATGTTGTTGAACCGCGTGGTCGCGTACGCCGCCGCGACGCTGGCCAGAATCCCGAACACCGTGGCCGCGTGGCCCATGCGGAGGTAGTGCCGGTCGGGCTGGCCGGGCCGGATGTAGGACTGGTAGATGTCGTAGGTCCATACCGCGTTGAACGCCGTCACGTTCCCCGCCATCCCCGACATGAACGAGGCCATCAGCGCGGTGAGCCCGAGCCCCAGCAGCCCGGGCGGCAGATAGTGGGCGAGCAGCGTCGGCACCGCGAGGTTGTAGTTCGGCGTGCCGTCGGCGCCGACGGGGAGGAGCCCTCCGCGTCCGTGGTGCAGCGCGATGGCGATCATCCCCGGGAGGATGACGAGGGCGGGGAAGAGCATCTTGGGCACCGCGGCGAGCAGGGGCGTCCGCCGGGCCGCGCTCATCGACTCGGCCGCCATGGCCCGCTGCACCACCAGGAAGTCGGTGCACCAGTAGCCGAAGGAGAGCACGAACCCGAGCCCCATCACCATCCCGAACCATTCGACGCCCATCGGGTTCGAGCCGGCCGAGCCGAGGTAGCGCCAGGAGTGGGTCCAGGCGCCGGCCGGGTAGCCGGCGTCGGTCGCGACCGGCGCGAGCGCCGCCGTCAGGCCGCTCCAGCCGCCCACATCCTTGAGCCCGATGAGCACGAGGGGCAGGAAGCCGAGCACGATGAGGAAGAACTGCAGCACCTCGTTGTAGATCGCCGAGGTGAGACCGCCGAGGAAGATGTAGGCCAGCACGATGATGGCGGAGACCACCACGCTGAAGTGGAAGCTCCACCCGAGCACCAGCTCGAGCAGCTTCGCGAGGGCGTACATCGAGATGCCGGACGAGAGAACCGTCATCAGCGCGAAGGTGATGGCGTTGAGCCCGCGGGTCTTCTCGTCGAAGCGGAGGCGGAGGTACTCGGGGACCGAGCGGGCGCGGGAGCCGTAGTAGAACGGCATCATGAAGACCCCGACGAACACCATCGCCGGAATGGCGCCCACCCAGTAGAAGTGGCTGGTCAGGATGCCGTACTTGGCGCCCGAGGCGGCCATCCCGATGACCTCCTGGGCGCCCAGGTTGGCCGAGAGAAAGGCCAGCCCGGCGATCCAGGCCGGGATGGCGCGTCCCGAGAGGAAGAAATCTTCGCTGCTGCGGACCGAGCGGCGGAGGAACCAGCCGATCCCGAGCACGAAGGCGAAGTAGACGATCAGGATGGCGTAGTCGATGGCGCCGAGTTGGACCTGGGGCACGGTCGGTCGTTCCGGAACGGTCGGGAGAGGGGGGGCGTCCGCCGGCGACGACGGACGCCCCGAGGGGTCACTGCACCTTGGTGTTGGTACTCTCCATTGCCGGCACCCACTTGCCGTCCGGCCCCTGGAACTCCATCCGGAAGGTGTAGCTCTTGGGCGGGACCTCCTTGATCGTCACCCGGCTTTTCACCTTCTGCCCGCCCATCGTACTCTCGTCGGTGTAGGTCCAGGTGTCGCCCTGGATCGTGCCCTTGGACACGCTGCTCATCGTCATGCCCGAGTTGTCCACGCATAGTGAACCTCCCTGGCTGGGTGCCTCGGCGCTCAACTTGAGGGGCGGGAGCAGCCGCGTCAACCGCGCTCAGGGCGACCCGTGGCTCGACGCGCTCGCGACCTCGCCCAGGATCCTCATGGCATCGTGCAGCTGCTGCGAGGCGAGATAGGGGGCCGGGCCCAGTCGCAGCACGTCCCCGCGCGCGTCGCAGCGCAGGCCGCGCGCGGCCAGCCGCTGAGCCAGCACCGTCGCGGCCGGTGCGCGGAGCGCGAGGAAGCCGCCGACCTCCTCCAGGGGGGTCGCGCGGTCGCGCTGCACCGCGGAGGGATCCAGATCGAGCGCGTCGAACGCGGCGGCGAGCAGGCCGATCTGATGCTGGCTCACCCGGCGCAGCAGCTGGGGCGTGAGCCCCTGCTCGCGAAAGAAGCGGAAGACCGCGGAGGCTCGGTAGTGACTCGCCGGATCGTAGGTGGCTCCGGCGAAGCGGTCGCCGCCGGCGCCGTAGGCGACCCGCTCCGGATGCGCCCGATCGGTGAGCGCCGTGAACTCGCTGTACCAGCCGGTGATCACCGGCCGGAGGGCGCAGCCGGGCGGGAGCCGGAGGAACGCGTTTCCCTCACCCAGCTGGCAGTACTTGTAGCCGCCGCCCACGACGAACGCGTCCACCAGATCCATCTCGGCCAGGGAGACCGGCACCACGTTGAGCGCGTGATAGGCATCCACCAGCAGCGCGGTCCCGTGGCGCCGGCAGCTCCGGGCCACCCGGTCCAGTCCTCGGGCGATCCGCCCGCTGTCGAAGAACACGAGGGAGACCAGCGCCGCGGCGGTTCGATCGTCCACCGCCGCCGCCAGCCGCTCCGCCACGGACTCGAGCGGCGTCTCCGGCACCCGCACCACGTCGAGCCCTTCCTCCGCGAGCCGGTCGAGCTGGCGGCGGATGGTGTGGAACTCGCCGTCGGTGGTGACCAGCTTCGGCCGGGCGCGGAGCGGGAGCGCGGACAGCAGTCGCGCGACCAGCTCGTGCGTGTTGGGCGCCAGCGCGATGCCGTCCCCCGGGTCGCCGAGCAGGCGGGCGAACCCCTGCCGGACTTCCTCCGCCCGGGCGAACGCGCGGTCCCACTTCTCGTCCACCAGCTCGGCCGCGTCGAGCCACGCCTCCGCTTGGGCCTCGAACCCGACGTCGGGCCAGGCCTGGTGGGAATGGCCGGTGAAGAGCAGCCGGTCCGCTACCCCGAAGCGCCGGTAGTGCGCCGCGAGGGGATTGGGGGAGGCGGTGAGCGACGGGAGGTCCACTACAGCTCGGTGCGAATGGCCCAGAGATCGGG
>Ga0310810_10001834_pt1 | contig 22503 bp, 14 predicted proteins | sample NCmetagenome_FD_207641 | JGI IMG/M metagenome (GOLD analysis project Ga0310810, IMG submission 207641) | Soil microbial communities from experimental microcosm in Duke University, North Carolina, United States - NC | ecosystem: Engineered > Artificial ecosystem > Soil microcosm > Unclassified ... | reverse complement strand
CCTGGAATGCCGGCGCCCGAACAATCTACGCCGAATTCGAGAACCCGAAGCACTACCGCGACACCGTGGGCGAATTCCGCCAGCTGCAGCGGGCGGAGGTCGCGCCGCCAGCCGGTGGCTCCTCCCTTTGGGTTGCGCCGCCACGGATCTTCAAGCCCGGCGAGGAATGGATCCTCAAGCAGGTGCTGTCCTGCGAGGCGGACGGCTACCTGGTGCGCAATTACGACCACCTGTCGTGGTTCGCCGACCGTCGGCGGCGCGGGGACTTCTCCCTCAACGTCGCCAATCCCCTCAGCGCCGACTATTTCATCAACCAACACGGCCTGGAGCGGGTGACCGCCTCCTACGACTTGAATGTCAGCCAGCTCGAGGCGCTGCTGCAGTCCGCGCCGGGCGGATGGTTCGACCTCACGCTGCACCAGCACATGCCGATGTTTCACATGGAGCACTGCGTGTTCTGCGCCTTTCTGTCGAGCGGACACGACTATCGCGATTGCGGCCGGCCGTGCGACCGGCACCGCGTCGCCTTGCGCGACCGCGTCGGCGCCGAGCACCCGCTCAAGGCCGATGCCGGCTGCCGCAACACGGTCTTCAATGCGCGGGCCCAGACCGGGGCCGAGTTCGTGGACCGCCTGCTGGCCCTCGGCGCCCGGAGCTTTCGCATCGAGTTCCTGAACGAGGACGCGGACGAAGTCGCACGCACCGTCCGCCGGTATCGCGACCTGCTCGCCGGCCGGCTCGCCGGCGCGGACCTGTGGCGCGAGCTCAAGCTGATCAACCAGCTCGGCGTCACCCGCGGCCAGCTCGAGGCGCCGGCCCGCGCCCTGGCGCGCAAGGGCGGCTGATGGACGGCGGGCGGTCCGGCCGTTTCATCCCTCCGGGTTAATCCCGGGAAAAACCGACGGTCCGAGCCAAATAATGTCGCCTCGGCGAAAAACCGCCGCCTAGGCTGCCGCGAACCCTGACATGAGCGAACCCCGCAAGCCATCCGCGCCGACCACCCCGGTGGTCGTGAGTCCTTCGCCCAACCTGGAGATCAAGGACGCGCAGATCATCTTCGAGCCCATTTGGGACGACCTCGAGGCGCATTTCGGCCGCGACCACCTGCGTTTCCCGAAGGAGATCATCCTTCTCGGCGGCGCCCCCGGCGCCGGCAAGGGCACCAACACCGCCTTCATCGCAAAAACCCGCGGCCTCACGTGCGCGCCCATCGTGATGAGCTCGCTGCTCGACACGCCGGAGATGAAGCGGATCAAGGACGCCGGCGGCATGATCGGCGACCGCGAGGTGCTCGCGGTGTTGCTCCGCCAGCTGCTCAAGCCCGAGTACCGCGATGGCGTCATCCTCGACGGCTTCCCGCGCACCAAGGTCCAGGTCGAATGCCTCAAGATGCTTTACGGGAAGATGACCGAGCTGTGGCGCGAGTTTTATGGCACCCCGCTCGCCATCCATTTCCGCCAGCCCATCATGCAGATCGTCGTGCTCTTCGTCGACGAGAAGGAGAGCGTGGCGCGCCAGCTCAAGCGCGGCCGCGAGACGAAGGCCTACAATGAGGAGGTGCGCCGCACCGGCCAGGGCGTCGAGCGCGAGGAACGCGCCACCGATTTCGACGAGAACCTCGCCCGCCGGCGCTACCTTGTCTTCAAGGAGCAGACGTGGGACGCGCTGCTCTCCCTGAAGGATATCTTCTATTACCACCTGATCAATGCCCAGGGCAGCTTCAGCGAGGTGGAGCAAAACATCGCGGAGGAACTCGCGTACCAGAGTTCGCTCGAACTCGATCCGCGGACCTTCGACCGCCTGCGCACCCTGCCGCTGGCCAGCGAGATCATCCTGCACGCCCGCCAGGAACTGGTGAAGCGGCTCGATGGCTACGAGCTGACCACCCCCGAGTTGTTTCAGCGCGTGGTGACCCTCGTGGAAAAGAAGATGATGCCGATCATCCGGCGCCATGCGCTCGCCGGGCAGGCGAACATCAACAGCGAGGACCCGGTGCTGAACGAGCCGGACGCCCTCGCGATGCTCATCGATATCTTTTCCGAACGCGGCTACCACGCGGTCGTGGACGTGCATCGCATCGAGATCCCCGAGACGGTCGACCTGACGACCGGCAAGATAGCCTGCCGGGTCAAGAAGGTCTATCGCACGATCATCCGCTTCAAGGGCTCGGAGATTCGCCGCGGTTGATCCTGCCGGCCGGCGAGCTTGCGCCCGGGTTTCCCCGACGGTTTCCGCTTCACGTTGGAGCGCCGGCGCCCATCGTTCATGGCACCATGGCTGCCGTCCCCTCCGCCAACCGCCCGGCCCGGGCCCGGCCCGGCCGCCCGGCCGCCGCGCTGCTGTTCCTCTGGCTGGGGGTCGCTCCGCTATCCGCCCGCGCCCCCGATCCCGCGGCCGTGACGCTGCGCGGCGCGGCGCCGGCCTCGCTCCTCATCGGCTGCGGCGCGTCGTCCCGCGACGTGCGCGATCCGCGTATCGCCGCGATGATCGCGCGGCAATTCAACTGCCTCACCGCCGACAACGAGATGATGCCGGCGATGCTGGTGGACGACGCGGGACATTACGATTTCACCCGCGGCGACATCATCGCGCGGTTCGCGCACGACCACGGCATGCCCTTTTTCGGCCAGATGCTCGTGTGGCACCACATCACCCGCGACTGGTTGTTCAAGGATGCCGCGGGCCAACCCCTGCCGCGCGACCAGGCCCTGCAGAACCTCCGCGCCTACATCCAAACGGTGGCCGGCCACTATCGCGGCCAGGTCAAGGCGTGGAATGTCGTCAACGAGGCGATCAGCGACGACGATGCGCAGTACCTGCGCGACACGCCGGCACGCCGCGCCATCGGCGACGACTTCATCGCGAAGGCGTTCGCGTTCGCCCACGAAGCCGATCCCGCCGCCGAGCTCTATTACAACGACTACAACATCGAGCTTCCGGCCAAACGCGCCAAGGCCCTCCGTCTGCTCCGCTCGCTCCGCGATGCCGGCGTGCGGGTCGACGCGGTCGGCATCCAGGGCCACTGGCACCTGGAGTGGCCGGAGACGTCCGTGATCGTCGACGCGATCCGCGAGTTCCATGCGGCGGGCTTTCCGGTCATGATCACCGAGCTCGACGTGGACGTGCTGCCGCGCACGGTGAGCGGCGCCGACCTGGTGGCCGTCGAGGAGGGACCCAATCCTTATCCGCACGGCCTGCCCGCGGCCATGCAGCAACGTCTGGCCGCGCGCTATCGCGAGATTTTCGAGGCGCTGCTCACGCCGCCCGGCGTGACGATGATCACCTTCTGGGGCCCGGACGACGCCCATTCGTGGCTCAACGACTTTCCCGTGAAACACCGCACGAATTACCCGCTGCTTTTCGACCGCCAGTCCGAACCGAAGCCCGCGCTTTTCGCCGTGGCGGAAGTACTGGCCGCAGCCCGGCATCGCGACGACCAGCGCTAGCCGCCCTATCGCCGCGGCCGTTCCGCGCTGGGTGCCGGCCGCGATTCGCGGGATAAGGGGGACTACAGCCGCACAAGTCCGCGGCTTCTACGCCCCGCGCACCAGCAGTCAGCCCTTTTGGGTGAGGCGCGAACCTGCCAGATTGCCGGGGCCAGGACGTCCATGTCGCGCGCGCTTCTCCTCGACCTCGCCGCCCAGCGGCATCATGTGCCGATCGCCGCGGACTTGGTTTTGCACCGCCATCCCGACCCGGAGCACATCCTGGCGGATGGCGACCTCCTCGGCGAGGTCATCGCGGAAGCTGCGGCGGCATTTCACACTCCCCTCGCCTTTCCGCTGATGGACCTCCGGCTGGAGAAGGTGGAGTTGCTCCGCTTCTTTGGCCTTTCCCCGCACGAGGCCGAGAAATTTCATTTCCCCGCCGCGCCCTCCGCCGCGCAGCAGCACGAGTACAAACGTTCGCTGCGGCGCACGGCGCCGGGTCCCGCCATCGCGGCGGCGATCAGGTCGGTGTACCGCACCCGCACCCGGACGAAGCTGTTTCCCATCGCCATGTGCATCGGACCGTACTCGCTCGCGTCGAAGCTGATGGCCGACCCCATCACGCCGACCTACCTGGCCGGCTCCGGCGTGTCCGCCGCGGAGGAACCCGGCGTCGCCCTGCTCGAGGCCTGCCTCGAATTGGGGCTCACCTGCATTCTGCACGAAGTGGAGCTGGCCCTCGCCGCCGGCGCCCGGGCCGTGTTCGTCGCGGAACCGGCCGCGAACCAGTTCTATTTCTCCCCGCTCCAACTCGCCGAGGGCAGCAACATCTTCGAGCGCTGCGTGCTCGCCCCGAATCGACGCATCGCCGACCTGGTCGCCGACCGCGGCGCCGAGTTGATCTTCCACTCTTGCGGGGAGCTGACGGACCAAATGGTCGCGGGCTTCGGCTCGCTGCGGCCCGCCCTGCTCAGCCTCGGCAGTTCACGCCCGCTGCCGCGCGACGCCTCGCTCGTGCCGGCGGACACCGTATTGTACGGGAACATCGCATCGAAACTTTTCTATTCAGACTCGCTCATGCCCCTCTCCCGCGTCGCCGATGACACCGCCCGGCTCGCCGCCGCCATGGCGGTCACCGGCCATCCGTTCATCCTCGGCACGGAGTGCGACACGCTGCACGTGCCGGAGTACGCTGCGACGATCCGGCAAAAGGTCGAGTGTCTGCTCACCGCCGCCTGAACGCCGGCGACTATTTCGCCACCACGCCCGTCACGATCAGGAAAGCGATCAGGATGCCCATCAGGCTCTCGCCCGCAATAAAACCGGAGGCGACCGGCACGACCGTCTTTTCGGCCAGCGCGGGCTTGGCTCGTCGCAGCCATTCGGCCACGGCCGCGCCAAGGAACATGGCGATGCTGTTGCTGCCCGGGACGACCATGGCGATGCCGATGCCCGAAGGTGATGGCAGCAGCGGGCGGAGCCGTTTCGGCGCGAAGCGCCCGAGCAGTTCCAACGCCACGCCCAGCACCAGGCCCACGACGATCGCGACCCGGGACGATTCCTGCAACGCCCCCAGGCCCCCGGCGAACGCCTTCGACACCCCCGCCCACACGACGCACGAGGGCGCCGGCCAGGCCTCGCCGCCAAGCACGCTCGGGTCGGGCAGGATCAGCCGGAAAGCCGGGACGACCACGATGGCGCCGGCCACGACGCCAAAGAGCTGAGCATAGAGCTGGTGCCGCGGGCGCGCGCCGAGGAGCCAGCCGGTTTTGAGCGTGGTGAGAAGATCGGCGGCGTGCAGGCCGATGCCGCCGGTGACGTTGGCGGACATGATATTCCCCGTCAGGTTGCCCGGGGTGATGACGCCAAAAAGCATCTGCGTGACCGGCCCGAGCGCCTTGGTGGGCGTGACGTCCGTCTCTCCGGTCACGCGCGCCGCGACGAATCCCATGACCACCGCCAGCGGCACGGCGATCAACCCGGCCCAGAGCGGTATCTGGAATAGCCAGACCATCAATGCCACCACGGCCGGCGAAAGGACAATGAACCCCGCCGGAAACCACCACTCCGGACACTCGACGGCGGCGATCCCGGCGGCGTCCGCTGCCGCCGGCCGGCGGCGGAAAATCCGGGCCAGGCCGCTGAACGAGCGCGCGACACTCCTGTAGTCGATGGCGAAGGAAGTGATCCCGGAGGCAACGAGGATCGCCGCACCGGGCCAGAGCGTCCACGCGACAATGGCCTTGTAGCTCACCGTCGCGACCAAGCCCTTTGCCACCAGCGCGGGGGCCAGCATCGCATAGGTCAGCACCGCGCCGAGCAACAGCGACCAGCCGGTGCGAAAACTCATGAGCGCCCCGCCGCCGATGAGCACGACCTCCGCCTTGAGCGACAGCGTCCATTGCGCCAGCGTGCGCCCGGCCAGCGAGAAGGGCAACGGGATCACGTCCGGCACCAAGTGCCACGCGTCGCGCAACCAGGTCAGGATCGCCGCCGCGACCGCCGAGCCAGCCAGCCATTTCGCCTTGCTCGTGCCGCCACCGGCCGCGGCATCATGGATCGAACGGATGGTCTCGGCGGTCGCCGTGCCGGTGGGAAAGGCGAGACCCTCCTGATTGATCAGCTGGCGCTTGATCGGGATTGCCGCGAACACGCCCAGCGCGGCGATCAGCGCGAACCACAGCACCATGGGCAGCGGCTCGGGCCGGGTCGTCGTCACCATCAGCAGCGCGCCAAACGCCGCCATGTTGCCGCCGCCGGTCATGTAGCCGGCGCCCGATGCGACCGTGGTCAGCGCGTTGTTCTCGAGCACGCCCAGGGGCCTTTTCACGAGTCGTGCTACCTGGAGAAATTGAAACGCGCCGAACGCCAAGATGCAGGCCGTGAGCGTGACACCCATGCTCCAGCCGGTCTTGAAGAAAACGTACAGGTTGGACAGGCACATCGCCGCGCCGATCAACATCCCGATGACGACCGCCCGGATCGTCAGGTTGGCCTCATCCGGCCGATAGACCCGGGCCAGCCATCCGGCCTCGCGGTCGGGCTCCACCGCGCCGATCGAGGCGGGCGGTGACGCGGCGGGGGTAACGTCAGGCATGCGGCTGGATGGGTTCGCAGTTTCGCACCCTCAACAGGGCTGATGACCCCAGTCCTGCTCTTTCAGCTCCTTCTCGAATTGCGCCATTTGCTCCTCGGGCGTAAGCCGCTCCGTCGGTTTCGACTGGTCGGCCAGGGGAACGACCGCGTTTTCGGCCGGCAACGCGGCCGGCTTCTCCGGGTTCTCTTTGTCGGCTGGTTCGGTCATCGAGGCATCAGCGCCGGGCCGGTCACGGAGGCGTGATGGCCAGGGTGGCAGGCGTCGGCACGGGCAATGGCATAGTCGACGTCGCGCCCGACGGCCAGCTCACATTGATTCGGCGCGCGGGATTCTCGTCGGTCCAACCAACGAAGCAACCTGCCCCTGACTGGCTCAACTGGCTCGAGCCTGCCGACACCTCGCTGCTCTCGATGGAGCCGTCGGCTAGTTCGGCTGTCACCCGCGCGCCCACAGCCGCCGGGTTGCCCGGCGGACCGCGCAGGACTACCCGGAGCGAGTGCCGGCCCGATCCGCCGCCATTGCGAAAGGCCAGGGTCGGGGCGTTGCTGCGCGAGACGACAAGATCCGGCCAGCCATCGCCATCCAGGTCCACCACCACCACCGCCTTGGCATCGCCGGGCACAACCAGTCCGCTCTCTGCCGGCGGCACGGCCTTGAAGTCGCCGTGGCCGTCGCCGCACAGCAGCTGGCTGACCCCGCCGTCGAATCGTCCGGCTGCCGGGGTCGGGGCGTAGGTGTTCTGCACGACATAGAGATCGGCCCGTCCATCTCCGTCGAAATCGCCAGCCGCCATCCCGTTGAGCGGCGCGATTTGCGCGATACGCGGCAGCGGTTCGAAGCGGTAACGGCCGTCCGGCTGGCTCAAAAAGACGCCGCTGCGCAGCTCCGTGGCCGCCAACCGGGTTGCGGCGGCGAGTTTGTCGGCGCCCACGACTTCCTCCAGCGTCGCACGCGCATAGGCGTCGTTCGTCGGAAATCGCCGGAGCAACGTGGGCACGACGGCGGCGAGATCGGTGCGGCTGCGCAGCGGATAGAGGCGGCCATCATCCCAGCCGGCCTCGATGAGGTCGATATTGCCGCGCCCGGCGAAGTCGCCGGCGAACAGCAGCGCCGGATGGTCGGGATCGGCGCGATACGGCGTGTTGAGCCCGAGGTTGCCCACCGCATAATCAGGCCGGCCGTCGCCGTTGAAGTCCGCCGTGGCGATCGAACGCCACCAGCCGGTCCCGGCCGCGGCAAAACCCGCCGCCTCGGTCCGGTCCGTGAAGCCCTTCCCGCCGTCGTTGTGGAAATACTTCACCAGTCCCCATTCCAGCGTGACCACCAGATCCGGCCAGCCGTCGCCGTCGACATCGCTCCAGATGGCCGCCGTCACCATGCCGACCTCGCGCAGGCCGGGCGCGAGTTGGTCGGTGACGTCCTCAAACTTGCCGCCGCGATTGGCGAGCAGGGCGCTGCGCGGCGTGAGGGGATACTTGCCCGGCACCACGCGCCCGCCGATGAATAAATCGATCCGGCCGTCGCGGTCGAAGTCGGCGGCGGCCGCCGCTCCGGCGCTGATCGGCAGCACGGGGAGCGCACCTGCGGGCGCCGGAACAAAGTGTCCGCCACCGCCATTCAGGAAAAGTCGCGGCTGATAACCCGGATCGTCCGCCGGCAGGCTGGCGCCACCGCCGGCGACCAGGAGGTCCAGATTCCCGTCGCCGTCGGCATCGAAGAGCAGCAAAGGTCCATCGTCCACGTCGGGCAGAGCCGCGAGGGAGGGCGATTCGATCGCGAAGAATTTCCCCGGCTCCCGGGAGGCGAGAATGCGCCGCGGGTCTTTGGTGGTCCCACCCACGACCAGGCTGTCATGGCCACTCCCGTCGAGATCGCCGGCTGCCAGCGCCGGACCGCGGCGGTTGAAGCGGAACGGAAGCAACCGCTGGTCGAGCAGCTCGTCGAAGGCTTCCTCATGCGCGGTCCAGGCCAGCCCCGCCGCTGCGCCGCTCTCGGTAAACTGCGGCGGCTCGGCCTTCGGCCCGGTGACCGCCGTCGGTTCCGCCGCGGCAGGCTCGGTGATGATGAAGCGCCGGTCCACGGGCAGGTTCTCGAACGCCTGCACCTGGCCGCTGGGCCACGTGACAGTCAGCCGCCGGATCGCGGCGTCCTCCCCCAGCCCGAAATGCACGATCGGCTCGCTGCTCGACATCAAGCCGCGCGCGAGCGTGAGCTCGCGGACCTGCGTGCCGGCGGCGCTCTCCAGCCGGACCTTGGCGCCGAGGCCAAAGCGGTTGGAGCGCGTGCCGCGCAGGGCGATGATCACGCGGTGGCCGGAATCGCTGTCGTTGCGCAGCAGCGTGGCGCCGGCCTGATAGTTGCCGTGCAGCAGGTCGAGGTCGCCGTCGCCGTCGAGGTCGCCGAAGGCGGCGCCGAAGCCGACGTCCTTCTGGTCGAGACCCCAGGCGGCGGAGACGTCTTCAAACCTCAGCCCGCCCAGGTTGCGGAAGGCGAAGTCCTTTTCGGCATACACCGGGCTGGCGCGCACGAGACGGACGCGACCAGCGTCGCTCTCGGCCCGCATGCGCCGGCCGATCAGGTCGACGTTGTGGATCTCGCGATACATCCCGTTCGTGACCTGCAGGTCGAGCCGGCCGTCGTTGTCCAGGTCCTCCCAGCGCAGCGACCAGGTCCAGTCGGTCGCGGCCAGCCCGGCGAGGTGCGCCGCCTCCAGGAAACGACCGGCGCCGGTGTTCAGGAGGATCGCGTTGTCGGGATATTGCGGCACCGCGGTCGAGCCGTCGGTCGGATCGCGGAGGCGCGCGCGAGTCTCGGCCATCGTGCGCTGGTCCGCCTCGCGCGTGGAGCCGGACATGTCCGCGACCATGAAGTCGACGTGCCCGTCGTTGTCGATGTCCCCCAGGTCCGAGCCCATGGACGAATACGGGACATGCGGCGCGACCGCGCCGATCACGTCGGTGAAGGTGCCGTCGCGGTTGTTGTGGTAGAGCGCATCGGGCACCGCGAAATCGTTCGCGACATAGAGGTCCGGCCAGCCGTCGTCGTCGTAATCCCACCAGATGGCCGAGTTGCCGTGGGTCGGTCCGGGCGCCACCCCGGAACGGTCCGTCACGTTGGTGAACGTGCCGTCCGCGTTCTGGTGAAACAGGTAATCGCGCTGCCCGTCGGGATGCGTGGCGGCATCGAGCAGGTTCGTCTGGATGAAAACATCCAGCCGGCCGTCGCGGTCGTAATCGCCGAACGCCGCCATCATGCTGGCGTCCTTGACGTCGAGCCCGTAGGCGTGGGCCATCTCCTTGAAGGTGCCGTCGCCCTGGTTGATGTAGAGCAGGTTTGGGGCGTCGAAGCGGCAGACGTAGAGGTCGAGCCGGCCGTCATTGTTGATGTCGACGAAAGTCGCGCCCTGCTTCCAGATGAGGGCGTTCGCCCCTACGTCACCCACGCCGGCCTTCGCCGTCACGTCCTCAAACTTGAAGCCGCCCAGGTTGCGGAACAGACGGCAAGTCTCGGTCTTGCTGACCACGAACAGGTCGGGCCGGCCGTCGCCGTCGTAATCGCCGATCGTCACGCCCGTGGCGACGGCGCCGATCTCGAGCTCGCGATAGCGCCGGCCCCACATCTCGGGATCGGCATAGTTGTTCTCGGTGCGCACGCCGGTTTCGTCCGGCGGCAGCTCGACAAACAAAGTCTTGCCCCGGGGACCCGAGCGCGGGGCGAGCGGCTCCTCGACCATGCCGGCCGGCGCCGCCTCGGCCCGCGAAGCCGGTCCGAACGGGCCGCAGAGTCCAAACGCGAGCAGCAGCACAAACGGGCCGCGGCGACGGATCCGACTCGAGGGGATGGTCCCGACGCCGGGCATGACCGGAATGCAAGCCATGGAACCTCAGGGGTTGGCCGGGAGCTTTCCGTCGGGACTCACGACAACCGGACCGACCCAGCGGGTGTTGTATCGTGTGATCCAGGCATCATCCAGCCGGCTCGGCCGCGGTTCGCTGCCATAGGCCTGGTCGTCCATGCCATGGAACGGCAGCGGCCCGACATCCCACCCGGTCTTCACATGGAAGTCGGCATCCTTATCCCAGCCGTCGACGTGCAAATAGAAATCGCGCACCAGGCCGGCGGGCTTCGGCGGCAGCCGCGCGGCATCGAACGCCAGCGCCAGTTCGTCGCCGCCGTTCAGCAGGGCCAGCCGGTCGTCCCGGCCGGTCACAAGCTCGCGCACGTCGCCGTAGCGCGTGACCCAGCCGGCCGGCGTGCGGTCCCACGGCGGGGTGGCCGACACGACGCCATAGATCGGCGTCAACGGCCGCGACGCGGGCAGGTCAGCGTAGCGGCTGAAGCCGCGCCAGTGCAGATCGGCCCGATCCGGCGCGAGGGCGACCTGCCGGCTGCCCTCGGGCGCGGTCTTCTCGCACAGAAGCGCCCGATCCCAGTGAATCTCGAACGCGGTCGACAACCTCAGCCGTTGGGTCCCGTCCGGCAGGCGCTTCTCCAGGTCGACCAAGATCGTCTTGGTCTTGCCGGACGGCGTGCCCACATCGACGTCGACCTTTTGCCAGGAGCCGTCGGGCAGCTGCGCCTCCAGTTGCGGGAACGGAAACGGCAGGCTCGGGTCGATCGAAGCGCCGATGTTCGACATGCCGCCGCCGAAGTGCAGCCAGCCGGTCAGCGCGAGCACGAGCGGCCGGTCCGCCGGCAACGGGCCGAAGTCGAGCGTCACGGAGAACGGTTCCGCCAGCCCGCGCAATTGCGGCCGGCGCAACGCGACCGGCGAGGCCATCCGGCCGTCGGCCTCGGCGAGCGCAGCGGTGACGTCGAGCCCGTCGCTGCGCTGCGCCGCCCGCGGCACGCCGAGGGGTCGCAGGGTCCAGAGTTCATGCGGCGGGAAGGGCCGCCCGGGGTGCATCTTGCTGGTGGGATAAACCAGCGTGCCCGGCGGATGGTCCACCACCACGAGGCTGGCCTCGTCCAGGTAAAGCACCTCGCGCAACTCGTCGGTCACGCGCACCTCATAGGCGCCGTCGCGGGCCGGAAATTTCTTCTCATCCCCGAGCGCGAGGAACTCCTCCGGGTCAGCCTCGATGGAACGCGTGGCGCTCATCGGCAGGCCCAGCGGCGCGGAGCCCAGGATGTCCGTCACGAAATTGAAGGCCTGCCCGTCCCAGGCATACAGATACGGGCACGAACCGCTTGGCAGCGTCGGTTCGTCGATGGCCAGCAGTTGCGAACCGACCGGCACGTCCACCAGTGCCGTCGACAGGTCGAACCAGTGCAGCTTGAGCGCGTCGAGCTGGCGGTGGTCGCCGACACCGATCTCGATGGGCTGGCCCCGTACCGTGCGGCTGGTGCGCCAGTTCCCCGCGATCAGTTCGACCCGCACGCCGAGGGCGCTGGCGTTGGAGCGCTTGCCGGCCAGGCGCAGCTTGAGTTGACGATTTCGGTTGCCGCCGTCGTTGCGCCAGAAACGCAGGCCACCAGCCGTCGCCGCGACGAGATCGGTGTCACCGTCGCCGTCGAAATCCGCGGCGACGATCGCCCCGGCGGCGCCGAGCCGGTCGAGCCCGAGGTCGGAGGTGGTGTCGCTGAAACCGCGACGCCCGGCGTTGCGCCAGGCCCGCACGCCGTTGTCACCCCACCCGATCAGGTCGAGCCAGCCGTCGTTGTCGTAGTCCACCGTCAGCAGGCCCTGCAGGTGGAGTCCCGCCAGCGGCAGGCGGGCGCGCTCCGTCTGGCCGTTGAACACGATCTCCAGGGCGTTGCCGGTGGCGATCACGGCGTCGGGCCGGAGGTCGTTGTTGAAATCGCCGGTGGCCAGCAAAGTGCCGACGGGCCAGCCGGCGGTGGTGAGCTGGCTGGCGGCGAACGTCGCCGCGCGCTGCTTGGCGTAGAACGCCGGCGGCTGATCCGCGCGGCTGATAAACGCGCCCGGCAGTCCCTCGTTGGTCCAGTCCTCGGTGAGCACCTGGCTGAGCTGGGGCAATTGCGTCGGCAGTCCGGAGTCCGGCGCATGGCCGTCGAACAGCAGGTTGCCGAGGTTGCGATAAACGCCGAGGCCCGCCCCGTCCGGACGGACGACGACGAGGTCAAGGTTGCCCGTGAAATCGAGATCGGCCAGCAGGCCCGAGCGCGCCTGCACCCCTTCCAGTCCCGCGGCGCGCGTGGCATCGCGGATGCGGCCCTGGCCGTAGAACTTGAAGACTCGCGAGTCTTCCGGGCCGAGCATGACCACGTCGTCGAACCCGTCGTTGTCGAGGTCGCCGGCGAGTGCCGCCTCGTAGACGGCGCCCGGCTTGCCCGGCAGCGTCCGGCCGGCCGGGCTGAAATGGCCGGCCTGGTTGTCGAGGAGACGGAAGCCCTTGTCCCCTTCGGCCACGAAAAGGCCCGGGTGCCCGTCGTGGCTCTGGTCGACTACAGCGAGCGGGCCGCGGAAATCTGCGGCGGCCGCCCCGAAGGCGGTCGCGGTGGCGTCGGTGAACTTTACCGGAATGCCGCGCCGCTCCGGCTGCGCCAGGACGAAGGGCGCCAGCGGCGCGGTGTACTTGCACTTTTCCAGCGCCCCCGGACCGGGGGCCTGGCCGGGCGAACGGGCGAGGATCTTCTGGTGCTCCTGCAATTCGCGTGCCGCCTCCGCGTCGCGGCCGACCTGCTGGTAGAGCCGGCTGAGCTGGAAGTGGGCGGACGGATGGTCCGGCACGGCGCGGATCACGCCCTCGAAATCGCGGATGGCGTCGTTGACCTGGCCGAGCTGCGCCTGCGCCATACCCATCTGGAAATCGAGCGCCGGCACGGCGCGGTCGATCTTCCAGGATTGCTGCAGCGCCTCCGCCGCCGGGCCGGGCTCGTTCTGGCGGAGCAGGGCGCAGCCGAGCAGGTAGTAGGCGGCGGCGCTGTTGTGGTCGAGGTCCAGGGTTTCGCGGCACATCCGCGCCGCGTCGGCCGGCTGGCCGGCAAGCAGGTAGGCGTTGGCCAGGTTGAGCCGGACGTCGGTGCTCGCCGGCGACAACCGCAGCGCCTCGGTGTAGGCGGCCAGCGCCGCCGCTGCGTCGCCTTTCTCCAGAAAGCCGTTGCCGCGGGACACCAGCGGGACGAATCGGTCGGCGGTGGCGCGCGACCGCAGCCAAAGACCGGTCGCGGCCACCGCGAGCACCACACCGACGATCCAGATCACGCGCTTCGACATGGCCGGGATCTAGCGTGCGAATGACGGTTCATCAACTGTCATCGGCCCGGCGATCTCCACCGCAACGGTGGGGATGATCATTGGGTCGGCGGACCAGAGGCGCCGACCGCACGACCAGACGCCAGAACATACGGCAGGAGCTGTCACGGGCTCCTCCACCATGGAAACTCCAGATCGCCGAGGAATCTTTTTGGGGCGAACTGCCGCCCCGCGGGGTGGAGCGCGCGGCGCGAGGCGCCCCGGGCGATTTCGCATTGGCAGGCCGACAACGCGCCGGCTATCGTCCGCGCCAGAACCGGCGTCCCTCGGACCCGGCCGCCCGAGCGCCCCGGGCACCGCGGCGTCGCCCCTTCCTCCTCTCATGCACGAATACATCGAACGTCTCGTCGACCTCATCGACCCCGCCGCCAATCAGCTGTACAACATGACCGTGGACGAAGCCCGGGATCGCATCCTCCGCGGCCCGCCCGAGGCGGTGCGGGAGATCGACGGCTCCTTCGCCCTCGTGGCGCGCAACGGCAAGCAGGTGCGCATGGCGCGCTCGCTCGACCGCCCCATGCGCTACTTTCTCGCGAAGCGGCAGGCCGGCCCCGCCCTCTTCGTCGCCGACCGCATCGACACCATCCACCAGGCGCTGCGGCGCGAGGGTCTCGACGGCCAGTTTCATCCCAGCTACACGCGAATGGTGCCGGCGCATTATGTGACGGAGATCCAGCTGCTCGGCTGTCCCGATCCCGACCCGACCTACACCCGGTTCTTTACTCCGTCGCGCAATGCCCAGCCCGCCGACCTCGACACCATCGGCCGGAACTACATCGGTGCGCTGGCGGCTGAGGTGGAAAAATGGTTGCGACGGATCCCCGCCACCGAGCCGGTCGGCGTGGCTTTCTCCGGCGGCGTCGACAGCGGCTCCGTCTTCCTGACCGTCTACCACACGATGCTCCGGCTGGGCCTGAGCCCGGCACGCCTGAAGGCCTTCACCCTCGACTTCGGCGACGGGCCCGACGTCCGCCAGGCCCGGCAATTCCTCGAGTCGCTTGGCCTCGGCCTGTTTCTTGAAACGATCGAGGCGGATGCCGCCGCCATCGACCCGGCTGAAACGCTCCGCGTGCTGGAAGACTACAAGCCGCTCGATGTCGAGTGCGCCTCGATGGGCCTCGCCCTCTGCCGCGGCATCCGCGCGCGTTATCCCGATTGGAAGTATCTCGCCGATGGCGACGGCGGTGACGAAAACCTGAAGGATTATCCCATCGAGGAAAATCCCGAGCTCACGATCCGCAGCGTCGTCAACAATCTCATGCTTTACCAGGAGGGCTGGGGCGTCGGCCGGATCAAGCACTCCCTCACCTACAGCGGCGGCCTCAGCCGCAGCTATGCGCGCACCTATGCGCCCAGCCGGCACTTCGGATTCGACGGCTTCAGCCCCTACACCCGGCCCGCGGTGGTGGCCGTCGCCGAAGGCATTCCCTTCGCCACGCTGACCGACATGGCCGTCGACAAACTTTATTCGCTCAAGGGCGAGATCACCCGCCGCGGCGTCAAGGCCATCACCGGCTTCGACATGCCGGTCTTCGAGAAACGCCGGTTCCAGCACGGCGCCCTGCCGGTCGAACGGCTGCGGCAGCGCCTGTCCGCCGTCGAAACCGGCTACCGCCGGAAGTTCCTCGCCTTCTATAACTGAGGCGATGGTTTCCGCCTATCCATCGCGGGACCGCTCTGGCTGGATCCTGGCCCAGCGGCCGCCGCGGACGGGCACGCCCGATCCGGAGAAACCGCATGGCGTTTTTCTCGAGGAGGAGCGGCTGGCCTCCGGGACGGTCGTGCCGTCCGGCGTCGTGTTGCTGACCAACAAGGAATGTCCATGGCGATGCCTGATGTGCGACCTGTGGCAGGGCACCACCACCGTGAGCGTGCCGGTGGGCGCGATTCCGCGCCAGCTCGACCAGGCGCTGCAGACCTGGGCAGACGCCGGAATCCGGCCGCCACAGGTGAAGCTCTACAACAGCGGCAGTTTCTTCGATCCCGCCGCGATCCCGCCATCCGATTATGCGGCGATCGCGCGACGGTTGGCGTTCGCCGCCAATGTCGTGGTCGAGTCGCACCCGCGGCTCGTCGGCGAGCGGACCCTGCAGCTGCGCGACCTGCTCGGGGGCCCGCTCGAGGTCGCCATGGGATTGGAGACCGCGCATCCCGCGGTGCTGAAAAAACTGAACAAGGGTTTCGACCTGCCACAGTTCGCCCGCGCCGCGGAATTCCTGCAACGCGAACGGATCGCGCTGCGGGTATTCCTCCTCGTCCACCCGCCCTTCTTGACCGAAGCGGAAGGCCTGGCGTGGACGGCAAAGTCGGCGGAATTCGCGTTCGGCTGCGGCGCCAGCGCCGTCACGCTCATTCCCACCCGCGTGGGCAACGGCGCGATGGACCGCCTGCTGGCCTCCGGCGAATTCACCCCGCCGAAGTTGTCCATGCTCGAACAGGCGCAGCGCGCCGCGCTGGCGTTGAGCCGGGGACGCGTGTTTGCCGACACCTGGGGCCTCGAGCCGTTCTCCACTTGCCCGGCGTGTTTCGCGTCCCGGCGCGACCGCCTGCAACGGATCAACCTGACGCAGCGGGACCAACCGTCCGTGGCCTGCGCCGCCTGCGAGGAAAGATGAGCACCGCCCGCCCGCCGCTCGTCGTCGTCGGCTCCGGTTTCGCCGGCTCGCTCATCGCGATGATCGCGCAACGCCTCGGCCGGCCGGTGGTCCTGCTCGAGCGCGGCCGGCATCCGCGGTTTGCCATCGGCGAATCGACGACGCCGCTAACGAACCTTTTGCTGGAGGAAATCGCGGATGAATTCGACCTGCCGTTCCTGCGCCCGCTCTCCAAGTGGGGCACCTGGCAGCGGGACCATCCGGAAATGGCGTGCGGCCTGAAGCGCGGTTTCACCTTCCTGCGCCACGAACTGGGCCGACCGTTTCCCCTCGACCGGGCAAGGCAGAACCAGCTGCTGGTCGGGGCCAGCCCGGCGGATCGGGTCGCCGACACGCATTGGTATCGGCCCGACTTCGACCATTTCCTCGTTCGCCAGGCGGTCGCACTCGGCGTCGATTACCGCGACGAGGTCGAACTTGCGAGCGTCACGGAGTCGACCGACGGCATCCGCCTGAGAGGCGCGCGCCATGGCCGGCCGTTCGAGCTGAATGCCGGATTCCTGATCGATGCCAGCGGGCAACGTGGCTTCCTGCACCGCCGGCTCGGTCTGTTGGAAAAGCCGCTGGCGGGCTTCCCGCCGACCCAGGCTCTCTTCGCCCATTTCACCAATGTCGCGCCGCTTCCGACCGACTTGTTCCCCGGCACCCCGCCCTACCCACCCGAGGACGCCGCCATGCATCATCTTTTCGACGGCGGCTGGGTCTGGGTGCTCAAATTCAACAACGGGATCACCAGTGCTGGCGTCGCCGCCACGGATGAAGTCGCCGACCGGCTCGGGCTGCGGTTGGGCGCAGCCGGCTGGAACAATCTCCTGCGCGAGCTGCCCACATTGGCGGACTCCTTCGGTTCGGCCTCCGCCATCACGCCGTTCATCTGCCAGCCGCGCGTCGCCTTTCAAAGCGCCACCGTCACCGGGCCGCGCTGGGCCCTCCTGCCCTCCGCCGCGGGATTTGTCGACCCGCTCCTCTCGACGGGTTTTCCGCTGACCCTGCTCGGCATTCAACGCCTGGGCCGTCTGCTCCGCGACTCAGCTGGCGCCGAGGTTCCGGACGGGCTCGCCGACTACGCCTCCGTCACCACGAGGGAGTTCGAGGCCGCGGCCGCACTGGTCGCCGCACTCTACCGGTCGATGAACGACTTCAACAGGTTCAAGGACCTGAGCCTGCTCTATTTTGCCGCGGCCAGTTTCTCCGAGGCCGCGCGCCGGCTCGGCCGGGCCGACCTCGCGCCGAACTTCCTGTTGTGCGGACATCCGACTTTCGGACCGCGGCTGCGCGAACTCTGCGCCGCCGAGAATCCCCCGACCGGCCGCATCCGCGAAGCCATCGCCCCCTTCGATGTCGCCGGCCTGACCGATCGTTCCCGGGACCCGTGGTATCCGGCGGACCCGGCCGATCTCTACCGCCACGCGGCGAAGCTGGGCGCCAGCGAACCGGAAATCGCCGCCATGCTGGCCCGATGCGGCCTGGTCGCGCCCGCCTGACCCCATTTTCAAAGGAAGGAAACCCATCATGACCAAGAAGACATTGACCCTGCTGATTGCGGTGCCGGCGCTGACTTGGACGGTCTGGGCGCAGGTCGCATCGGAAAAGACCAACAAGCTGACGTCGATCAGCCCGCAAGCGATGGCGGATGCACTGCACGCGGTGATTGCCGCCGACCGCCAGGCCTACGCGGAGCTGGTCGACCGCGTGCGGACCGGCACCAACCCGATCGATGTCTCCGAAAACTGGCGCGAAACCCACGGGCTGCCCGTGCCCGCCCAGTTGCTCCGCAACGCCGCGCAGTCGATCCAGAAGGAAGGCGCGGAGTTTTCCTACGCGCTGCGTTCCCAGTGGGCCATCAACCCGAGCCACACCGCCCAGACCGTGGTGGAGCAAAAGGGTCTCGAGTTCGTGGCGCAGCATCCCGGGCAGACCTATTACGCCGACGAGGAGCTGGGCGGCCGCAGCTATTTCACCGCCGTGTACCCGGACCGCGCGACACTGCCATCCTGCGTCGACTGCCACAACCGCGACCCGCGCAGTCCGCGGCACGACTTCAAGCCTGGCGACATCATGGGCGCGATCGTCGTGCGGGTACCGTTGGAGTTCTAGCGCGGACATCCGATCGGACTCCGGGTGTGTCAGGCTGGAGGGTCGGTCTCCTGACCGACCGCGGCCGGCCGGGAGGCCGGCCTTCCGTGCAGGTGGGAGAACCCACACGCGCGAACCGGTCCCGCCGGTCGAAGGCTCAGCGATTCCGCGCGATCGGCAAGGCGACAAACCGGCCCCGCTCGCAGATCCTAACCTCCATGGCATCTGTCCGGTTGCCGAAACGATCAAAATGGAGATCGCCGCCCATGCCGCCGCTCGAGACCGCCAAGGGGAATTCCCGATAACCGGCGCCCGGACCCGCCCGCCGCAACGTGGCGATCAACACCCGCGCCGCCTCGAAGGCCGCCGCCGCGCTGAAATCCGGCTCAACGCCGTGCGCCACGCGATATTGCCGGGCAAAGTTTTCCGTTCGCTGACGGTCCGCCGCGTCGGCTTGAAATTCCGCGATGGACACGCCGGCGGCGGCGGCACCCGCGGCGGCAAAGAATTCCGGTGAATCCAACGTGGCGGAACCGGCCAGATGACCGCCGTAACCCGCCGTCCGCACGGCGGCGACCAGCGCGCCGGCTTGCGCCGGCGGCAGCCAAACCAGCAGCCCGTCCGGCGCGGCCGCCACGATGCCTTGGACCACCGTCGCGAAGTCCGTCTTCAGTTCGGCGCTGTCGATCATCCGGTCCAAGGGAGTTGCGGTTGCACGCGCCGCCGTTTCCAAGTCGCGACGGACCGCACGTCCCGGATGCCCGGCGGGTACGATTGCCCACCAATGGCGAGGCGGCGCCTGCGGTCGTCGGGCGGCGGCGAACAGCGCCGCCGCGGCCAGATCGGTGCGCGGCACGACGCACACCGCCCAGGTGACGCCGGCCTCCGTGACCGACGAGTCGGGACAGACGCTCGCCACCGGCGCGCGCGTGCGGCCGGAAACCTGGAGAATGAGATGCGTGGCGGCGCCGTCCGCCGGGCTGATGATCGCATCGGCCTGGCGCTCGCAGACCAACGTCACCGCCTCGTTGCCGACCGAACCCCACTGGCCGCTTCCGCTGCGCACCTCCAGCAAGACCGGCGCGTCGGCCGTGCTGGCTTCGGCGACTGCGAGCTGCGCGCCGTGCAGCAGGCTGGCCGACTCGGGATCGCCCGGCGAAGCGATCACGCCGAGCGTCACCGGGCGCGGGCCGGCGCCGGCGGCGAGCGGGGCGAGCCACAGGCAGGCCAGCAGGCCGGGCAGTCGGATGGTCATGGTCGGCGGATCGCCCGGCTAGCGTTGCGCGATCGTGGGCGCAAATTCCGGCTCCGGTTCGAAGACCGGCTGGCCATGTTCGAGGCGCACGAGGCGCACGGGCGCGATGTTGGAACCCGTCCCGTCGATCCGCATCCAGCCGGTGACGCCGTGATAATAATCGATGTTGCACACGAGGTCGCGGATCTGCCAGCGGTTCGGCCCCGCGCGCCGGATGGCACTGAGGAGAATCTGGGCGCCGTCGTAGGCGTAGGCGGCGTAGACGTCGGGCGCACGGCCCCAGCGCTGCTGGAAGCGGGCGGCGAATCCGGTCCAGAGGGGATCCGGGCGGGCCGGATCGAACAAACTGGTGAACATCACGCCTTCCGCCGCATCGCCGGCGTTCCGCCGAAAACTCTCCTCCATCATGAGATTCGTGCCGAAGAAGCGCGCCTTGACGCCGGCCTCGCGGAATTGCCGGACGAAGCGACCGAGATCGGCCGGGTCGCCGAGGAAGAAGATCGCCTCGGGCTCCGCCTGCTTGATCGCGGCGAGCTGATAGCTGATGTCGGTGCTTCCCGGGGCGAAGAGCAGCTCCTGGGCGGCGGGACAGCCGAGCCGGCGGACGAAATCGATGAACATGTGGGAGCCGACCCGGGCGAATCGGTCACCCGCGCGCAGGATGGCGATGCGTTTGCAGCCGTACCGGTGCACCACCAGGTCCGCGAGTTTCGACAACTCCTGCCGCTGGTCGGGCAGTACCCGGAGCAGCCAGGGAATCTGCGTCTCCGTCAGCGTGGGATCCGGGTCGGAAGTATTGATCATCACAATCTCGGTTTTCAACGTGACGCGCAGCGCGACGTGGGCGTCGGTACCGTCGATCATGCCCAGGTAACCGAGGACGCTTTCGTCCGCGAGGAGGGCGGCGAGATTGGCGGCGCCGCCCCATTGGGCGATGCCCTCGTGTTCGACCAGCTCGAACGGCAGTTCGTCCGGCCGGCGAGCCGCGTTGGCCTCCTCGATCGCTTGCACGATGCCGGCGCGCGTGCGCTCGCTCCGGTCCCAGTCCGGGCTGTACCGGGGCGAATCGATCAGCCCCACGCGAAGCGACTTCAGGCCGGCGGGCGGCGGGTAATTCCGCCCGGGCCCCCGAAACGGCATGCGGGTGACAAAGAACCGGTAATAGGGTCTGTCGCCAAACGGCCAGAACTCCTTCGGCACCCCGCCGTACACCGGATACTCCTCGTCCGGAGTCCCGTAGATGAAACGGGACGAGTCCGGCAGACCGGCCGGGCCCGGGGCAATCGCCGCGGCCGGCGCGGCGAGATTTTCCCCCTTGGGACCGTCAACCGCAGCCACCCCGGCGGGAATCGCGGTGGCCAGCGCCATCAGACTGGAGATGAAGGTGCGCATGGGTCCTCCTACGGGTTGGCCGTGATGTTTCCCGCGTCCGGCGGGGCGAAAATGCCGTGGCTGACTCCGTTGGACGTGGCGAACCAGGCTTCGTGGTCGTCAGCCCATATGGCCGTCACAAAAGGATCCGCCAGTGCCGTCGTCATCAAACGAGTCTCCGGCTCCCTGCCCGGCCGATGGACCCGCACCACGCCCCGGCCCGCCTCGTCGACGGTGTAATTGACCCAGGAGTCGCCGTCAGTCACCGAGGCTCCGCGATCGGTGGCGAGCCACGCAACGCGGCCGCGGGCGAAGACCGTGTTGATGAAGTTGGAGAGCAGCGGCGTCTTGTCCTGCACCCAGGTCCGCCAGGTCGCCCGCCTGGTATCGTAACGGGAGAGGCCGAAGTAACTCGCCTGCCAGAGTATGCCTTCGTCGCACGCGACGCCCGACGTGACGTCGACGACGGGACCGGAGTCGGGCATCAGCTGGATGTGAAAATCGCCGTCTGGGTCGCGATAAGCCTTGAAGCTGCCGGTCCTGGGATCGTGTTCCACGATGCCGCCGGCCCACACGCCGATGTAGATCACGCCCTCGTTCGCGGCGATCCCATAGCACCAGGGCTCGTTCATGATCGTGTTGTTCTGGTCGTACAATTTCCAAGCTTTGGTTCCCGGATCATACGCGCCCGTTCCCGCAGAGGTCGCGGCCCAGATCGTGCCGTCGACGACCGCGACCGCGTAGACGACGTTGTTCGGCAGGCCGCTGTTGGTCTGGGTGAACACGGTGAAATGGCCTCCGCTGAAACGGGAGAGTCCCTGCAAGGTGGCGAGCCACAAGTCGCCCGTGCGGGGGTCCTCGGCGATGCCCAGCACCGTTCCATGGCTCAGGCCGTCCTTCGTTCCGTAGGTGCGGAACCGCCCGTCCGCCTCGCGCACGCACAGCCCGTCGTTGGTGCCGAGCCACAACCGGCCGTCGCCGGCCTTCAGGATGGAATGCACCTTGTGGGACGGCAGGCCGTCCTTTTCGCCGAAGTTTTCGAAGCGCATCACCACCGGAATGGGCGGAGCCGCGGGCTCGACGGATGACGGCGCGGGCGCCGCGCGTGCTCCAGCCAGGAGCGAGAGCAGGAACACAACGCCCGCGAGGGTGCGAACGGATCGGAGGGATGGGGTTTTCATGGTGGGCGCCTAGAGCGTCTTGAGATATTCGACCAGGTCGTTCAGCTGCTCTTTCGACCAGTAGCTGCTGACGCCGTGGGAGTCGTTCACCTGGTAGGTGGTCCAGAGTTCCTCCAGCGTTGCCGCGCGGCCGTCGTGCAGATACGGCGCCGACGCGCCGATGCCGAGCAGGTGCGGGGTGTCGAAAACGCCGGAAGAGTCGCGCGCGCCCTTGGTGCCCAC
>Ga0310810_10001833_pt1 | contig 22512 bp, 18 predicted proteins | sample NCmetagenome_FD_207641 | JGI IMG/M metagenome (GOLD analysis project Ga0310810, IMG submission 207641) | Soil microbial communities from experimental microcosm in Duke University, North Carolina, United States - NC | ecosystem: Engineered > Artificial ecosystem > Soil microcosm > Unclassified ... | reverse complement strand
TCTCCGCCACCAAGCTGGCCTGGATCCTCGATCACGCCGCGGGCGCGCGCGCCGCGGCCGAGCGCGGGGAGCTGCTCGCCGGCACGATCGACACGTGGCTGCTCTGGAAGCTCACCGGCGGACGCGTGCACGCCACCGACGCCACCAACGCGTCGCGCACCCTGCTGTTCGACATCTACCGCCAGGCATGGGACGAGGAGCTGTGCGTGCTGTTCGGCGTCCCGTCGTCGATCCTGCCGGCCGTGCACGACAGCGCCGACGACTTCGGTACCACGACTCCCGACCTCTTCGGCGCGCCGATCATGGTGCGCGCGCTCGTCGGCGATCAGCAGGCGGGCGCCGTCGGCCAGGACTGCGTCGCGCCGGGCCAGGCGAAGGCGACCTACGGCACCGGATGCTTCGTACTCGTCAACACGGGCGACGCCGCCCGCGTCTCACGCCACCGGCTCCTCGGCACGATCGCGCTGCGGCTCGCCGGCCGGACCACCTACGCGCTCGAGGGGAGCATCTTCAACGCGGGCACCGTGGTGCAGTGGCTGCGCGACCAGCTCGGGCTGATCGAGCACGCCGCCGAGAGCGCGACGGTGGCGGCGAGCATCCCGTCGTCCGACGGCGTGTACTGCGTGCCCGCGTTCACCGGGCTCGGCGCGCCCTGGTGGGACCCCGACGCGCGTGCCGCGCTCACCGGCCTCACGCGCGACAGCGGCCGCGCGCACATCGTGCGCGCGGCGCTCGAGTCGGTGGCGTTCCAGACGCGCGACCTCGCGACGGCGTTCGCCGAAGACGGCGTGCCGCTCGCCGCGCTGCGCGTCGACGGCGGCATGGCGGCGAACGACTGGCTGATGCAGACGATCGCCGATCAGCTGCGCATTCCGGTGGAGCGGCCGGTGGTGCTGGAGACGACCGCGTGGGGCGCCGCGCGGCTGGCCGGCCTGCACGCGGGGATCTATCCGCCGCTCGGCACGGGCGGGATGCGCCGCGTGGAGCGCACCTTCAACGCGCGCGCGGCGGCGGCGGAGAGCGACGCGCAGCACGTCGGGTGGCTGCGCGCGATCGCACGCGTGCGGTCCTGAGGAGCGCGAGCGCGCGGGCGCTCGTCAGTCGCCGATCGGGATCGGCGTCTGGCTGCCGCCGGGCGCCGTGAGCGTCGCGAACGAGATCGTCTGTCCCGGCCCAGGAAAGCCGAGCGAGACCTTCTTCTGCTCTTCGACGTTGTAGATGAGCACGATCGTCCCCGTCGTCTGCTTCGCGTCGGGGAAGCCGAACCGCTCCTCGGCCAGCGTCGGGGTGAGCGACTTCGTGATGTACGGCAGCATGTTCGCGTACGTGCGCGTGCCGAGCGCGCTCGACTGGGTGCCGGACATGCTGTCGGACCTGCAGCCCACCACGGCGGCCGACAGCGCGACGACGAGAGCGAGCGGACGAAGGGAGCACTTCATGGGAGCCTGCCGGTTCGGCGGATCGGAGGAGCTGGCTGGTACCCCGGATCGTACGCGGTGATCGCCGCGCCGGCTAGGCGCGGCTCCGGCGCCGCGACGCGATCGTCGAAACGCCGCATCCCGGCGACGTGGTGACGTCGAGATCCGTCGCCTGGCCGAGATCGGTTTCGCCCGTGGGACCGGCGCGGCGGACGGTCCCGGCGCCGGCCGGATGCTGCTAAGATTCGCGCATGCTGGAACAGTCACCATTTCCGCGTCCGTCGCTGGCGACGTCGGACGTCGCGGATGCGTACGACCGTTGGTCGCGCCAGTACGACATCGATCACAACACGACGCGCGATCTCGATGCGCAGGTCCTGCGGCGCGCGCCGCTCCGGGTCGCGGGAGCGCGCGTGGTGGAGCTGGGGTGCGGCACGGGCAAGAACTCCGAGTGGCTCGCCGGCAGCGCGAGCGAGGTCGTCGCGCTCGACTTCTCGCCGGGGATGCTCGACGTCGCGCGGCGGCGCGTGCGCGCGACGAACGTGCGCTTCGTGGAGCACGACGTCACGCGCGCGTGGCCCGTGGAGAGCGCATCGGCGGACGTCGTCGTGGGCGACCTCGTGCTCGAGCACGTGCGCGAGCTCGCGCCCGTGTATCGCGAGGCGGCACGCGTGCTTCGTCCCGGCGGACAGCTCTTCCTCTGCGAGCTGCATCCCTACCGGCAGCTCCGCGGCGGCCAGGCGAAGTTCATCGATCCCCTGACGGCGGAGTCGGTGCCCGTGACGGCGTTCCGGCACTCGGTCGCCGAGTACGTGAACGGCGCGCTGTGCGCGGGGCTGGCGCTGCGCGCCGTCGGCGAGTGGCTCGAGGACGGGGCACCGCGCGAGGCCGTGCCGCGGCTGCTCTCGCTCCTGTTCGAGCGGCCGTAGCGTCGCGCGGGCCGCGGCGCGTCAGCCCGGCCGCTTCTCTCGCGTGGGCGAGGCGTCGTACGCCGCCGACTTCCCGCGCGGGATGCTGAGCGACTGCCACGGCGACTCGGCGGACATGCGCGCGAGGAGCACGATCTGTCCCACGTGGTACGCGGTGTGAGCGACCGATCGCGCGAGCGCGGCGTGCACGGTGAGGGGCTGGCCGCGGATCGTCACGGTGCGAGAGAGATCGGCGTCGGTGAGCGGCGCGAGGGCGTCGTCGACCACGGCGAAGCCGCGCCGCCAGAGCCGCTCGAGCTCCGCGCGCTCGTAGGGTCGCTCCTCGAACTCGGACTCGCGGTCGCGGTCCGGCTTCTCGCCATCCTCGACGAGGAAGTTCGTGAACCGCGACACGAGGTTGCCGCTGACGTGGCGCACGATCATCGCCGCGGAATTTCCCTCGGGAGACGGCACGCGGTTGAGCTCAGCGTCGGGCATCTGGGCGAGTGCCTTGTCGGCGAGCTCGCGGTAGCGAGCGTACTCGCTGCGGAAATCTTCGATGAGCATCGGTATCCGGATCTCGTGAGGGATGGTTTTGGTGGAACTGCAACGCTCAGTAGTAGGTAGCGAGTAGCGAGCACGCCGTAGTGAGATGACGGCCTCGGGACGCGCGAGCTTCCGAGGGCGCGCTTCGCTCTCGCCGCTCTCCAAGGACTACTCCCCCGTGACAGGCCGCAGTTCCCCGCTCGCCCGCGCGAATCCCGTGCGGGCGCGTGGCGAGGAGGGAGCCGATTGGCCACCATGGCGACAGCAGCACGACATGCTTGGGGAACATTTAAAGCGAGCACGGCAGTAAATCGATGGGCCGCAACACTTTAAGTCGGCCTCCTTCCAGTTTATATTGAGGGGTCCCACCGAACCGCCGACGACGGGTGACCCGGTCCCCGGTCCGCGGCAACGCCTTCGCTCGTTCGTTCCCTCCAGGGAGGCTCATGCGCTCGGCAACGATCCTTCAGAACGCGCTGCTTGGCGCGAGCGCGCTCCTCGTCGCAGGCGCGCACTTCGCTTCCGATCGCGATCACACGGGCCCCGTGCTGACCGCCGCCATCGATTTCGTCGGCGGGCGGGCGGACTCGGCCGTGTCGACCTCGGCCGACGGCGACGCCTCGGCGATCGCCGCGGTGACGCAGGCCGCGCTTTCCGCGTTCGCCGGGGCGGTGCGTCCGCTGAGCAGGCCGGAAGCGCTCGAGTCCGCGTTCCGCGGCTATTTCGCCTACCGCGCCGCTCATCCGGACGAGGTTCGCAAGCCGCTCCTCTACTTCGTCGACTACGGCCTGCCGAGCACCGCGAAGCGCGGCTATGTGTTCGACATGAGCGCGCTGCGGATCGTCGACGGTCCGTTCACCGTGGCCGCGGGCCGTGGCTCGGCCGCCAGAAACGGCGTACCGACCCGCTTCTCCAACGCCGAGGGGAGCAATGCCACCTCGCTCGGCCTCTACGTCGCACGCTCGCTCTACCCGTTCAGCGGAAAGTCGGCGGGGCAGCGATACAGCTCCGTGGGGCTGCGTCTGGACGGCGTGTCGACCGGGTTCAACGACAAGGCGCTCGAGCGCGGCGTCGTGGCGCACGGCGCGCCGTACGTGACCGCGACCAAGGCCGGCCGGAGCGAGGGGTGCCCGGCGATGGAGCCCGCCCGCGCGAAGCGCCTGCTCCCCAAGCTCGCCGACGGCGGCATGGTATTCCTCTTCGCGCCTGATCCGGTGTGGATGGCGGGGGACCCGTGGGCGAGCGGAAACTCGGGGTGAGCACGGGCCTCGTGTGACGAACACGCGAACGGGGGCGGAGCCGAGTGGCTCCGCCCCCGTTCGCGTGTTCGAGCAAGCGGTTACTCGAGACCCGCCTTGATGCTCTGGGCCTTGGTCAGGTGCTCCTGAACCTTGGCCGTCGCCTTCGCGAGCGACGCGGACACCGTGCTGTCGGTCGTGCTCTTCGCCGCGTCCTGCAGCTTGTCGAGCACCTTCTGGTGGTCGTCGACCGCCTTGTCGATGTAGTCCTTGTCCCAGTCGGCGCCCTTCGCCTTGTCGGTGAGGTCCTTCAGCTCGTCGCGCCCGTGATCGGCGAGGTCCTTCGCGTCGTTCCAGGTCGAGTCGGCGGTGGCGTTGACCTTCCCCATGAGCGAGTGCATGTCGCCCATCATCTCGGTGTGGTCCTTCACCATCTCGCGGCCGAATTCCTTGACCTTCGGGTTGGTCGCCTTCGTCGAGGCGAGCTTGCCGAGCGCGATCTCGCCCGCGTTCGCGTTGTGCGCGAAGCCGAAGATGTGATCGTTCGTCCACGCGCCGGCGCTGGCCATGTTGTTCATGCCGGAGTCGGTACGGGCGGCGGCGGCGGAGTCGAGACGTCCGGCGGCGCTGTCGGTGCGCGCGGCGGCGGTATCCGCGGTGCGATCCGCCTTGCTGCAGGCGCCGAGGGCGCCGGCGCAGAGGAGCGCGAGTGAGATCTGCGTGAGTCGATGAGCGTGGCCTGTCATGGTCGGTCTCCGATTCGTGGGGAGCATTCCGGTCGCCGCGGTTCGCGCCGGCGGGACGCCGGGGTAGCGGCGGCCGCGACCCAGTCGGAGGAGGCAAGGGACAGACCATTGCGATCGCCGGAGTCCGGTTCGCCGCGCGCCGGAGGCTGTCGAATCGGGAGTGCGCGCGGCGCCGTTACCGTGGCGGTGACGGCGGTCACGAATTCGCTGCGCAACGACGTCGCGCGAGTCGGCCGAGCTCGCTCTATTTCCCTCGGCTCATCTCATATGCCTGCATGATCGTGTGGTATTTCACGATCATGTTCGGCACCTCCCACTCCGGCATCTCGCCCTGGCGGAGGAAGCGGAGGAAATCCGACGTGACCTGGGCGAAGTGCGCCTCGTGGCCGACGTCGTACTTCGGCGGGACGTCGACGACGAAGTGGTCGCCCTCGCGATGCACCGCGACGCCGGGCCAGCGCCCCTGCAGATGCTCCACCGCCGCGTCGAGCGCCGCTTCGTGTGCCTCGGGCGTCACGGACGGATTGCGCTCGACGTAGAGCACGGGCTTGTACTTCTGCTCCGCGCCCTGGCGGATCATGAGCGTCGCCTTCGTGCCGCGCATGATCGAGAAGTGCGTGTCGCCGCTTCCCGGCGGCCCCTCGAACTGCCACGAGTCGGACACGCGGGCGTGGATCCCCTTGAGCGTGTAGTTCATCTCGCCGTTCGCGTAGTCCTGCAGCACGCCGTTCTTCACGTCTCCCTTCAGATAATCCGGGAAGCTGTCGGCGCCGGTCACCTGCTCGAACTGCGCGAGCGAGATCGGCGTCACCCACCGCCGTGCGTTGATCATGTGCACGTCGCTCGGCGTCAGCGTCACGCCGGGGAATGCTTCCCACTGCACGAGGTCGACGAGGTGGGTGGTGACGTCGACGATCCCCTCGCCCTGCTGGCGCACGTCGAAGAACCATTCCGGACGCTTGAGCGGCTGGCCGGCGACGATCTTCTTGAAGAGGTGGACGCTGACCTTCGTGATGGCCGGGTTCTCCGTCGTCCCCTTCACGAGCGTCCCGAACAGCGCCGGATCCATGGAGAGCTGGCGCTGGAGCGCGGTGGTGACCTCGTTGCGCTCCGTCATGATGTCGTACAGGAGCACGTGCTTCTGCTCCGCCGTGGCGAAGGCCTGCTTCAGCCGCACGAGATCCGCCGGCGTGCGCACCATCGGCTTGTCGGCGAGCACGTTGAGCCCCGCGTCGATCGAGCGGACGATGTACTCGGTCTTGCGTGCGTTGTTGCCGGAGATGACGACGATGTTCCCCTTGCGATCGGCGATCATCCGGTCGAGGAAGTCGGGACCGGTGTACACCTTCTCGACCCAGTGGGTCGGGTTCTCCTTCCGCGTGTTGAACAGCTCGATGCGCGCGAGGTGCTGCGCGAGGTCGTCGCCACCGGCGGAGTAGACCCACACGACGCTGTCGACGTCCGGGTACATGAACTTCTGGACGAGCGACGCGTGGAAGTGTCCGGGATCCAGCGTGAGCAGCCGGAAGCGAACCGAGTCGGCGCGCGCGGTACCCTGCTGCGCCGGCTGCTGCGCGGAAGCGGGTGCGGAGGCCATGAGGAGAAGGGCGGCGGCGCCAGCGGGCGCGAGCCGTCGGATGGTCGTCGTGATGCGGTGCATGCGCTCGGGAATCAGGTCTTTGAGTGTGAGGCGGCGAGACGGGTCGCGCCGTACGGACCGCGCTCGGGGCGCGAGAGCATCGCCGTCGCCTCGGCGTCGTTGACGAACCGCTCGTGCTCGGCGTCCCACTCGATCGGCCGGCCGAGCTTCATCGCGATCCAGCTCAGGATGCACGCGGCGTTGGCGCGGTGCGCGATCGGCGCCGGCGCGAGCGGCGTCGCACGCGACTTCACGCACTCGAGCCAGTTCTTGTGGTGCGACAGGCTGTGCGGCATGTGCACCGTGACGCCGTTCGGGTCGAGCAGCTTCGGGTCGCTCGCGTCGAGCGACTTGAGCGACGTCGCGCGGCCGGTCGGATCGCTCGCCGTCTGCGTGGCGTCGCGGGAGACGAAGATCCAGCCGTCGTCGCCGATCCACTTGATGCCGTTCGGCAGCTCGTCCGACACGGTCATGATGACGTTGCCCGGATACGTGAGCTCGATGTGGTACTTGCCGTGCACGTTCCAGATCCGGTCGTGCGGCGGGAACTCGCCCTTCCCCTCGATCCGCGACGGGCCGGTGAGCTCCATGTTCATCCCCCAGTGCGCCGTGTCGAAGTGGTGCGCGCCCCACCCGGTGATCATGCCGAGCGAGTAGTTCTCGTTGCGCAGCCAGCCGGGCCGCGACTGCACGTCGGGTCCGCCGTCGCGGCCGGTGCCCTGCGGGTGCACGCGCTGCTCGGTGTAGTACTCCTCCGGCGTCGGCCCGAGCCACATGTCGTAGTTCAGATTCGACGGCACCGGCTGCGGCGGATCGTTCGGCTTGGTCGGATCGATCGGCAATCCGATCTCGACGCGGCGCAGCGTGCCGACGCGGCCGCTGCGCACGAACTCCACCGCCTTGCGGAACTGCTCGTTCGGTCCCCACGAGCGCTGCTGGCTCCCCACCTGGAGCACGCGCCCGGTGCGCGCGACGGCGTCGCGGAGGATGAGCCCCTCGGCGTGCGTCATGGTGAACGGCTTCTGGAGGTAGACGTCCTTCCCCGCGTAGAGGGCGCGGAGCGCGACCTCGGCGTGCTGATGGTCCGGAAGGCTGATCGTGACCGCCTCGATGTCGGGGCGGGCGAGCAGCTCCTTGTAGTCCGTGAAGACGGAGATCGTCGGCTTCGGCGCATTGCGCGCGGCGAACAGCCGCTCCACGCGCGCCTTCCCGCTCGCGGCGCGGCGCGAGTCCAGATCGGCGACGGCGAGGACGTCGGCGAGATCGGCGCTCGCCACGCCGACCATGTCGTGTCCCTGCGCGATCCGGCCGCAGCCGATGTGCCCGACGCGGACGCGGTTACTCGGCGCGTCGGGACCGAGCAGGCGAGCCGGGATGACGAGGGGCGCGGCGACGGCCGCCGCGGTCGCGCCGCCGCGCTGGAGGAAGGCGCGGCGCGAGATGGCGTCGCTGGTCTCGGTCGGTTTCCTGGTCACGGGCAAGTCCGGGCGAGGGTGGGTTTCTCAGTATGCAGCACGGTGCGACGGCCGAACAACGACGAAATGGATGGACCTGATGACGACCTTCCGCGCAATGCTGTTCACTCCGACCGCCACCGTGCGCTCTCGATCGGGTAGTGGTGATCCTGCCGTTCCCGCGCCGATCAGGCCGTCGATCCGCGTTCCGTCGTTCGCAGGTCCGTCGTTCCGTCGTTCCGTCCCACGGCGATGATCCGCCACTGGATCGGCTACGCCCCGGACCTCTACGGCGTTGCGGCTCGGCGCGGTACGGGGGCGAGGACGCCGGCGATGAGGAGGCCGGCGACGAGGGCGAAGGCGGTGAAGATCATCGTGAAGGCCGTATCGATCCCCGCCACGGTGTTCCGCTCCATGAGCGACGCCATGCTCCGATAGCCGATGCTTCCCGGCACGAGCAGGAGGATGCCCGGCACGAGCACGACCGGCGCGGGGCGGCGGCGCCAGTGCTCGTAGCCGCTGCTTGCCAGCGCGACGAGGAAGGCGGCGACGAACATCCCGAGCTCGGGGCCGAGCCACACGGCGCCGATCCGTCCCGACAGCACGCCGAGCACCCCCGCGGCCACGATCCAGGGTCCATCGCGCGGGTCGGCGCGGAGGATCACCACCGAGCTCGCCGAGGCGACGAGGATCGCCGCGATCGGCGCCCACGCGGGCAATGGCGAGAAGTCGCCCCCCGGGACGGAGCCGAAGAGCGAGGTCCCGATCCGTCCGCCGAGCGCGACGCCGAAGATGATGCCGAGCAGGGTCATGAAGACGCTGCTCATCCGGATCGTGCCGGACGCGAGGTGGCGCGTCGCGAGCTCCGTGATCGCCGTGGTGAGCAGCAGCCCGGGGAGGAGCACGATCAGTCCCGACAGCGTCGCCACGAACACGGAGATCGGTCCGGCGAGCCGCGCGAGGCCGAAGGCGGCGAGACTGACGAGAAAGGCGGCGATCGGCTCGAACAGCCGCCCGATGCGCGCGTGTCGCGCGGCGACGAGGGCGAACAGTCCGAGCACGAGGCCGAGCACGCCGGCGACGAGGACGTCGCGCGGTCCGCCGCCGATGAACTGGCACACGGCGCTGGAGAGCAGGCCGTACGCGACGGTCACGAGCGCGTTGCCGTAGGGCGATGGCGCGGCGACGATGCGCTCGATCTCCGCCATGCCGTCGGCCGGCGAGGTGCGTCCCTGCGCGACGTCGAGCGACACCTGCTCGAGCGCCGCGAGCTTGCCGAGGTTCACCTCGCCCGGCTCGACGCGCAGCAGATGCGTGCGCTGGCGCGACTCCGGGCCGAACGCCGCCATGATCTGCGTCGGCATCGAGAAGAAGCGATGGCCGTGCAGGCCGAGCCGGTCGGCGGTGGCGCCGAGGATGTCCTCGAGCCGCGGCGCGGAGTAGCCGTAGGCGTGGAGCGCGCGCGCGAGCCGGAGCACGAACCCCACCGCGGCGGGGTCGGGATCGGGGGCGAACTTCGCGGCGAGCGGGAGGTCGTCGGACAGGGAAGCGCGGGTCGGAGTGATCGCGCAAACTGCGCGGCGTGCCCCACCGGGTGCAACGCCGTTGGCGGAGGTCAGCGGTCCGCCGCGGCCTCCGACCAGCCGGTCAGCACCGAATTGAGCGCGATGGCGTAGAGCACGAGGACGAGCACCGCGACGCCGCCGATCACGCCGAGCGTCGTGCGTTCGGCGCTGACCTGCCGGGTCTCGATGCGCGCGACGTCGCTCCGTGCGATCGCGCGCCGCGCGCGCTCCGCGCCGAGGAACCCCACGACGCTGTCCGCGCGCACCTGCACGTCGGCCATCGTGAGCCGGGCGCCGTCGCGCGTCACGAGCCGAGCGTGCGCGAAATGCGCTGCGTTCGCGGTATCGGGCGCGGGAGGCGCGGGCCGCCAGCTGTGACACGCACCGAGGGCGACCAGGAGCAGTGCGGAGACGGCGCAGCGCGCGCGCCGGCGGCTGGACCGAGGGACGCCGGCGAGCACGCCGCGATTACTCATCCATGCGCGCGAAGCCGCCCGAGTCGCGCCGGATCACCACCTCGGCGGAGCTCAGCGTCACCTTGCCCGTGAAGCGCACGACGCTGTCGACGCGGCTCGCCTCGATCCAGCTCGTGGCGCGCGGGTGGCGGCGGTACTCGAACGATCCGAGCACGGCGCTCACGTGGTCCTCGACGCCGACGTTCGCCGGAAGCTGGATCTCGATGTTCCCCATCACGGCGTGCAGCGCGATCTCGGTCACGCCCGGGGCGAACCGGGCGCGCGTGAGGTCGAGCTCGACGTTGCCGAGCAGGGTGCGCACGTCGAGCTGGCGCGGGACCTCGTCCATCTCGCGTACGACGCTGCCGAGCATGACGCCGACCCGCATCGAGGGTATGCTCGTCCGCGCCGGCGCGACGCCGTCGCCGTCCGTGCCGAGATCGGCGGTGAGGGCCGCGAGCGCGGCCGGCGTCGTGACGGCGTACGCGGCCTCGGCGCGCCGCTCGAACTCCTCGAGCGAGAGATGGTCCTGCGCGTACCGCTCGGTGAGCCGCGCGATCACCTGTTCGCGCGCCGCGGGGGAGACCGCGCCGCTCACGCTGCCGCGCGGAGGCTGAATCGGCGGGAGCGTCATCGGCCGGGGGGTTGGAGGTCGTCCGGCCGGGACGCCGTGGACGTCTGCGCGAGGTCCACGGCCGCCATGCGCCGTGCCGCCTCGCCCCACTCGATGGTCGGCGCGACGTCCTCGTCGGCGAGCTGCATCGACTCGAGCGCGCGGCGGACGACGGGCTCCCCGTCGGGCACGGCGAGGCCCCAGTCCAGCTCCGCGCGCCGGCAGATGCGCTCGTGCCGCGCGCGCGCCGAGGCGAAGGGGGTGACACCGTATCTCGCCGAGAGCCGGTCGAGGCGTGCGTGCATCCCTTCGTGCACGAGCGACGCGGCGACCTGCGAGTCGGAGAACTGCTCGTTCGCCATGAAGGTGAGCTCGAGCAGGCAGAGCCGGCGGTCGGGCAGGTAGGCCGCGCGACAGGGGTAGCGCTCGACGAGGATGCCGGCCACGTCGCGCCGGAGATGCGCCAGCCGCCACGGCTGGTACTCGGCGATGCGGCGGATCACCGACTCCGCGCGCCGGAAGACGCGCGCCGTGTCGACGTCCTCCCGCGTGTTGATCACACCGACCGGGATACCGTCGACGACTCGCGTCACGACCGCCGGCTCGGACGGGGTGCGCGCGCCGGCGAGCGCGCGCTCGATCCATTCTCGAAGCATGGTCCCTCACCTCCACCCGCGGCGCACGTCATCGCGCGACGCCGAGTCGGAACACCGTCCGTGTGTCGTACACCTCGCCCGGCCGAAGGATCACCGATGGGAAGTTGGCGTGATTGGGCGAATCGGGGTAGTGCTGCGTCTCGAGGGCGAAGCCGTAGCGGTGGCGGTAGACGTGTCCGTGCTTTCCCGTGAGGGTGCCGTCGAGGAAGTTGCCGCTGTAGAACTGCACGCCCGGCTCGGTGGTATAGACGTCGAGCGTACGTCCCGTCGTGGGCTCGGTGACGTGGGCGGCGTGCGCCAGCCCGGCGCCGCCGCTCCGCCGCAGCACGAAGTTGTGGTCGTAGCCCCGGCCGAACCGGAGCTGCTCGTCGTTCGCCCCGATGCGCGCGCCGATCGCCGTCGCCGTGCGGAAGTCGAACGGCGTGCCGGCGACGGAGCGGATCTCGCCCGTGGGGATGAGCGTCGAGTCCACCGGCGTCATCGAGTCGGCCTCGAGCTGGAGCTGGTGCTCGAGGATGTCGCGCGTGCCGCCGCCGGCGAGGTTCCAGTAGGTGTGATTGGTGAGGTTGACCGGGGTGGCCTTGTCGGTCGTGGCGTGATAGTCGATCGCGAGCTCGTTGGCATTGGTGAGCGCGTAGGTGACGCGGACCTGGAGCGTGCCCGGGTAGCCCTCCTCCATGTCGGGGCTCGTGTAGCCGAGCACGACGCCGGCCGAGCTGTCGGTGTGGAACGGCTCTCCCGTCCAGACGACCTTGTCGAACCCCTTGATGCCGCCGTGCAGGGCGTTTGGCCCGTCGTTCGTGGCGAGCCGGTACTCCTTGCCGTCGAGGGTGAACTTCCCGCGCGCGATCCGGTTGCCGTAGCGACCGACGACGGCGCCGAAATACGGGGAGTTCCCCTCGTAGCCCTTCATGTCGTCGAAGCCGAGCACGACGTCGTCGAGGTGGCCGTTGCGGTCGGGTGCCTCGAGCGACTGGACGATGGCGCCGTACGTGATGATCCGGGCGCGGAGGCCGTTCGAGTTGGTGAGCGTGTAGACGTCGACCGCCTTGCCCCCGGGCGCGGTGCCGAACGGCGCCTTCGTGACGGTGGGCGCCGATGTGGCCGGGGTGTCCGTGGAGTCGGCGGACCGCGTGCAGGCCAGCGGCAGCAGCGCGGACGCGAGCAGAACGAGCCCGGCGCGCGGGCGTCGTGCGAGGAGCATGCGGAGTCACCTCGTGTGGGTGCGAGCGGCGGCGAGCGCCGCGGCTACGTGTTCGTCGGGCGGTGAAGATGACGCGGCGGCGGCGCGGGCGCGAGATGACCGGAAGGGCTGGCGGCGTGCGGGGACGGGGCGTACCCGTTACTCCGTCGCGTCCACCGGTCTCCCCCGCCATGCATCTCCGTCGCCTCGCGCTCGTCGCCGCGCTCGCCGCGGCCTCCGTCGCCGACGCGCAGCCCATCCGGCTGCACCCGGCGAATCCGCACTACTATCTCTTCCGCGGCAAGCCGACGGTGCTCGTCACCTCGGGGGAGCATTACGGCTCGGTGCTCAACCCCGACTTCGACTACGGGACGTATCTGGCGACGCTCGCGCGCGACGGGTTGAACTACACGCGCATGTTCACCGGCTCGTACGTCGAGCCGCCGGGCGCATTCGGCATCGCGCACAACACGCTCGCGCCCGACGGTGCACGCGCGATGATCCCGTGGGCGCGGAGCACGACGCCGGGCTACGCGGGCGGGGGCAACAAGTTCGATCTCGACCGGTGGGACGACGCCTACTTCCGCCGGCTCCACGACTTCGTGCGCCGCGCGGGCGAGCACGGGATCGTGGTCGAGGTGACGCTCTTCTCCTCGATCTACGGCGATGCCCAGTGGCGGGTGAATCCCTTCCATCCGGCGAACAACGTGAACGGCACCGACTCGATGCCGCTGCAGCGCGTGCACACGCTGCAGAACGGCGGGCTGTTCGCGCGGCAGGAGCGGATGGTCCGGAAGATCGTGCGCGAGCTGAACGCGTACGACAACGTGATCTACGAGATCCAGAACGAGCCTTGGGCGGACAACCACCTGCTCGCCGGCGCGATCAACGCGTACCTCCCCGATTGGCGCTCCGAGTGGCGCAACAGCGTACAGCTCGCGAACGAGGCGTCGCTGGCCTGGCAGGCGCGGATCGCGGCGATCATCCGTGACGAGGAGCACGGGCTCCCCAACCACCATCTCATCGCGCAGAACTTCGGGAACTTCGGCTACCCGCTGCCGGCGATCGACTCCGCCGTCTCGATCATCAACTTCCACTACGCGTACCCCGAGGCGGTGGGGATCAACTACGGGTGGCAACGTCCGGTGACGGTCGACGAGACGGGGTTCGCCGGCTCGGCGGACTCCACGTACCGCAGGCAGGCCTGGCACTTCCTGCTCGCGGGGGGCGGTCTGTTCGACAACCTCGATTACTCGTTCACCACGCGCCGCCCCGACGGCACCGACGTGAACGCGGCGCCCGGCGGCGGAAGCGCGGCGCTTCGCCGCCAGCTCGCCGTGCTGAAGCGATTCATCGAGCAGTTCGACTTCGTGCGGATGCGCCCCGACCGCAGCGTCGTCGCGCTGGCGCCCGGCACGTTCCGGGAGGCGCTGGCCGAACCGGGACGGGCATACGCGATCTATCTCGACGCGCCGCTCAGCGGTGATCTCGAGCTCGACGTTCCGGCGGGCGACTACGACGCGACGTGGATCGACGCGGTCACCGGCGACACGCTCCGGACGGGAACGGTGCGGCACGGCGGGACGCGGCTCCGGCTACCGCCGCCGCGGTACGCGCACGAGGCGGCCCTGCGGCTGGTGCGCCGCACGTCGCCGTAGCGCGCCGGACCGCCCGTCCGACGGGCGAAGGTCGCTCGCTCGCGCCGCCGCCGGCAGGGTGTGACCGTCGCCCTTGACACCCCGTGGCCGCACGCCAGCGTAGACCGGGAGCGGGCGGTCGGTCTACCTGGAGGCGGCGGATCATGCGGATGTGTGGGCCGGACGTCACCGCGACGCAGGGCGAGGGGCGGCCATGACTCGTCCGTCGAGGGCCGAGGCCGCGCGCCTCACGCTCGCGTGCGCGTGCGTCACGATGGCCGTCGGGCTCACGGTCCTCACCGGGTGGGCCACGGGCATCGACGCGCTGCGCCGGGTGTTCGTGAGCCGGGTGCACATGCTGCCGATCACCGCGCTCGCCTTCATCGTGGCGGCGGTGTCGCTCTGGATGCAGCGCCGTTCGATCCGCGACATGGGGGCGCGCTGGATCGTCGCGCGCGGCCTGGCCCTGCTGGTCTTCGCCGTGGGGGCGGTCGCGCTCGCCGAGCGGTTGTTCGGCTGGGACACGGGGCTTTTCGGGCGGATGTTCCCCGACGCGCTGCGCGCGCTGCCGTACCGGCCGGTCGGCCTCATGGCGACGAACTCCGCGATCTGCTGCACGCTCGCGGGGGGCGCGCTCTTCCTCCTCGACGGTCACACGCGCCGCGTGCGGCAGACGGCGCACTGGTTCTCGACGCTCGGCATCGGGCTCTCCGCGCTGGCGCTGATCGGGTACCTGTACGGCGCGCGCCGGCTGTACCAGCTCGACGGCGCGGCGGAGATGTCGCTCGCCACGGCGCTCGGCTTCTTCGTGCTGAACGTCGGCATCATCGGCGCGCGGCCGGGTGCGTCGTGGGCGGGGCGGCTCGTCTCGCGCACGGGCACCGGGATGCTCGCGCGCCGGCTGCTGCTCGCGCTGACGATCGTCCCGGTGGTGCTCGGGTGGCTGTTCATCCAGGCGCGCGCGGAGCTGATCGTGAGCCGCGAGGTGGGGACGGCGATCCTCGTGCTCGTGATGATGGGGATCCAGCTCACCGTGCTGCTGCGCGCGGCGGCGATCGTGCAGCGCGGCGAGCGCGCCCAGGCGACGGCGCTCGAGCACGCGGCGGCGGCGCGCGACGAGGCGGAGCGGGCCAACCGCGCGAAGAACGACTTCCTCGCCGTGATGAGCCACGAGCTCCGGACGCCGCTCAACGCAGTCATCGGCTATGCGAGCCTGCTGCGCGACGGCATTCCCGAGCCGGCGACGGCGGGGCAGCGGCGCCACCTCGAGCGGATCGGGGCGAGCGCGAAGCATCTGCTCGCGCTGATCGACGAGGTGCTCACCCTCTCGCGGCTCGATCTCGGGCGCGAGCGGGTGACGCCGACGCCGATCGCCGTGGCGGTGCTCGTGGAGGAAGCGGCGGCGATGACCGAGCCCGAGGCGAAGCGGAAGGGGCTCGTGCTCGCGCTCGAGGTGCCGTCGTCGAACGTCACGATGACCACCGATGCGGGAAAGCTGCGTCAGGCGCTCGTGAACCTCATCGGCAACGCGGTGAAGTTCACCGACCACGGGAGCGTGCGCGTGCGCGCGTGGGCGGAGCGCGAGGGGGAGGAACTCGTGTTCGAGGTGGAGGACACGGGGATCGGCATTGCGCCCGAGCATCTGCCGCGCGTGTTCGACGCGTTCTGGCAGGTGGACCAGGCGCCGACGCGCCGCGTGGGGGGCACCGGGCTCGGGCTCCACGTGACGCGACGGCTGGTGCGTCTGCTCGGCGGCGACGTGCTGGCGCGCAGCACCGTCGGCGCGGGGAGCTGCTTCACGATCCGGATGCCGCGTGCATGGTGGGGGACGACGGACGCGTCGCGCGTAGCGGCGCCGGAGCCGGCGGGCGAGGAGGAACTGGCGGCGCCGCCGGCGTGACGCGGGCAGCGTGACGCGGGCCGCGTGACGCAAGCAGTGTGACGCGGGCAGCGTGACGCGGGCAGTGTGACGCCGCCGGCTCGGCGCCCGCGCTAGGGCCGGCCCGCCCGCGGATCGGCCTCGCGCACGAGCCACGCGCGCACGTTCGCCGGCCGGTAGGAGCGATCCGCGTCCCAACGCGCGAGCACGCTCTCGTGCACGCGCTGCGTGCCGCTCGTGTCGATCGGTCGGTCGGTGCCGGGCGCCAGCTTGTAGAGTCCCGTGCGCGAATCGTGCTGCTTGCCGAGCGGATCGGGGGCGAGCGGATGCGTCCGCTCCGCCTCGAGGTCCATCGCGAGTCCTGCCGCTTCGGCCTTGCCGAGCATCCACGCGAGCGAGATGTCCGAGAGCGCGGACTCGGGGTAGCCGCCGCCGACGTCGCTGTGGACGCCGGGGAACCAGGTCTGCTCGACGATCTGATTCGGCTTCGGCTTCTCGAGAAAGAGCGACGGGATGAACGGCTTGCGGCGCTCGTCGACGGCGAGCGCGTGATACGCCAGCTCCACGGTGCCGCTCAGCTCCGTGTCGTGGAAGTCGACGTCGCGGAGGGTGAGCCCGCGCAGGCCGGCAAGTGGGATACCGAGTGCGCCGACGGTGTCCCAGACGCCGACGAAGCGGATGCGGATCGGGTCCGTGCCGCAGCAGGAGTGATCGGCGCGGAAGCGCACCGCGCGCTCGTCGTCGGGGTGCACCTCGGCTGCGTGGTAGAGCTGCTTCGCGGCGACGTACTGGCCAACCGAGGTGCGGGACAGGATGCCGCACTTGCGGATCATGCCGGCGATGCTGCGCGCCGTGAACGCGCCGCGGCTGAAGCCGAACAGCCAGAGCTCGTCGCCCGGCTCGTAGTTGGCGATGAGGAAGCGATAGGCGTCGTGGATGTTGTCCTCGAGCCCATCGCCGAACGCGCCGCCGGTGAGGCGGTCGGCGTAGTTACCCGTGCCGACGCCCTGGTCGTAGAAGATCACCTGCGGCACGCCGGCCGCGTCGTGCTTGGCGACGCGGAAGGCGAGCTTGACGACGTTGGTGGGACAGGGCGAGCCGTTGTGCTGCTGATCGGCGGTATTCCAGGTGCCGTCGCAGCAGAGGACGAGGCGTTTCATGGTCGGCGGGGAAATCTGGGCCGCGAGGAGGGAGGCACCAGTGGTGTGAACGACGACTGCGAGTAGGTGGTAGCGAGTCGCGGGTACTCGGTAGCAGGTGGCTCGCGTGGGGAGGTGTTGTACGCCGGTGCCGAGACTGCACCGACTGAAACGCGGATCGGGCGGATGACTGCGCGGATCGGGCGGATCGCCACTACTGGGCTGGATGCTCCTCGCGCCGGCCCGAATTGAGCGCGCTCGTTCGCGCACCGATCTCGGCGCCGAGGCCAGAAAGGCAAAGACTTTCGGGGTGTTGGGGCAGAGGGGTCGTGCGCCGATGCATTGGATCTCGACTCCGCAGGCAAAGAAGAGCGTGAGGTCGTGCATGGAGAGAGGAGCGGTGCGCCGGTGCATGGAGCGCAACTCCGAGAGGAGCGGATCCGCTCGATCCGCGCAGTCATCCGCCCGATCCGCTTGGAGGCAGTCGAGCCCCGCCACGTGAAGCGCGGTGGGGACGGGCGCTCCTGATGCAAGGCACCGGGCCGTGACAACCGTTCGTCGGGTGGTTTCGGCGGTTCGTCGAGTCGTCCTATCGGCCGGGGCGCGCCCGGGGACTTCGTGGATCGGCAGGCTGTGTCGAACCGCCGATCACGGAGACTCCACGCGATGTCGTTCCATTCCCCCCGCTCGTTCGCCACGTGCTCGCTGGCCGCCGTGCTGGCGCTGGCCCTCGCTTCCCCCCTGGCGCTGTGCGCGCAGGCCGCGGCGCCGATGGAGCTCGCGCGGCTCACGCACGCCGTCCGTCTGGACGGCGTGCCGACCGCCGACGAGTGGGCGGGGGTGCCGCCCCTCCCGCTCACCGAGTACGCGCCGACCTTTCGCGGCACGCCGACTCAGCGCACGGAGATCCGCGTCGCCTACGACGACGAGTATCTCTACGCGGCCGGCTGGTTCTGGGACGACGACCGCGCCGGCGTGCGCGTGAATTCGCTCTATCGCGACCGGTGGAACGGCGACGACGCGTTCAACGTCTTCGTCGACGCCTTCAACGACCATCAGACCACGAAGTGGTTCGGCACGACGCCGGGCGGCATGCGGTTCGACGTCCTGCTCTCCGACGACGCCAAGACGAGCAACGATGCGTGGGACACCTTCTGGGACGCCGCGACGACGGTGACGGACTCGGGGTGGTTCGCCGAGATGCGCATCCCGTTCTCCAGCCTCGGCTTCCACGCCGACGCCGACGGGAAGGTGGTGATGGGGCTCACCGTGACGCGCCTCGTCGCGCGGCGGAACGAGCGCGTCACCTTTCCGGCGATCGATCCCAAGTTCTACTTCGCGCAGCCGTCCGTGGCACAGAGCGTCGTGCTGCGCGACGTGCACACGCGAACGCCGCTCTACGTCACGCCGTACGTGCTGAGCGGCGCGTCGCGCAACGCCGTGGCACCGGCGACCGGGACGGCGCAATACGGCACGCTCTCGCGCACGTCGCGCGAGGCCGGCGTCGACGTCCGCTATCCGCTCTCCGGCGATCTCACGCTCGACCTCACCTACAACACGGACTTCGCCCAGGTGGAGGCGGACGAGCAGCAGGTGAACCTCGACCGCTTCCCCCTGTTCTACCCCGAGCAGCGGCGGTTCTTCCAGGAGAACAGCGGCGTGTTCGACTTCGACTTCGGCGGCTTCGGCGCGACGGGACGGCTCTTCCACTCGCGGCGCATCGGCCTCGCGGCCGACTTCACGCCGATCCCGGTGCTCGGCGGCGCGCGCCTCGGCGGACGCGCCGCCGGATGGGACGTCGGGCTGCTCGAGATGCAGACGCAGCGGCAGGGCGCCTTCCCGAGCGAGCACTTCGGCGTGCTTCGCCTGCGGCATTCCGTGCTCAACGAGAACTCGACCGCCGGCTTCATGGCGACGTCGTTCGCCGGCGGCGGCCGGCGCAACCTGGCGCTCGGCACCGATGCGTCGCTCCGGGTGCGCCCGAACGAATATCTCGTGCTGAAGTGGGCGGGTACGGACGATGGCGCCGACTCCACGTCGCCCTCGCTGCTCGACCGCAGCGTGATCGACGCGCGCTACGAGCGCCGCGTCGGGCGCGGGCTCCAGTACTCGCTCTCCGCCACGCGTGCCGGACGCGACTTCCACCCCGAGCTCGGCTTCACCCAGCGCACCGACTTCACCACGCTCAACGCGTCGGGGAACTATTTCATCTTCACGGACATGCACCCCACGCTGCAGCGCGTGTATCCCGGCGCGCTGGCGTTCAACACCTTCCGGAACGCCGACCACGCGCTCGAGTCGGGACAGTACGCGGTCTGGATCCAGTGGGACACGAAAGCGGGCGGCGGCGGCTGGATCGAGCCGAAGCTGTTCCACGAGAGCGTGCTCGCGCCGTTCGCCATCGGCCGCTCGACGTCCGTTCCCGCCGGCACGTACGATTTCGCCGATCTGCAGGCGGTGTACGCGATGCCGTTCGGCGCGCGGACGCGCACGAGCGTCGACCTGCGCGCCGGTCGCTACTTCGACGGCACGCGCGCGCAGGCGATCCTCACGCCGACGTGGAACGTGTCGCCGCACCTGGAGCTCGGCGGCGACTACCAGCTCACCGCGCTGCGGTTCGCCGACCGAGGCCAGTCGGAGAACATCCAGCTCGCGCGCCTGCGCGTGCGCGCCGCCCTCGACGTCCGTATGTCGGGAAACGCCTTCGTGCAGTACAATTCCACGAGCCACACGCTCGACGCGAACGTCCGCCTGCGGTACGCCTTCGCCGAAGGCACCGATCTCTGGCTCGTGTACAATGAGGGACTCGACACGCAGCAGGTGCGCGACCCGCTCGGCGAGCGTTCGCCGCTCTCCCTCTCGCGCTCGGTGATCGTGAAGTACACGCACACCTTCGACTTCTGAGCCGGTGGCGGCGGCGCGGTTCCGCGTGAGCTGGCGGCTCGTGCTGTTCGTGTGCGCCGGCTGGACGATCGCCGGCGCGCTGCTCGGCGCGCAGAGCGCGCTCGGCTCGGCGATGACGGGCGGTACCGTCGTCCCGCTCGGGAGGTCGGTGGCCGGCGCGATGGGGCAGACGCTGCCGTGGATCCCGGTCACGCTCGCCGTCGTCGCCCTCACGATCCGGTTCCCGCTCGGCCGCGGGCTGTGGCGGCGACATCTTCCGGTCCATCTCGTCGCGGCGCCGGTGCTCTCCTTCGTCGCCAACCTGCTCGTCGTGCTCGGCTTCTGGGCGCGTCTGGGCCGGTGGCGCGGCGTCGGGATGCTCGTGCAGCAGGGCGCGCTGTGGGGGACGGTGAACCTGCACGTCGCGCTGATGATCGACGCCGCGGTCGTCGGGATCACGTCGTGGGTGCTGCACTCGCGCGCGGCGCGGGCGCGGGAGCTCCACCTCGCGCAGCTCGAGGGACAGCTCGCCCGGGCGCAGGTCCAGGCGCTCAACGCGCAGATCCGGCCGCACTTCCTCTTCAACACGCTGCACAGCATCGGACAGATGTGGCGCTCCGGGCGAAGCGACGAGGCCGACGCCGTGCTCGACCGGCTCGGCGCGCTCTTCCACCGCGTGCAGCGGTGCACGGCGCGGTTCGAGGTGCCGCTCGCCGAGGAGCTCGATCTCGTGCGCGAGTATCTCGCGATCGAGCAGGCGCGGTTCCGCGACCGCCTGCGCGTCGGCGTGCGCGCGGACGACGACGCGCTGGACTCGCTCGTGCCCCCGCTCATCCTGCAGCCGATCGTCGAGAACGCGATCCGGCACGGCGTGGCCGCCGTGTCGTCGGCGGGACGGGTGGACGTGAGCGCGGCGGTGCGCGGCGACCGCCTCGAGCTCGCCGTGCGCGACGACGGGCCGGGCATGGACGCGCCGAGCGCGCAGCGGGGCTCGGGCACCGGGCTGCGCAACACGCGCGACCGGCTCACCCAGCTTCACGGCGACCGCGCCACGCTCCGCGTCTCGAGCGACGCGCGCGGAACGACGGTGACGATCGAGCTGCCGCGGCGCGCGGCCGAGCGCCTCGAGGCGGATGCCGCGGCCGACTGAAGCCGTGCCGCTGCGTGCCGTCGTGGTGGACGACGAGCCCGACGCGCGTGACGTCGTGCGGACGCTGCTGACCGCGCACGCGGGCGTGCGCGTGGTGGGGGAGGCGACGAACGGGCGGGACGCCGTCGCCGTCGTCCGGCGCGAGCGGCCCGATCTGCTCTTTCTCGACGTCCAGATGCCCGACCTCGACGGATTCGGCGTGCTGGACGCGCTCGGCGCCGACGTGCCGCGCGGCGTCGTGTTCGTCACCGCGCACGACGAGCACGCGATCCGCGCCTTCGAGCTCCACGCGCTCGACTACGTGCTCAAGCCGTTCGGGCGGCCGCGCTTCGACGCGGCGGTCGCGCGCGCGGTCGAGCGCCTGGATGCGCTCGACGCGCTCACGCTCCAGCGCACGCTGGCGAGCATGGCCGACGATCGGCGCGCGCGCGACGAGCCGCCGGGCGAGCTCTCGCTCCCGCACGCCGACGCCGGCAAGCCCGCGGCGCGCGCGGCGCCGTTGCGGCGCATCGGGGTGCGGAACGGAAGTCGTGTCACGGTGGTGGACGTCGACGGCATCGACTGGCTCGAGGCCGACGGCGACTACGTGCGCATCCACGCCGGCAAGGCGAGCCACCTCGTGCTGCAGCGCATGCACGCGCTGGAGGAGGCACTCGATCCCGCCGCGTTCGTGCGCGTCCACCGATCGGTGATCGTGAACGTCGCGCGCGTCCGGGAGCTGCAGCGCGACGCGGACGGCGGCGGGAGCGTCGTGCTGAGGGACGGCGTTCGGCTGCGCGTGTCGCGATCGAGGTGGGCGGAGCTCGAGGGGGCGCTGGGGATGGAGGCGCTGTGAGCGCTCCCGTGGCGGGACGGATCCTCGTCGGACGGCAACGGCACGTATCGAGGAGCGAGTAGTCGGTCGTCGGTAGCGAGTACACCGCGTGAGTGCCGTCAACGGTTTGGGCGTTCACGGTGTCCGGAGGGGAGCGTCGATCACTTCCCTCCCGTGCGCGATCCCATGCTTCGACTCGCCCTCGCGTTCCTGCTCGTGACACTCGCCGGCGCGGGACGCTCTCTGCGCGCGCAACCGGCGCAGCACACCGTGCCGTCCGCCCGCGACATCGTGCACCGCTACATCGCCGCCCGCGGCGGGATCGAGAAGATGCACGCCATCCGCACGCTCCTCTTCCGCGGGCCGCCGCGTCCGAACGGCAAGCCGGGCCGGCAGATCCTCCGTGCGCGGCCGTACTACTTCACCATCGGCGCCGAGGGAAACGACGGGTCGCCGTGGGAAACGTACGACGAGTACGGGCTCCAACCGCGCGTCACGGACGCGCCCGGCGCGGCGCTGCGGCACGCGGCGTACTTCGACGATCCGCTCGTCATGTCGCTCGAGCCGGGATGGGCCGTCGAGCTCACCG
>Ga0310810_10001831_pt1 | contig 22518 bp, 22 predicted proteins | sample NCmetagenome_FD_207641 | JGI IMG/M metagenome (GOLD analysis project Ga0310810, IMG submission 207641) | Soil microbial communities from experimental microcosm in Duke University, North Carolina, United States - NC | ecosystem: Engineered > Artificial ecosystem > Soil microcosm > Unclassified ... | reverse complement strand
ATCCGCCGTCAAAGCTGGCGGGCTTCCAGTTTGGTATTTCAACTTATTTCTGAGTGTGACTTTGAGTACGCAACAGGGTTACATCCTACATTACCTGAATATTAATGAGCTACTTTAATGTAGCCCCAGCCTTCCTGCTCTTTTGAAATGATTTCAAAAATGCCGTCATCAACTATTTCGACACCGGGAAGCAACTGGCTTTTATCATAGTTGTATCGTTTCATTGTGACGTTGCAAACCTTAAAGGCAACGCCCTCATCGGCTATCAGGTGTTTCACGGCCTCCTCCTGCGGCGATTTCCCTTGAATAGCGAGGTCTAGTCCCTGTCCATAAATTACAACTTCAAGTTTGGAAGCAGGGTTTGATTTCCTGATGAATCCCAGTTGGCGAATGAGTGCCTGCTGATTTACAGAATCCTTACTGGTGAGATCAAAAACAACTTTGTATTTCGACTCCTGCGCCAATGTTGAATGGAAAGTAAATAACAAAGCCAATGTGGTAAACAACCCGATTTTTTTCATTTTCATGCTAAGGTTTTAATGTGTTAGATTGTTGCATCCGGAAGCTATTTCGCAGCCTGTTTTTTGCTTCGTGCAAGGCGGATAGGTTCAAAGGGTCCGTACTTATGCTGCGTTTCAGAAAAATTATCGGCATAGGGACCATAGGGGTGATCAATGGGTTTGCCGGCAATGTTTGGCCAGTCGTTTGGATATTTCCTATCGGGCCGCGGTTGAGAATTTACAAATGCAGCAACATCCCAGGCCTCGTCATCTGTTATTGCCCTTGAATTATGTGGTGCATCAAAAGGCATATTAAGTTTTACATAGCCTGCAAACCTGCTGACACGATATAATCCGGCCGCAGTGGTATAACTGTGAGGACCCCACAATGGAGGATAAATGTAAGCAGTTTTTTCAGCGTTCAAACTGCCTTCACCTTTTGTCCCGTGACAACGCTGGCAGTTTTGCATATATACTCTTTCACCTTTCAGAGGATTGGCAGATCGGTCCGGGAAAGGCAAATCTGCTATTCCGGATCCAACCGGTTTAACGTCCTTCGGAACATTTTGTCCCAGCCAGGTTATATATGCTTTAATGGCCTGCATTTCGCGGCTCATTGTATCCAGGCCCCTGGTCCCATTCAAACTCCTTTCGATGCAGTCATTAACACGTTTATAAATGTTTTCTATTGTCCCACTTCTTTCGCGAAATCGGGGATAGGTAGAAAATACAGCGCCGTAATTATTGCCAAAAAATTTTGTGCCTGCATCTAAATGACAGTTCTGGCAATTCATACCATTTGTAATAGCAGTCACTGATCCTTTTGGTCCAAGATAAACCGCGGTGTTAGCAATAAGATCTCTCCCGTAATGAATCAAGCTACCTTCCGGCGTAAAAGAAATTTGACTGGTATCCGGGGGATGCCAGTCAAAGCCTGGATTAGTATTTGATGGATTTATTTTGACGCCGCCGCCCAAGTCTCTTCTACCTGTTGTTGCCAATACGATCACAATTACACCCAAACTCAATATCACCAGGAAAAGTAGCCTTCTTAGCTGTATTATTCGCATTCCTTCCATATTTGGCTAGCCTGCAAATATATATCCGCAGCCGTGCTCCTGTGCCCTGCCGAGCGCCCACACGCCGGATGGTACAACCTGGATGCCGGGCAATAAGGCAGCCTTGAAATCTTTCATGACATCCTCAGGTTTCATGCTCATCATGTTGGCAAGTATACCGCTATAAACGGTCATTGCAGCGTTACAAACACAAAACATAACTCCGTTTTCCTGCAATTCATTAATGCCTATTTGCACTTCACCGAACCCTGGTACCGCAAAAGCTCCTTTTGCAGGTTTCCAGAATGGATTTCTAACAGAAAATTTACCCTCATCCCCGGTTGCAGGATTTGCAGTTGCCGGATCATGCGCTTTGAATAACTCTCCCAATTTATATTTAGCCCAAAGAGAGTCTTCAAAAGCGTAGCCAATAGCGCTATGACGCAAGACTACAACAACGCTATTTTCCTTAGAAGGCGTGCCGGTGGCTTCGTTCGTCATCAAAAAAACTTTTGGCCAAACAAATGGCATGATCTCATGTGGTCGGGTGGCATCAAATACAACGCGATGTTTTCCCTTGATTTGTTTGAACCACGCATCGGGATCATCGTCGTTGCCCTTGTTGACGGGACCGGCGTGAAGATGTTGAAGCGGAGCAATACTTGCAATACTCATGGCGGCGGCACCGGTACCCAGCGCTCCCAGAAACTTACGACGATTGGTCGTATCGTCTAACCTAGTTTTTTCCATAAATAGTATTTTAAAATAAGGTAAAATGAATGCCCAGAAAGTAGCAACAATAAAGTTATAATTTTTTGCACTTCCTGTTTCGTCAGCGAAATTATGGAGAATATTAATATCGAAATTTTCCCAACCGCAAAAAGGTTGACAACCGTGACAGGTGGGTTAACATTTAGAAAGGCCCGACAGATCGTATTGTTTTTTAGCTAGGACGGCCCGGGCGGAGTTTAGCCAATACCGGGTGACCGAAAAGTGGAAACCGAGGAGGTTAATTTGCCAGAACTATACGCCGACACCCTTAATATTCAATATATACCTTTTTGCCTGTCATCGCCATAAGCGAGTCAAGTGTTTTACTTGTATCGGAAACAGGCAATTTCATAAACAATTTAAATTGGATTGAATCTGTTGTCTCGAGCTGCACATTCCAATCCAGCTCTTTCAGCTGGTTGTAACGTTTAAAAGCGCGCTTACTCTTTGCTACTTCCAAAACGTACTTATAATCGGGATCAGCCTGTGGTACAATCTGTGTCGCGACGGTATCCTTGTAGATGGTTGCGGTGTCGGCAACTGGTTGAGGTTCGGATGGGTTGTTTTCTGACAAAGGGGTCTTATTGGTCTTCTTTACTCTTTGTGAAATCACATAACCACTCCATACCGCAGCGCCAATGCCACAGACAAGTATTAATGCCACCACCGGTTTTTTCCACCCGGCCTTCGTTTTGGAGGGCGAAAGGAAAGATTCATACTTCTTTTCGGAATTCGACTCTTTTGCAGGAGCAGGCTCTGTATCTTTTGTTTGAAAGTCCTTCACCTTTTCGGTTAAAATCGATACCGGGGTAAAGTCAAATTCACCAGGTTTTAGTTTGGTTATTATTCCAATTCCTTCAAACGCAAATGGTTTTCCGATGTTTAAAAATTCTTCGGCAAGCACCAAATGAGAATCAAGATCGGCTGCTGCCAGTGCTCTCATTTTGCCCGTTTTTTCAGCAATAAAAGCTATCAGATCAGGAGTGTCTTTAAGAAAAGGTTTGCTTTCAAAACGCACACCGTCCAGCATTGCTGATCGTTGCTTGGAGTTCTGAAGAGCTGAAAGGGAAGCGTTGTCTAACAAAAAAGTGCCGATACCCGGCAAGTCTAATCGTTGGTGGCAATAGAAGTATTGCGCTAAGAGAGATGGTATTTTCACGGCTTGGAGTTGTATCCACAATATAAATAATAAGTCCGGCTGTCGCAAGCGTCTAAGCTACAATGTTTTACTTTTGTAGTAATTATGCTTACGGAGGACGAGAAAAAGTTTATCGAGTACTGGGAAATTCACCGTATTCGCCGCAAAAAACTACTAAAACAGGTCGGAATTGGACTTCCCCTGGCAGTAACGATTGTTGCCGCCATCTTCATCAATTTTTTTTCAGGCTGGTATAAACGGGCGGATATGGAGCTCCGAACGAATTCTTCATTGATTATAGTGGTCGTTATAGCGATCGTGCTGATTGCAGGATTTATATCCGTATTCTCTGCCAAACACCAATGGGAAATGAACGAGCAACGCTATAAAGAGTTCCTGTCCAAAAAAGATCGACCCTGACCGATTCAACTAAAGCAAATTGACGAATTGTTGCAGCAAATAAAGGTGTAAAATTGTCTGCCTAATAATCACAAATATTAAAATTTCGTTTTTGAAAAAGATCCGTTTGTTATTTGCACTAACCCTTTGCATCACATTTTCAGGCTGCCTTAAAGACAAAACTTGTAAACCCAAATCTCCTGATAGCGAGCTACCCCAAATCCAGGCTTTTGCTGCGACCAATGGTATCACTACTACCGCAGATCCCAGTGGGCTCCATTACCAGATAATCGAACAGGGAAATGGGCCTTCAGCAAATGCCAATTCAAAAATTATCATTACTTACACCGGCACACTAATGAATGGTACCGTCTTTGATGAACAGCTGACTCCCAATACGGAGCCCTGGACTCTTGGCGGGCTAATCAAAGGTTGGATCATTGGTATACCGTTGATCCAGGAAGGAGGACATATAAAATTGATTATTCCTTCGTCGCTCGGCTACGGTTGTGACCAATATTATGCCATCCCGGGGAATTCAGTTTTATATTTCGATATCCACCTGGTAGATGTGCAATAGTACAGAAACTGATTAGCTCACATTCAAAGACACTAAAGTCGCGGTTTTTAATACCGTAATTTTGCATTTCAATATTACATTTTGTCGTACGAACCTATATCGGTATTTGATATATTTAAAATTGGGGTTGGACCTTCAAGTTCGCATACGCTTGGTCCATGGAGATCCGCACAGCGATTTCTCCAGACATTGACCACGCAAAACAAGCTCTTTGATGTATGTGAAATAAAAGTGCTACTATACGGTTCACTTGCGAAAACGGGTCGCGGTCACGGTAGCGACATAGCGGTTCAACTGGGTTTGAGCGGGGATGATCCGGTCACCTTTGATGTGCATAATATCCACGCAAAAATGAAGGATATTATGGACATGAAGGAACTACTTTTGGCCGGTCTGCACGAGGTGAAGTTTGATCCCAGGGAAGACATTGAATTTTTAGTTTCGGAAACCCTCCCTTATCATCCTAATGGATTAACATTTCTTGCTAAGCTGAAAAACGACGATGCAATAGCCGAGACTTACTATTCTATTGGCGGCGGCTTTGTTGTTAAGGAGGGGGAAAGCCGCAGTCTATACTCCAATACACAATTACACTTCCCGATTGATACTGCCGATGATCTTCTGCATTGGTGCAGAAAGACCGGGCTGGCCATTTATGATGTTGTGATGGAGAATGAAAATTCATGGCGACCGGAGCAGGAAACACGCGACGGGTTGTTGAAAATCTGGGACGCGATGAAGGATTGTATTTACCGCGGGTGTCACGTTGAGGGGGTATTACCGGGCGGACTGGCAGTAAGACGCCGCGCCGCTGCACTCAACAAAAAGCTATTGCCTCGTGCAGAATATAAAGATTATGTATCGTGGATCCAGGCAATTCAAAGGGGAGGCAATAATTTCAAATACACACTTGATTGGGTTAGTTGTTTTGCATTAGCCGTAAATGAAGAGAATGCTTCGTTTGGAAGAGTAGTGACGGCACCAACTAATGGAGCCGCAGGAGTAATTCCTTCGGTGTTACAATACTACCTGGCATTTTGTCTTCCTTCCCAGGATATTGACAATGTTGATTTGAACGAGCAAATCGTTCGGTTCTTGCTGACAGCCGGTGAAATCGGAAGTATTTTTAAAAAAGGTGCTACTATTTCGGCAGCCATGGGCGGATGCCAGGCAGAAATCGGGGTGTCGTCGGCGATGGCCGCGGCGGCCCTGACAGAGGTATCTGGTGGAAGTCAGCGGCAGGCGATGATGGCAGCGGAAATAGCCATGGAACATCATTTGGGACTGACCTGCGACCCGATAGCAGGGTTGGTGCAGGTGCCATGCATTGAGCGAAACACTATGGGAGCTATAAAAGCAATAACGGCCTCGCAACTGGCACTGCAAAGCACTCCGGATTTTGCCAAAGTATCATTAGACGCGGTGATAAGAACGATGTGGGATACTGCAAAGGACATGAACAGTAAATACAAGGAGACCTCCGATGGCGGCCTGGCTGTGAATATTCCAATAAGCCTGAGTGAATGCTGAGCCAGTTAACTCCGGATATAATTTTCAAGATGGCTGATGGTTTCCCTTTGCTGTAAAATGGTTTCCCTCACTACATCGCTCATAGAAATAATCCCGCATAGCCTGTCATTTTCAAAAACAGGCAGATAGCGAATATTCTGCTGGGTCATCAATGACATGCAAAGCTCCACAGAATCTGAAGGCTTAACGTAGGGTAGATCTTCAGACATCACCTCAGATACTTTTGTTTCGTCAGAGTGTTTTCCCATCAGGATCACTTTTCTTGAATAATCTCTCTCGGTAAATATGCCCATAAAATTATCATTCTCCATCACGACCACGGACCCTATGTTTTTTTCAGCCATTAATTTAAGTGCATCCAAAACGGAAGTTGACGGCAAGACATGAATTGCATTCTGTGCCTTTCTTGACAATAACGCCGATACTTTGTTCATATTAAATTTTTAGGAAACGGAATTTACGTTAAGATTTTTAATGGGAAGCAAAAAGTTTATATATAGTTCTTTGGGCTAAAACTCAATTAATTCATGGCAGGATCCGGCCCGATATCCCGGGCATTAGTGACGTTGTATTCGCGAACGACGTTGTACAGGGTATCCCGTTCGACAGGTTTGCGGTTTGCCTGTGTGACAAGATTAACTAATTGCTCAGTGCTCATCGCAGGACGCTGCTCTTCTGACCCGGCCATCGAATATATTTTTGTGGTATCGTCAATAGTACCATCAATATCGTTAACTCCAAAGGATAAGCTAAGCTGTGCATTCTGCCTTCCCAGCATCGGCCAATAGGCTTTAAGGTGAGGGAAATTGTCCAGGTAAATTCGCGCGACCGCATACATTTTCATGTCTTCAACTATTGTGCTCTCGGCTATATGGCTCATGTCATTGTCCTTGTTACGAAACTTAAGCGGGATAAACGTATTAAAACCGCCCGTTTTGTCCTGTAACTCTCTTAATCTGCGCATGTGATCTATACGATGCGCGTATTTTTCAATATGACCATACAGCATAGTGGCATTTGAATGCATTCCAAGACGGTGCGCAGTTTCATGAATTAATAGCCATCCATCTGCGTCGACTTTATCTGCACAAATCTGGTCTCTTATTTCGGGATGAAAGATTTCAGCTCCACCTCCGGGCAATGAATTCAGCCCGGCTTTTTGCAGTAGGCTAAGCCCTTCTTCAACTGTCATTTTAGCCTTTCGAAACATGTAATCCAGCTCCACTGCCGTAAAACCCTTTATGTGAAGGGAAGGACGATGTTCTTTTATTTTTCTCAGCAAATCGGCAAAGAAGGCCAGGTTTAATTTTGGATGAACTCCTCCCACAATATGAACTTCAGTCACCGGTTTGTCGTCATAGCTTTTCACGATATCAAGCATTTGATCTGACGTTAACTCCCAGCCTTCTTCTTTGTGTGCGTAGAGACGGCTATAGGAGCAAAAATTGCAACTGAAAACACAGACATTGGTCGGCTCAATATGAAAATTGCGGTTAAAATAAGTGAAGTCGCCGTGAAGCTTTTCGCGGATGGAGTTAGCTAATGCCCCCACAAACGGCAAGCTCCCTTTTTCAAACAGTAACAATCCTTCACTATCGGTTATGCGTTCATTGTTTCGAACTTTTTCAGCGACAATGGAAAGCGCCTTGTCCGTTCCCGTGGCTTCAATGATGTTGCGAGTGAGATTGCCCGTCATGCCTGCTTCTTATTAATTGCTGCAAAGTTACAGCTATGGAATTAAGGTTTACTAAAGTAGCCAACTTTAAAAAATCGTTATCTTCCGTACTAATTAATTTTCTTCAACCACAATTAGGTTCATGATGAACATTAAGCTCCGACTGACCGTTCTCAGTTTTTTTCAATATTACGTCTGGGGAGCGTGGTTGTTAACGATCGGAACATATTGCTTGAATGCAAAGGGTTGGAGCTTTCCGCAGTTTAGCGCGATTTTTTCAACGCTGGCATTATCCTCCCTGTTTATGCCGGCGTTGACGGGTATTATTGCTGATAAATGGTTGAATGCTGAGAAACTCTATGGCATCTTACACCTGCTTTATGCCGCTGTCTTGTTTTATGTACCAAAAGTGAATGACCCTAACACCCTTTATTATGTAATATTCGCTGCGATGATCTGCTACATGCCTACTATTTCCCTGTCTAATTCCATCTCTTATACAATCCTGAAAAGCCACAATTATGACGTGATAAAAGTGTTTCCCCCGATCAGGGTTTTCGGCACAATTGGATTTATAGCAGCCATGTGGACGACCAATCTTAGCGGAAGCAAAGCCAATTCCAACCAATTTTTAATAGCTGCCGTAGCTGCGATCCTTCTCGGATTATATGCATTTACCTTGCCCAAATGTCCCCCGGCCCGCGCCATTTCAAAAGACGCCAGTTTTGTGGAGCAAATGGGTCTGAAAGCTTTTAAGCTGTTTGCAAACTATAAAATGGCGCTCTTCTTTTTGTTTTCTATGATGCTGGGTGCAGCACTCCAGTTGACAAATATGTACGGAGATTCATTCCTGAGTGGATTTGTATCGGTTCCCGAGTATAAAGACTCATTTGTTGTAAAATATTCCACGATCATTCTTTCTATCTCCCAGATGTCTGAAACGCTGTTCATCCTAACCATTCCTTTCTTTTTGAAGAGGTTTGGTATAAAGAACGTGATGCTGTTGGCCATGATCGCGTGGTTCTTCCGGTTTGGACTATTTCGATTCGGCGATCCTTCGCCCGCCGGTACAACTCTTATAATCTTATCGTGTATCATTTATGGGATGGCCTTCGACTTTTTCAATATTTCGGGGTCCCTGTTTGTGGAGACAAATACGGACCACCGTATTCGGGCGAGTGCGCAGGGTGTGTTCATGATGATGAGCAACGGCGTCGGTGCATTCCTCGGAAGCACGATTAGCGGCTTCGTCATTGATAAATATTTTATTCTCGGTGCGGGTGAACGGGACTGGCAGGGAATCTGGACAGCATTTGCACTATATGCATTAACCGTTGCGATTTTATTTGCAATACTATTCAGGCACAAGCATGATCCAAATGCTTTAGCGACGATTCAGCATTGAATACTTACAAGAAACAATAAAGAATGAGGTTTTTTATTTTATTAATTGTTGTGCATCTCTTGCCCGTATCACATGTTTACCCTCAGGCAGTAAAGCAAGTAAGTGCATTGAAGCTCGTGGGCACACAGCTCACCGATGCGGGTGGAAAACCCATTATGCTGCGCGGGGTTAGTTTTGGATGGCACAATTGGTGGCCGCGGTTTTATAATGCGGGAGCAGTGCAATGGTTAAAGATTGACTGGAAATGTAACGTCCTAAGGGCTGCGATGGGAGTGGACCCTGACAAAGGTTATATAAAGGAAAAAGAATGGTCGAAAGAAAAGATAAAATCGGTTGTTGACGCTGCAATACAAGAGAATATTTACGTAATCATCGACTGGCATAGTCATAATATCAGGCTTAATGAAGCAAAAGAATTTTTTGCAGAAATGGCCACCACCTATGGCAAGTATCCCCACGTGATTTATGAAATATTCAATGAGCCGGAGCTCCAATCATGGGCCGATGTTAAAAGCTATTCAATAGAGGTGATTAAGACTATCCGGGGGATCGATCCCGACAACATTATTTTGGTTGGCTCTCCGCATTGGGACCAGGACATTCATATCGTCGCAGACGACCCGATAAAAGGTTACGACAACCTGATGTATACATTTCACTTTTATGCGGCAACTCATAAGCAATGGTTGCGCGACAGGGGCGACTATGCCCTTGGCAAAGGAATCCCCATCTTTATTTCTGAGTCGGCGGGCATGGAAGCCAGCGGCAACGGACCGCTCGACGAACAGGAATGGAAGAATTGGATTGGCTGGGCCGAAAAGAATAAAATCAGCTGGATCACCTGGTCCGTTACAGATAAGAACGAGACCTGTTCCATGTTGCTGCCTTCGGCTGCCTCAGAAGGTAATTGGCAGGAAAAAGATATGAAGGAATCGGGCATTAAAACTCGGTCACTGATCAGGGAGTATAATGGCCACAATTGAATGCCACCGCGTCATTGATTTCCCCAACGAAAGGTCGGTACAGAAAGTCCGGCGAGGTCAAGGACCCTGTCCACGACGGTACCAGCCAGTTCTTCAATCGTTTTTGGGTTACTATAAAAAGAAGGTGTGGCAGGACAAATAATTCCGCCTGCCAGGGTAACCGTTTCCATATTTCGGATATGAATTAGATTGTACGGCGTATCCCGAACCACGCAAATCAGGTTTCTTCTTTCCTTTAATATTACATCAGCTGCTCTTGTAATAAGGTCATTTGAAATACCAGATGCAATCCGGCCCAATACTCCCATAGAACAAGGTATGATGATCATTGTGTCATATTGCCCGGAGCCGGAAGCGAAAGGAGCCGAAAAGTCCTGGACAGTGTATTGTTTACCGGGGAGATCCTTGAAATCACTATTACCTAACTCTGTTTGCCATACTTGCTGAGCATTGTTTGTCATGATAACCCCAAGGTCATCCCACTTTTCCCATAACAGAGATAACTTTTTCAGCAAAAGATTTGCATAAATGGAACCGCTGGCACCGGTTATGGCAATTACAATTTTTCGCATAATGGGTAGACGTAAAATTCTGCAAAGCCAGCCAAACTAAAAATAAAAGTTCGCAAACGATTGCGTATTTAGTCGCCTTCAGTTGAAACCAAGATTCAGCGTTACGACATTGAGATAGATCAATAAATTGTATTTGAAACACTTAATCGGAAAAAAATCAAAAAAAAGTTTTCTGTATTAAATCATTATTAACGATATTGCCGACGAATTTTCATAGGATAAGGTTTAATGGTTAATGGTTTTTGATTAGGGCCCTCCCGATTTCCTTCGGGAGGTTCTCTTTTTTAGGCACTACCTCATTATAATAAGAAAAGAGTCCAGCGGAGCTAACCGGCTGGACTCTTTATTATAAATGGTCGGGTCTTCAGGAGAATTTTTGAATTGCCGGAACAAAAATTTTCGGGCAAAAACGATCGGGACCTTAGATATTCTGACCGTGAACAAATACGTCAATTATTTGCTCAATTCAATTTCATAAAGCTCGGGCCATTTTTTCCCTGTGATAAAAATCTTCTTATTTGCAGAGTCGTATGCAATACCGTTTGGTACATCAGCTGCAGCATCTTTGGCTTTGACCCGGCTCCAGATATTTGTAACATCAATTTTTCCAACAATTGTTCCGCTGCCGGGATCAATCTTTAGGATATAAGGCGCTTGCCACTGGTTAGCATAAATATAACCATCAATATATTCCAGTTCGTTTAAGTTGTACGAAAGACTTCCGCCTTCCGTGATAGACTGTGTTCTTAGCAATTGAAATGTTGAAGGATTGTAATAATATAGGTTGCTTGTGCCATCGCTGACAATCAGTTCCTGGCCATTCGTTGTAATTCCCCATCCTTCGGTATTAATTTTAAATTCATTAACTTTTTTCAAATCTTTTACGGTATAGGCAAATACAACATTTTCTTTCCAGGTAAGTTGGAAAATTGTATCACGCAGTACGGTAATACCTTCACCAAAGTATTTTTCATCGAGTGGTATTTTCTTTTGAATTTTTCCGCTGGTTAGATCCACCTGCAATAAACCGGAATGGCCGTATTCCCCTGTTCCCTCGTACACCTTGCCATTGTAAACCGTGAGCCCCTGGGTGAACGAAGAGGTATCATGCAAGTAGGTATTCAAAACGGAGTATCCAACTGGTTTGGGGCTGTCGGGAGCGGCGATTGAGGTAGACGTTTGCGTACTATCAGTGTTGTTACATGCTACAAAAAGGATAAAAAGAGCGGCGTATACAGTTTTTTTCATTCTATTTCTCCATTGAAAATGGTGGAATCTAATCGTACAAAAATACGGGAAGCCTGCTTTTCAACTTGTTAAACATTTACCCCAACTTTTTTTAGATAATAGGGAAAATACTATATAAAAAATTGAAAATTACCGAATTAAATTATTTATATTTGATCTCATACTACCCCAAACTCCGGTATCCTCCCTTTGAATTCATATCCCATCCAACACCGAAGTTTCATATTCCTTTATTCTTAGTTTCCTGATTCCATGAATGCCCATGGTAAAGAATTTTATTGCCATGCTTAGTCCAACTTTTTATCTACTAAGCTATGCGTACCTTATTGCTCCTGCAATTCATTTTGATTGCATTTTGTGGCCCATTGCTGGCCCAGCGTGATTGTTCTTCTTATACCTACATGCAACAGCAGTTGCTTAATAATCCCCGGTTAAAAAACGAGATCACAAAAATTGAAAAATATATTCAGGGCCATTCCGGTCTTTTTGCAAAGCCCCAGGGAGGGAAGGCTGTCATTAAAATTCCGGTTGTCGTCCACATTTTATATCATAATGCGGCGGAGAACGTAAGTGATGAAAGGGTATTTAGCCAGATCAGGGTATTAAATGAATGTTTTCGTCGCCGGAACGCAGACACTACTAATACACCCGAGGCATTCCAGTCCATTGCTGCAGATTGCGAAATAGAGTTTCAACTGGCAACCTCAGATCCACTGCGCAGACGTACAACCGGCATTATCAGGAAATATACCCCCCTGCTTACCTGGAATGCGGATGACAGGATGAAATCGTCCGCTGAAGCCGGCGATGATGCCTGGGACTCCAATAGCTACCTTAATATATGGGTATGTAATTTGGGACGTGCAGCAGGCTATTCAAGTTTTCCCGGTGGACCCGCTGAAAAAGATGGGATCGTTGTTGCCTATAACGTTTTTGGAATTAACAAAAAATCTGGCTACGAGCCTGGAAAAACAGCCGTTCATGAAGTTGGTCACTGGCTTGGCCTTCGCCATATCTGGGGAGATAGCGAATGCGGCGATGACATGATCGACGATACTCCATTCCAACGCACGTTTACACCCGGCTGTCCGAAAGGTGTACGGAGATCCTGTAATAATAATGCTAATGGAGATATGTATATGAACTACATGGATCTCACGCTCGACGCCTGCACCAACCTTTTTACCGAAGGTCAAAAGGAAAGAATGTGGACCACTTTTGAAATTGGAGGAGGCCGCAATTCTATTCTGACATCATATGGCCTTGAGCCACCACTGATTGATGAATTACCGGTTTATGATGAAGTGCCTGCGTGGTTTGAACCGCGCCTTTATCCTAATCCCGCTAAGGAGGAAATGACATTGGACCTTTCGTACGATACACGGTGGATCGGCAAAACGATCACGATGATTAACACACAGGGACAAATAATAAAAACGGTTTCTATTGATTCAAAAACTGTAAAAATAGATGTCAGGTCCTTGCGCCCCGGTTTATATTTCCTTTCAGGAAAAAAAGATGACGGAAGCGTGATCAAACAAAAATTCATTAAACTCTAACTGGTCGGGTTTTATTTAAGTGGCGGCATCGGAAGATGATCCGCCTTTTTTTATGCGACGTTTTTTAGACAAACTGCTCAAGCAACGCAATTCTTTTTTCGATAGGCGGGTGTGTAGCAAACAAATTATCCCACGATGCAGACCTATGAACCGAAGGCTTCGGATTATCGATAAATAATTGTGCTACGTCCCTGCTTTCAACGGCCTCTATCATAGGATCAGCCGAAATTTTTCGAAGAGCTGAAGCAAGCGCGTATGGTTTTTTCGTGATTTCAGAAGCGCCGGCGTCAGCAAGGTATTCCCGGTTGCGGCTAATTCCGAAGCGCAGCAGGATGGAGATCAGGTATGCAATGGCGGTGACGGCAATGATGATCAGAACAATGGCACCGCTACCTTTATTGCCTTTGCTGCTTTTTCGACCTGCAAAACGCAAGCCCCGAAAAGCCATTTCTGCAACAAAGGAAAAAATACCTACAAATATTATCGAAATGATTAGCAACCTTACGTCGCGATTTCGAATATGTGTGAGTTCGTGTGCCAGCACTCCTTCCAACTCCTCGTCATCGAGTTTGCCTATGATCCCGCTTGAAAGAGTGATCGAATAACTATTGTCGCTAATCCCGCTTGCGAAAGCATTCAGTGAATCATCCTGGATAATGTTCAGTTTGGGCATTTTCATTCCCTGCGAAATGCAAATATTCTCCAGGAGATTGTATATTCTTTTGTTCTCTTTACGTTCCAGCGGTTTTGCACCGGTGGATAGTTTAATAAATGTGCTGTTGCCTGCCCACGCAATAAGAAACCAGATGCCGACCGCTGCCAAAACAAAAGGCATCGTTACCAGGAAATGATTGTTGGTTTGCGTAGCATCCTGGTCAGAAGTGAAAAAGATAATGGCGTAACACAGTGCCAGCAGTAATGCCGGGAATGCTATGAGCAGTAAAACAGAATTGCGGTTATTCTTGCTGATCTGGCTGGCTAGTCCGATATATTGCATTTTCAGTCCCGCTTAAGACTTAGGTATTTCCAAAGTTGATTTTGGGAGGCTCTTCCATTCGTCTTCGGGTGTCTTCGCCCAGGTCAAAAAACAGCTCTCTTTGGAAACCGAAATTTCTTGCGATTAAGTTACCGGGGAATGATTCAACGGCATTATTATATTCTGTAGTTGCGCCGTTGAAGAAGCGGCGGGCGGCAGCCAGTTTGTTTTCAATATCACTCAGTTCTTCCTGTAACCGTAGAAAATTCTGGTTGGCTTTCAGATCGGGATAGGCTTCTACCTGCACTTTTAATCCCTGTAAAGCCGTGGTTAATTGTTGTTCCGTTTTTATTTTCTCATCAATGGTCGTAGCAGCCATAGCCGCGGTTCTCGCCTCAGTTACTTTCATCAACAATTCCCGTTCATGCGTAGCATAACCTTTAACCGTGTCAACCAACTGGGGAACAAGGTCGTGGCGCTGGCGAAGTTGCACGTCAATGTCGGCGAACGCGTTTTGCCTTCTGTTTCGTAACCTGACAAGGTTATTATAAAGACTGGTCACCCATATTACGATCAGTACGATTATTCCAATTACAACAAGAAGAGCCATGTGTGAGTGATTTAGAGAATTTGAAATTAACTAAAAGGAACATGCGAATTCCGAAAAGTTTGAATTCCTTATTTTGTGCAGAGTTACCGATGAAATATCCTGGCAAAAAATTCTCTCATGTCATTCCACGACGCAGTGTCGGCCGCCGGATCGTATTTGATGGGTATTTTGAATTTTTCACCCAGGGCCGTTGCATTAGGATTTGTAAATGCGTGAACGGCGCCTTCGTACGCCTTGAATGTGTATTTAACTCCGGCCGAATCCATTTGCTGTCTGAATTTTTTGACTTCGTCCTGGGGAACAAACGGGTCCGCAGCACCGTGACATACTAGTATATCAGCTTTAAGTTTGCTCTTATCAAGCGGCACGCCAATCAGGTTGCCATGAAAGCTTACGGCTCCCTTTAAATCTTCACCCATCCTCGCAAGATTTAATGATTGCGCACCACCAAAACAGTAACCCATGACAGCGACATTATTTGGATCTGCCTGTGGATAGGTCTTCAATTTTTCCAGGGCGGCGTCAAACCTCGCTTTCATCATTTGAGGGTTCTTATAAAACGGCGTTGCCAGTTTTCCTGCGGCATCAGGATTGTCGGCCGTCTTGCCATTTCCATACATGTCCAGGGCCATAGCTATATAGCCAAGCTCAGCCAGTTGCCTTGCTCGTTTTTTTGTATAATCATTGAGTCCCCACCATTCGTGGATGACAAGCACCGCAGGTCGGGCGCCTTCCTTAGTTTCATCATAAACAACGTAACCATTCATTGTTACATTATCGCCGGTATACGTCACATTGTCTTCTTTTAGTTTGGGTTCTTTCACTGCAGTGGTATCATTCGCCTCTTTCATCTCCGGTTCAGGTTTTTTATCGGCATTATTACAGGAATATGCAAACAGGGCGACCGTAAACAGGCCAGCAAAAAAAGTGAGTCGCAATTTCATTGTGGGAATTTTGATGAACAAATAAGCAAATAAAGTTCCGAAAAACTTTTTCGTGTGGCAAAATTTTAATTCGCTATTGCCGCTTTCCAATCTCGTGGATCGTTTCCCTAAGCAGTTCTGTGAATTGATGCGGTTGCTCAATCATGGGATAGTGGCCTGTTCCTTTGATTACACGAATGCTGCTTCCCATTTTGGCCGCCCTCTGGAACGATTTTTCGTTTGTAGCGGTATAATCGCTGACGATAAGATGTGCAGGTATGGACAACCGGGAGATCAATTCGGAATCTTTCAACGCGAAGTACATGAGTGATTCAAGAGCTTTTATTGCCACAGCGCTATCTGTTTGCCGGATACTGCGGATTACTCGGTTAACAGAGTTTGTGTCAGAATATCCCTGAGGAAAAAGAGCCAGGCGGGTATACATCGTGGCAGTGGTATCGAAATTCGTTTTCAAACTTTGCATAAAGTCACTAACCTGTTTCTCTTCCTGGGGGGTAAAAGAAGTAACAAACTGTTTGAAATTGTCAATGCCGATAAATCCGATCACCTTGCCAGGAAAGCTGAGAGCCGTTTGCAAAATTATTTCACCGCCCATCGAATGACCTACGAGTATTACGTTATTCAGGTGTAAACCGTCTATTACCGCACGAACATCTTTTGCAAATTCTTCAATGGTCCAGTTTTCGCGATTGTGGCCGCTTTGCCCATGTCCACCGAGATCGAGAGCTACAACCTTGTAATCCGAACTAAGCTCCTCGATTTGTTCTTTCCAATACTCTTTTGAAATGCCCCAACCATGCACAAAAACTATGGATGTATCACCATTCCCGGCCATGGTATAGGAAATGGATACCTCTCCATTTTTGATTGCGACCGCTTCCTTTTCAGATGGCGGTGCGCAGGAGAGCATATAGACCAGGCATAGAATGCAGAAAATTTTATTCATAATTGGAAGTTACTACTTAGTGGCGTGTATTCTATTTACCAGCTTTTGTGAGATTATAATAGTGACTGTATACCTCCCGTTCACAGCCCGAGCCAATCTTTCAATTTAAAATAGCAGGTGGATGGCGCTCCAGGACGAGACGAATATGCAAATATTTAAAGTAATAAAGCAATAAGGCGCAGTATTCATTTTCGTTCAAATAAATAATCGATTGACTTGCCATTGCCCGAAATGGTGGCTGCAAGTTTTTCGCCGTCTTTCAGGTAACTTATCTTTTTCGGAAAATCATGATCAGGATTTTCACAAACGAAACCATCATTGGTGAGGGACGTTAATTTAAAATATACCGGTAGTCTATTTTCAACAATGTCTGCCACATAATAGATATTGTCATCTTTTATTACCAGTTTAAGCTTTTCAACAAACGCCGTGTCGCTACCATTCATATTAACTCCCATCCCCGACCACTCTGATGAAGAAATTTTTTGCCATTTTTCATGAGCGGATCGCCCGGGCTTATTATTGATCCTCATCCAGGTTCCTTCCAGCCAGTCAAGTTTTTTGAAGTCTTCGATTGCATGCTGGGCTAACAGGGTATTTTTTAGCCCACAACCAATAATAACGGCTAACAATAAGAATATTTTTTTCATGCCTGGTTTTTAAAGAATAAAAATAAGGGGTCTTCAGAAGCCAATATTGTACAAACCCGAAATTGAGCGACTGCCCTACTTTTTTTGCAGAAAGAAATTGGCCAGGGTCTTTTCATCAAAAGAATAATCGGATGGATTTTCACCTGTAAAGTCCTTGAAGTTGCGTATAAAATGGGACTGATCAAAGAACGAGGCATCGAAAGCAATCCCGCTCCAGCTTTGTTTGTTTTCCTGCACCAGGGTGAAAATATAACTGAAGCGAATAATTCTTGCATAGAATTTCGGCGAAAGTCCTACGTATTTCTTAAACAGGTTTTGGAGTTGGCGTTCACCGATTCCAATGGCGCTCGTAATGGCCGAGACAGGCAACATTCCATGTTTCGCAAATATGATGTCAATTGCACGATCGGCAAGGGTTTCCCGGGATGGATTTTCAGATAACAAATGTTTGAATTGAGAATTCAAAAGATTGACCTTTTCTCCGGAATCTTTTGTTTCCCGCAGTTGTTTGCCTGTTTCGGAAAAATGGGCTTTTAACACGGTTCCGAGATCCACGACTTTGTCCGTGAATCGGTACATGTTCAACCCGAAAAGGTGAGTAAGCGCGGTGGGTCTTAATTTAATTCCAACTATCTCTGATCGCCCGGTGTTTTCCAGAAAAAAATGTTTGCGAATTTGTCCCGCCAGTAAACTTTCAGTCTGCAATCTCCACTCATCATAAAGACGAATGCGGTAAGGGTCGCCCAAATGAAAAATGATTTCCGTAAATCCGTCCGGAACGATCTTTTGCTGCCTCGGAGTAGTATCGTCATCGTTAACGAGCCAGTAACTTTCGATTAAAGACGTGAGCTCTTTTTCTGGTGCAAAACTTTGAAATAACATTAACCGGAATTTTCTGACCGGAAGTTAAAGTATAGGCAGGATTACTACTTTAGCGTGGCTGGTTTTATTTTACAATGTCATTTATGCTCATTAAAACAACGTCTTCCTTTCACAAAGTTTAGCACGTGTGGCTAATATGGAATACCGAAGACGTACAGATTGTCATATCCTCTCAAGGAACTGTAGGAAAGTGAAATTTTTATGACCGGCCGGTTATTTATTTTCATTTCCACTAACTTGTACGCTTATCATTATTAGCCAATGAAAAAATATTTTGTTCCTCTTTTGATGGCGATGGCGTTTGCTGCCGGCGCCCAATCGAATGCCAAAATGGACTTTGAGAGTTATAATCCGCCTTCTACCCTGGTGGTGCCGGAGCATAAGGTGACAAGAGCGAAGTATCCTTTTATAGATGTGCACAACCACCAGTTCGATATGCCCGAAAAGGATCTTGGCATACTGATAAAAGATATGGATAGGCTGAATATGCAGGTGCTGGTAAACTTAAGCGGTGAAAGTGGCAACCGGATCCGGAAATCTGTTGCCAATATCAAAGAGCATTATCCAAAACGTTTCATTGTTTTTGCAAACGTTGATTTTGATAAGGTAGGTGAGCCAGGATGGGGCGACCGGGCTGCAAAACAACTGGAGGAAGATGTGAAGAACGGCGCCAACGGATTAAAGGTTTACAAAAACCTTGGATTTTCGGTTGTGGATGTTAACGGCAAAAGAGTTACAGTAGACGATCCGAGGCTGGACGCCGTGTGGGAAAAAGCGGGCGAATTAAAAATCCCGGTAATCATTCATACGGCAGACCCGAAATCCTTTTGGGATCCGGTAGACGCAAATAATGAACGTTGGCTGGAACTTACGACACATCCCAACCGCAAAAAAGACAACAACAATCCTGCGCCCTGGGATACGTTAATAGCGGAACAACATCGTATGTTCCGAAACCATCCAAAAACTACATTTATCGCCGCACATTTTGGATGGTATCCTAACAATTTGCAAAAGCTTGGTCAACTCCTTGATGAAATGCCAAACGTAGTCGTTGAGTTTGGCGCCGTGATCGCCGAGCTGGGACGGCAACCGCGTGCTGCCAAACAGTTCTTCACCAAATACCAGGACAGGATCTTATTTGGAAAAGACAGTTGGGTGCCCGACGAGTATGCTACTTATTTCCGGGTGTTGGAAACAGAAGACGAATATTTTCCCTACCATAAAAAATACCATGCATTCTGGGCCATGTATGGCATGGGTTTGCCCGATGATATTTTGAAAAAAGTATATTATAAAAATGCATTGAGAATTATCCCGAATATCGATAAATCGCAGTTTCCGGATTGAATACAAAATCCGAAATTGGAAAACCGAAGCTGGAAATCCGAAATTGGAAGAACGAAATCCGAAATTCAAGAACCGAAGTCCTACATCTATCCATCCAACATCCAGCATCCAGAATCCAGAATCCAGAATCCAGCATCCAACCTCAAACTCCCCCGTTTCCCTTACTTTTGCACCCATGACAACAGAAAAATTACAGGATATGCGGTCGCGCCTTGTCGCGATAAGGAGGTTTCTTTGACGTCGAAAACAGACAATATAAGATAGCCGAAGACAAACAACTTTCTCTAAGTCCCGGATTTTGGAATGACAACAAAAGGGCAACGGAGATACTCAAAAACATCAAGCTAAACGAGTACTGGGTAAAATTGTACGAATCGACGGAAACGGCCGTTGAGGATTTTGCCGTGCTCTTTGACTTTTGGAAAACAGGGGATGCAACTGAAGAAGAAACGAAGGAAGCCTGGCAGAAAGCGATAAGTATGCTTGATGATGCCGAGTTCAAAGCCACGCTGAATGAACCAGAAGACGAATTGCCTGCGGTATTACAGATTAATTCGGGCGCAGGTGGTACAGAAAGCCAGGACTGGGCAGAGATGCTTGCGCGCATGTATCGAATGTATGGTGAAAAACAGGGATGGAAAGTAACCGAGCTGGATTGGGTATGGGGTGATGGCGCGGGAATCAAGACTTGCACCTTACAATTTGATGGTGAATTTGCCTACGGGTTTTTGAAAGCAGAAAGCGGTGTGCACCGCCTGGTTCGCATTTCTCCGTTTGATAGCAATGCAAGGCGACATACGTCGTTCAGTTCCGTGTTTGTTTATCCCCTGGTAGACGATAGCATTAACATTGAAATAAAAGATGCCGACGTAAAAATGGAAACATCACGCAGCGGCGGAGCGGGCGGACAGAACGTAAATAAGGTTGAAACAAAAGTGATGCTGACACATATTCCGACGGGTATAGTTGTGGTGTGCCAGACCGAGCGCTCACAATTAGGCAACCGGGAAAAGGCGATGACCATGTTAAAAAGCCGTCTGTATGAAGAGGAGCTTCGCAAACGGAACGAATTGAAAGATGCAACCAACGCAAACAAGAAGAAAATAGAGTGGGGAAGCCAGATACGCAGCTACGTATTTCATCCATACAAGATGATCAAGGACCATCGCACAGATTACGAAGTGGGCAATGTGCAGCCGGTGATGGATGGCGAGCTGGATGGCTTTATTAAGGCATACCTGATGAGTGAGAAAGAGGCAGAGAGTTGATTGAGAAATTTGCGGATGTGCGGATGGGCAGATGTGCAAATGTGCAAATGTGCAGATGACAGGATTTGGAGATGGTGAGATTGGAGTGTTGAGTTTTGTGACAAAAATAGAAATACTCCCCGCAAAGGCGTGATTAATGAAATTGACTAATTAGCAATATGCAAATTTGCAAATCCGCAAATCGATAAAACATGAGTTTAGGAACCTTTTCTTTTCCATTGCCACAAAATGAATCGGTATTAAACTATGCACCGGGTTCAAAAGAAAGAAAGATTTTGGAAGCTACGCTGAAGAAGCTGAAAAGTGAGGAAGCTGACATCCCCATGTATATTGGTGAAAAAGAAGTTCGGACCAACAAGAAGATCGCGCTGCATCCTCCGCATGAAATAAAACATGTGCTTGGCTATTTTCATTTGGGCAATGAAAAACATGTACAGCAGGCTATTGATGCTGCTCTTGCGGCACGCAGCGAATGGGTTGCAACAAGTTGGGAAAACAGGGCCAACATTTTCTTAAGGGCCGCTGACCTCATTGCTACCAAATATCGTCCTTACATGAATGGCACAACCATGTTGGGCCAGAGCAAAAATGTTTACCAGGCTGAAATAGATTCGGCGTGTGAACTAATCGACTTTCTTCGGTTCAACGTTCATTTCCTTGGTGAGATATACAAACAGCAACCGATAAGTAGTCCCGGAATGCATAACAGGATGGAGTATCGTCCTTTGGAAGGATTTGTGCTGGCAGTTACACCATTTAACTTTACTGCTATTGGCGGGAACCTGCCGACATCTGCAGCAATGTGCGGGAATGTCGTGGTATGGAAGCCTGCCAATACCCAGGTTTACGCGGCGCAAATGACGATGCGGATTTTGAAAGAAGCGGGATTGCCTGATGGCGTGATTAACCTGATTTATGTAGACGGACCCACATTAGGAAAAGTGTGTTTCAATCACAGGGATTTTGCGGGTGTGCATTTTACAGGTTCAACCGGAGTATTCAACAATATGTGGGAAACGATTGGAAAGAATATGGCAATCTACCGTTCTTACCCGCGCATTGTGGGTGAAACCGGTGGTAAGGACTTTGTCATTGCGCATAAAAGTGCAGATCCCGATGTTGTCGCCACTGCGCTGCTGCGTGGTGCGTTTGAATTCCAGGGTCAAAAATGTTCGGCGGCATCAAGAGCATATATTCCTTCGAACATAGCGGAAGAAGTCAGGAAAAAAATGGTTGCGGGTGTAAAGAGTTTTAAGATGGGGACTGTTGAAGATTTTTCAAATTTTATTAATGCCGTTATTGATGAAAAAAGTTTTGATAAGATAAAGGGATACATCGACAATGCTGGAAAGGATAAAAAAGCCGAGATATGGGTCGGCGGAAAATGTGATAAAAGCCAGGGTTATTTTATTCAGCCAACCGTCATAGAAGTAAGGGATCCCAGGCATGTGATCATGTGTGAAGAGATATTTGG
>Ga0310810_10001830_pt1 | contig 22530 bp, 18 predicted proteins | sample NCmetagenome_FD_207641 | JGI IMG/M metagenome (GOLD analysis project Ga0310810, IMG submission 207641) | Soil microbial communities from experimental microcosm in Duke University, North Carolina, United States - NC | ecosystem: Engineered > Artificial ecosystem > Soil microcosm > Unclassified ... | reverse complement strand
CCTCTCCTGACGGCATGGTGGTACCGGCGAGTGTTGAGGGCCCGCGCTCCCGCGCTGCCGGAGCGGGACATCGAAGCCGTCGCGCAGAGATAGCGTGGCTGGAATGCCTGGGGCACGTCGCGATCGCTGACCGGAATGACGTGACAGGTAGCCGTCAGCGGCGGGCAGACGCGGCCTGATTGGCGATTAAGAGAAAGCCTTTCGCGCGTGCCTGTCGCTCGAGGGACTCGAGCCGTGCACGTCCCTCGGCGGCCTGCCCCGATGCGATCTCGACTTCGCCGAGCGCCAGGTCGGCCTCGAGCTCGAGAGCCATGAACCCTTTCGCCTCGTCTCGAAGCCTGCGCAGTCTCGTCGCTGCTGCCGCGCGTTTGCCAGTTGCGGCCTCGACGCGTGCCGCCACGACACCAATCTCGAGGTGCCATTGACGATTGCTCGACGGCGCGACCAGCCGCAGCGCTTCCTGGATCGTCTTGTCGGCTTCCTGGTTCCTGCCCTCGGCGAGCAGCGCCTTCGCGAGCACCGCGAGTGCTGCGCCCTCTTCGTCGGCCGCCTTCAGCTCCCGGAACTCGGTCGCGGCCTGGCGGAGCTGTGTCTGCGCATCCGCCGGACGGCCCTCGTAGAAGTTCAGGGCGCCGATGAAGCTGTGGACGCGGGCGATCCCCTGCTTTTCACCAACGCTCTCGAGCAGGGCAAGCGCTTCGTCGTACGTCTTTCGTGCCTCCGGCAGCCGGGCCTGCGTCACCTGTACCATCCCGATACTTGCGAGCGTGCGAGCCACCGCACTCCGGTCTTCGAGCGATCGACGGAGCGACAGTGCCTGGTCGTACGACGTACGAGAGTCTGAGAGATTGCCCTGCAGGCGCTCCATCTCGCCCTGATTGAACCAGGCGAGCGCGACGCTGCGCTTGTCGCCGAGCTCCTCCGCCGTGCGGCGCGTCTCTTCGTACAGCTTCATCGCGCCACTCAAGTCGCCTTCGTCCGACATGAGGTTGGCAAGATTGTTCAGCGTCGCCGCCATGCCTGCCTTTTCGCCGATGGCGCGCCGGATCTCGAGCGCTTCGAGATAGCGCTTCTTCGCCCCTGCGAGGTCGCCCTGCACGCGAAGCCCGATGGCCATGTTGTTCAGGGTGAGCGCAACCGAGCTGCGGTCGCCGATCTCTCGCGAGATCGCCAGCGACTCTTCATAGGTCTTGAGCGCCGCGGCGAGTGAGCCCTGTTGTCGCAGCACGTTCGCGATGTTGTTCAGGAGAACCGCCGTGAGGCTCTGATCGCCGATCTCGCGCGCGACCGTGAGTCCGCGCTCGTACATCCGCCTGGCCGCCGCGAGATCTCCTTGAGAGCGCAACGAGATCCCCGCGGCGCGAAGCGCGCGGCTCTCGCCACCTCGGTCGCCCGCCGCGGAATAAATCTGCCGTGCTTCTTCGGCCGCCGCGATGGCTTTGCGCGTATCTCCCAGTTCCTGCCAGGCATTTCCTTCCGTCAGGAGTGCGCTCGCAATCAGCAGACGGGCGCCTTGCTGCCGTCCCTTGGCCACGGCGCGCGCCGCCGCCGCCTGCTGTCGCTTGTAGTCCGAAAGTGAGCTGGCCGCCGTGGCCTCTGCGCTGTCGATGCGCGGATCGTCTTTGACCGGCGAGGGAAGCTGACGCAACGAATCAATCGTCCCGAGTGCGTCTTGTCCCTGGCCTGCGGCCGTTTGAGCCGAGGCGAGTTGCAGCCCGTACTCGAGATTGTCCGGGAAGAAGCTGTAGAGCGCCTGGTACGTCTTGATCGCCTCCTCGTGCTCGTTCATCGCATCGTGGTAGCGACCTTCGACCCACATGCGATCCTCGCGCGCCAGGCTGGCCGACAACTCATACGCCCGTTTGGCAGATTGCCGCGCGCGCTCGTCGTAGCCGAGCGCAGACCACGCCAGCGCCAGCGCGGAGTGTGCGAGTGGGCTCTTTGGATCGGCATCCACGGCCTGTTGGAGCGATCGCCGTGCCGACTGCGCGTCGTTGAGGCGCAACAGCGCGAGACCTTCAGCATAGAGTCGCGCCGTCGCGGGGTTCGATGGCAGCGATGCCTGAACGCTCGCGACCTGGGACGGCGAGAGCTCGGTGACGCCGAGCCGATTGCGCAGACGGGATCCGATTCGCGACACGATCTCGAAGAGCTGGTTCTCGCGACCGGTCTCCGCCACGGCCGCAACGGTCTCGCCGGCGCGTGCGTCCTGCATGCGCACGTCGAATCGGATCGCGTCACCGATCACGGCGTACGACCCGAAGACCACGATGTCGCTGCCGAGGCTCGTGTTAATCCTTGCCAGTGTGTCGGACGCAAAGCTGTCGGCGTCGGCGAGCGAGAGGTCGTTCTTCATGCGCGCGACGTTCTCGCCGGGAATCGTTCGCAGCTGTTCTCCCGCTGCCAGCTCCGTCGTCAGCATCTCCGACAGTGCGATCGAGAGCCACGCGACCGACGCTTCTCCCGACAGATTCTTGAAACCAAGGACGGCGACAGCGCGCCGCGCGGTGACTGCCGAAGGAACAGGCCGCGTAGGCGTCGTCGCGACCGGTTCGCTCGGTGAGAGTTGCCGATAGAGAAGACCGCCGGCGATCGCCAGAATCAGGAGCGCCGCGAGACCGATGGCGATCTTGGAGAGCGCGGACCACGCCGGCGCCGTCTGGGCCGCCTCGAGCGCCGTAAACACGTCTCGTGAATTCTGATAGCGACGCGCAGGGTCTTTGTCCAGGCAGCGGTGAATGATCGAACGCAGCGATCCTGGCACCAACGCGCTCAACTGCGGGACCGGGCGATCGTCCATGACTTTCGAGACGAGCTCGAGTCCCTTCACCCCTTGATACGGCTGACGCCCGGACGCCATCTCGTAGAACAGCACGCCGAGCGACCACACGTCGCTTCGCGCATCCGACTGTCCCGTCTTCAGCGTCTCCGGCGCGATGTAAGCAAGCGTGCCGGCGACCGTCTCCGGTTCTGCGAGGAGCGACACCGACTGCGTGGGGTTGTCAGTCTCGTATTCCGGAAGGCGATGGGCGAGCCCGAAGTCGAGCACCTTCAGGCGCCCGTCGGTGCCGACGATGACGTTCGCGCTCTTCAGATCACGATGGACGATGCCGCGATCGTGCGCATGCATCAGCGCATCAGCGATCTGCACGCCGTAGCGAAAGAACGTGTCGGCGGGCAGTCCGCCCGGGACGATCATCGACTCGAGCTGCACGCCCTGCACGTACTCCATGACGATACAGGTCTGGTCGTCGACTTCTTCGACTTCGTGGATCGTGCAGATGTTGGGATGATTCAGCGCCGAGGCTGCGCGTGCTTCTTTCAACAGCCGCGCACGATTCTCATCGTCGTGCGCACCTTTCAGGAACTTGATCGCGACGCGACGCCTGAGCATCGTGTCGTAGGCGCGGTAGACGACGCCCATGCCGCCAGCTCCGAGCTGCGCCTCGATCTTGTAGTGCCCGAATGAGCTGCCAATCATCGTGTGAGCGGTTCGTGCCGTCACGAAACCTCGGCTATTATCACCGGATTGGCGCGATCATTCTGGCTACGAGCCGTCGGGATTCTGCTGGCCGTGCTGTTGAACGGCTGGATCGCGCTCGAAAGCGGCGTTCGCCCCTCGGGTTTTCGCACCCCCGCATCAGTCTCACCGACGAGCCCAAGCCCCTTCTTTACTGAAGAAGTCGTCAACCCTGACTCGCCGTATGCCATGTCACACGTGGCATCGATCTGCGAGCTCCCCGACGGCAGACTTGCGGCGACGTGGTACGCCGGCACGCGCGAGGGCGCGGGCGACGTGGCGATTTATTTTTCCACACGGGCACCCGGCGACAGTCGCTGGTCGGCTCCACGCGCCATCGTCACACGCGAGTCTGCGGCGCGCGATCTGAATCGGTATGTCAAAAAGGTCGGCAACGCGGTGGTCTTTGCCGATGGTGCCGGACGACTGTCGCTGCTCTACGTCACGGTGGCGATCGGAGGCTGGTCCGGGAGTTCGATCAATCTCACCACGTCCGCCGATGGAGGAGCGACATGGACGCCAGGTCAACGCCTCACGCTCAGCCCTTTCTTCAATCTCGCGGAGCTCGTGAAGAACGCGCCCGCCGCCCTCGTGTACGGCCAATGGGCGGTTCCGATTTACCACGAACTCGTGAGCACATTCCCAGAAGTGTTGTGGCTCGAGGAGACCCAGGGCGGCATCCACGCGTCGAAGAGCCGCGTGAGCGCCGGGTGGTTCGGCTATCAACCTGCGTTAACCCCGCTGGGTCTCAACGCCGCTCTGGCTGTGCTGCGGAACGACGACGCGACGAAGACGGTATCGATTGCTCGCACAGACGATGGCGGCAAGACGTGGTCAACGCCGCACTCGCTGGACCTGCCCAACGCTGATGCCGGGCTCGGTGCCATTCGATTGAGCGATGGACGCCTGCTGCTTGCGTTCAACGACTCGAAGACCGGACGCGAGAACCTGCGGCTCGCCTTGTCCACGGACGAAGGGCGGACGTGGGCACGCATTGCCACAGTCGCGGAGGAACCTGGCGCTGACTTCTCGTATCCCTTCCTGATGCAGGCCGCGAACGGCGATGTGCACCTGGTCTACACGTGGAAGCGCGCGGCGATCAGGCATGTCGTCTTCAATATCCCGTGGCTCAACGGATGGCGCGGCAGGTCAGGTCGATGAGCCACACGACACTCGTCGAAGTCTATTCCGCGGCCTGTCCGTGGCTCGGGCTGGTGTGGTGCCTGCTGCGACTCGCGAGACTCGTGAAGCAGCCTCTTCGCGGCTGGTCACTGCTGGCTGTCACCGGCGCGGTCGCGGCGGCCCTCCTGCTTGTGCCCGTCCAGGGGATGGTCGTCGCCCGATGGATCGCCGGCTTCAATGCGAACTTCAGCATTCCACTGACAGTGATGCTGGCCTTGACCGTCTGGGAACACGCGCCCGAGCGCTCACTTTTGTCGGAGCGGGAGTGGAACACGGCCCTGGGCTTTGGTGCGATTGGTGGACTCGCGCTCTATCCGATGGCGCTGGGCCTGGGCAGCTTCGATCCGTACGAATGGGGATGGCCTCTCAGCCCACTCTTCGTCGTCATCGGAGTGCTGACGGCCTGGTGGATCTGGCGGGGGAATCGCTTCGGATTCGTGCTGCTGCTTGCGGCTGCCGCGTTTCAGCTGCGACTGCTGGAGTCAACCAACTACTGGGACTACCTGCTCGATCCGATTTACTCCCTCGTCTCGCTTGGCTGGTTGGCTGGCCGGCTCGCCACGTCGACGAGGAGTTCTTTGACGAAGAGGTACTCGAAGACCTTGCCGCGCAGCATCTCGACGAGTTGAGCCGACGTCTGCCGCGTCGCGATGTCGAGGCGCTGGCCGATCACTTTGCCAACGGTGACGCCGGGCGCGTCCATCGAAACCCGGATCGCAAAGAGAGGATACTGCGCCGCGAGTTCGGCCGCAGTCAGATTCGCCGCGAGAGGATAGCCGCGCACGTCCGCCCCCGGGAGGAGAAAGCGGTGGCCTTCCTCACGCGCGGCGAAGTTCGTCGGCACCCACACCGTCCGCCCTTTCAGGAGTGCCTGGACGTCCGGACCATAGGTCCCGCGCTCTCCATCGAATGGACGCATGAAGGCCGCGAAGCTGAGAAAGCCCAGGAGCACGGCGACGTTCACGAGCGGGCGCGTCAGCGCGGGTTGCACGAGTGCGATCGCGATGACGATCAGCGTCGCCGTCAGGATCATCCAGTAGCCATTCGAATAGAGCTGGCCCTGTGGCGTACTCTGCTGGAGTCGCCACGACAGGTACGCGAGCGCCAGCGTCGCAACGGCTGTGACGACGAGGCTCGCGGTGAACGCGTGTCTGCTGATGCGCTCCCAGTTGAGTGCGGCCAGAACGGCCAACGCCGGCATCGCTGGCAGGAGATAGCGCTCGTCGCGCTGGCTTGGCAGGCTGAACACGATGAACAGCGTGACGATCCACATCCACAGCAGCGTTTCGTCGTCGCTCAGGTGCGCCCGCCGCTTGAAGGAGACGGCGAAGAGCGCACTGACTGGAAAGATCAGCAAGCCTGCATTGATCGGATACGACACGACCAGCCGCCAGATGCTCGATCCGCCCCAGAAGAAATTCGCGATGTAGCCGCCCGGCGCCGCGAACTTGCCAGCGTTCTCCTCGAAGACGAACTCGGTCAGGATGGCGCGCGGATCGGGATCGAGCAGAAACCACAGGCTGAAAAGCGCGAGCGCGACGACGCCGAGGGTGACGAGCGGAATGACATCGCGCGCGAGGAACGCTGCGAGGTTGTAGCGGCGCCGGCGCAGATAGCACCACGCGAACCAGAGACCGACCGGCAGGAGCAGGGCGAAGGATTTGTACAGAAGCCCAATGCCGGTCAGTGCCCCGAGCAGAAGGGGCACTCCGACGCGCGAGTCGAGAATCTTGTCTCGACCGACCACCGCTATGCAGCACGGAGCAAAGAGCCAGAACACGGATGGCGAGTCAGTGAGAAACGGGCGCCCATAGCGATACGTGCTGAAGAACGCGAGAAACGTCAGCAGCGAAACGAAGCCCGTGTCGAGTCGGCCAGACAGCCTCCAGCCAAGGACGAACGCCATCGCCGCCGTGAGCAGCGTGTAGATCACGCTTGGCCAGCGCAGGCTCCAGAGCGACCAGTCAGTCCCCCAATTCGTCGAGGTGATGCCCTGCCAGAAGAGTAACGGCGGTTTTGTGTTGCGAAGCTCCTGCAGCTCGGACTGGAGCGGCAGCCAGTGTCCACTCGCCGCGGTCATGCGAGTGATGTGCTCGTAGGGATATTCGTCGCCGTTCTTGGGAATGTGCTGACTGTCGAGGCCGTAGAAGTAGGTGAACAGCGCCAGGATGGTTGCGAGCCCGTACAACAGCAGGCGCCCGCGTGCGCCGCGCGAGTCTGTCAGGTCCGCCATGCTGGTTCGGTGGTCATCATCTGGCGCGCTTTCGCGAGCACCTGCTCCGGCGTGATCCGCTTCAGGCACTGGTTGTCGCCATCGCACGGCGAGGTGCGGTGGTTGTACGCGGTGAGACACGGCGAACACGGGAGACCGAGATGGAAGCAGTGCGAGTTCTTCGACAGCGTGCCGTAGAGGACCGGCGTCTCGGGCCCGAACAGGATAATCGTGGGCACTGGTGTGACCGCGGCGAACTGGCCCGGGCCCCCGTCATTGGTCACGAGCAGCGACGCGCGATGGAAGAGTGCCAGCAGATGCCGGACTGACTTCGTGTAACCGGTCAGGTCCACGCAGTGAGGGCTCTGGCAATGCGCCACCAGGTCTTGTCCGAACGGTTTGTCGCCCTGAAGGCCGATGATAGCCACCGCGTGACCGTCCGCGAGGAGACTGGTGCATAGGGCGCGATAGTGCTCGATCGGCCAGGCGCGAATGGGCAGGATGCCGCCGCTCGGCGACACGAGCACGACGCTCTTGCCTTTGACGCCCGGGAAGTCGGCGTCCAGTCGCAGGGAGACCTCTTCCAACTCGGCGGCCGGGAACTGCAGCTGCGGCGGCTGATCGAGAGCCGGAAGGACGGCGTCCTTGGCAACTGGGATCGTTCGTGAGTCGATGGCTTCAGCCAGCGCCACGAACTGTTGCGTCAGATGGGTGTAGGGGTTGTACATCACCTGACGATTGATGAACGTACCCCGGTAGAGACCCTCCTGCGTGTGGCGGAAGAACCCGACGCGGACCGGTGCGCCGGACAGGAACGAGAAAATGCTGCTGACGCGCGCAAAGAGCTCGCAGTCGATGACGACATCGAAGGCGAGCCTGCGCATCGCGCCCACCACGTGGTATGCGTCGCCAACGAAGTCGGACAACGATCGATCGCTGACGGTGAGTACGTTCTCTGGCGGTATCACGCCGAGCAGATCGAGCACCTCGCGGTTCTTGGTGAAGACCAGCGCATGAACGGTCGCGCCCGGATACTTCTTCCTGAGCCTCGCGAACATGGCATGTGCGAGGACCAGGCTGCCCATCTCCGACAGCAGGATGATGAGGATGCGGCGCGGCGGCCCGCTGGGCCGCGGTCGCGGAAGCAGTCCGTCGATCAGGGAAAAGAGCGCGCAGATCGGTACCCCGACGTATCGATCGACCGCACGCTGGAATGAGATGTCCACTGATGTGCTCTTTCATGCTATGACACATTCATGAGAATCATGCGCATCCTGGTCGCGCTGACCGCGCTCGCGATGCTGGGCATCCTCGTGTCCGCGCCTGCGCTGCGCGCACAGAAGTCGCCGCAGACCCACTGGGAGCCATACAAGACGAAGCCGGCGACGCCGGTACCCGATCAGCACCTGACCGATCCGGCCATCATCGGCGCGATCGACCTGCACGCCCACCACGATCCCGACAGCTATCCTCGCGAGCTGGATGCGTTCGACGTGGCCAGGCTGGCGCGCGATCGCGGCCTGCGCGGCGTCGTCCTCAAGAATCACTGGACGGAAACGGCGGGGCTCGCCTACCTGGCCCGCAAGTACGCCACGCCGGGCTTTGAGGTCTTTGGCGCTGTCACGCTCGATACCGCGGTCGGCGGTGTCAACCCGCAAGCCGTGCGCTACATGGTGGACGTCGTCGGCACCCGTGGCCGCATCGTCTGGATGCCAACGCACGACTCCGAGCACGAGGTCCGCTACAACAAGGAGAGTCGCCCGTTCGTCCGTGTGTCGAAGGACGGGAAGCTGCTACCGGAGGTGCACGAGGTCATCTCGATCGTGGCGCAACACGATCTTGCGCTCGCGACCGGTCACGTCACGCCTGAAGAGACGATTCAGATCCTGCGCGCCGCTAAGGCGGCAGGCGTCAAGCGGCTCATCGTCACGCATCCGTTGCTCGACCCGCAGTTCACGTGGATGTCGGTCGAGGAGCTGCGCGTGGCGGCCGACCTTGGGGCGTACATCGAACTCACTGGCGGCGGAGTGACACGAGAAGGAGAGCCGAAGAAGCGCGCGCTCGCGGCGATTCAAGCCATCGGGGCGAGGCACTTCATCGTTGGAAGCGACGCCGGCTTGATCGGACGGGAGAATCACACCGATACGCTGGCGCTGGCCGCAAAGGCGCTGCGAGCTGCGGGTGTGTCCGAAGCGGACCTCACCGCGATGTTCAAGGACAACCCGGCGTTCCTCGTGAACCTGCCAGTGCTTTCGGCGCAAGGGAAGTAGCAGGCGGTGTTTCGGAGGTGAGGGAGGAAACGGTTAACCGCGGAGACGCGGAGACGCGGCGATGATGCGGGTGGGAGCCGGCCCCTGGCCGGCTCGAAGTCGCGCGAAGCGCGACCACCCGCTCGTAGTCTTCTCTGTCCTCCGTGTCCCCGTGCCTCCGTGGTGATCCATTGCCTCCGCCAGCTCGTTACGTGCCTCGGTTGACGTTGTAGAGGCGGGTCTTCAGACTCGCCTGAACCGAGAGCGCTAACGCAATGACTCTGGAAAGCGGAAGTCGGCCATGTTGGCATCCAGCTGCACGCCGGCACTGTTGATGGCCATCGACGTGGCGCGATAGCCACCCGCGGCGATTAGCACATCGAGCAGCTGTTTCGTGTCGAGTCCCTTCGCGAGCGCGGCCCACGTCTCGTCCGACACGCGGTCGTCTCGATACAGTTCGTCGGTCGCGCGAATCAGGGCGACCTCGAGTGGATCGCCACCACCACTCTCTGGACCGGCCACGATGCGGGCGACGTCGGCGTCCGTCATCCCCGCGCGTCGCCCCAGCCGCGAGTGGGCCGCCCACTCGTACTCGGAGCGGCACAGCACGCCGATCCGCATCAGCAGCGTCTCTCGCTGCCGGACGGACAGTGTCGTGGAATTGAGAATGTGCTGGTTGATCGGGCCGCGCAGGCGGTCCGCAGGTGGATTGCGCACGAACGTGACGAAGACGTTCGCCGCGCGCTGGCCGGTTCCATTGGGATCGAATCGCTTGCGCTGCTCTGGCGTCCACTCTCTGGGCTGGAGCGGTGGAATGCGTGGCTCCCGCCCCAGCAATCGCACGTTCGTTCGTGTGGCCGCCGCCACGTGCGGAATCCCGGTGGGAAGCCGTTGCGTTAGTGCCGGCTCGAGTTCCAGGCCGAGCGAATTGAAGGCCCCGGCGTGCATCGTGAGCGTCCCGACCGTGTCGACCAGGTCCACGAGCTGGTTCGTGTCGTAGTGCGCACTCAGCGTCTGCCAGGTCGCGTCAGACACAAACGAATCGACGTGCAGTTCGTCCGCTGCGCGGAGCAACGTTGCGTCGAACGCGTCCCATCTATTCGCGCTCGGGCCTTCCGCAATGCGTCTCAACTCGTCGGTAGTCACGCCAGCCTGTCGCGCAGCGCCCACGCGATGCGCCCAGAGATACTCGGAGCGTGTCAGCCACGCCGTGCGGAGGATCAGCAGCGCACGGTCTCGAGGGGGGAGTCCCGAATCGTTGGAGACGTAGTGCTCGAACGGCAGGATGTGCTCAGCGAGCACCGGGTGATGCAGGTAGGTGGCGACGGCGTTGGGTATTCCCGACGCCGCGAACCTCTCGGCGAGCGCTTTCTGTTCGGCGCTCCGTTGATTGTCAGGAATCGGCGCGACGCGCGGCCCCGCCGCCTGCGACGGAGCCTGAGCGATGAACGTGGCGACCAGCACGATCGACGCGAGTCCCATCCTCATCGCCAGCTCCTTCTGCCGCTAGCGGCCGGACGCCGCAGCCCGCTGGATCAGCTCGATGCGATTGCCCGCCGGGTCGGTCGCGATGCCGATGACGATGCCGGTGTTGCGGAAGGGACGCGGTTCGCCGTCCATCGCGCCGCCGGCGGACTTGATCGCCGCGACCGTCGCCGTCATGTCGGTCACGTTCAGGATCACGTGCGCGATGGGATCCTTGACCGCGTCAGAGTCGCGGTGCATGAGCACGATCGGAAGACCCTTGTTCGCCTTGGCTGCTTCCGCGGAGGTGCCGAAGTTGACGAAGATCTCGGGCCCGCCCGGTACGTCGATCCGGTTGACCTCGAACATGCCGAACGCGGATTGATAGAACTTCGCCAGCGCCACAGTATCCGTGCCGGCCACGCGGACCGAGTTCAGCGTGACGTCGGCGCGCGCGGCGCTGCTTGCCATCACGACCGCAGACGCGGTGAGTGCAATCGCAGCCAGTCTTTTCATCGCAGAGTCCTCCCTCAGGGTTTGCTTCCCGGTAACGGCGACGTCGGGTTCGCCGGCGCGGCCAGGTTCTTCGAAAAGAACGGCAGCACGTTCCGCTCGATGCGCTCGCGGACCTTGTTGGTGTGGTCGCCGTCGTATTCCTCGTAGTGGTGCGGAATCCGCAATCGCGTCATCGTCTCGTGCAGTTGCTTGTTCGAGGCCAGCAGGCCATCCGACGTCCCGATCTCCATCGCGATCGCGTAGTACTTCCTCAGGTTGTCGGCGTGCTGCTCGAGCATCTCGAGCGGTGAGTTGGCGACCCACTTCGCGACGATGTCCGGCCGAACCTTGCCGTCCTTGATCGGAAGATCGAGGAAGAGCGGCGGGTTCTTGGGATTCGGTGACCACGCGGCCGCCGACGCCAGGTTCACCGACGGACCGAAGCCGCGACCGCTCGCTGCCTCGACTGCCTGTTCCCGGGTCTTGATGGCTTCCGACGCCGCCATCGACTCCGGATTCGGAGTGCGGTTCGCCGTCAGGCAGCAGGAGCTCATGAGATACAGGCTGAAGAAGACGTCCGGCCGCTTCATGCCGATGCGCAGCGCACCATAGCCACCCATCGAATGTCCGGCCAGGCCACGGCTCATGCGATCGGGGAGCGTGCGGTAGTGGCTGTCCATGTAGGCGACGAGATCATCGGCGACGAAGCGTTCCCAGTCGCCCGTCGTGGGCGAGCTCGAATACATGCTGCCCTTGTGGAGCGTGTAGGCGCTCGGCGTGACCACGATCGCCGAGCTGAAGCCCTGAGCCGCCGCGAGCGTGTCGCCACTTTGCTGGAGGTTGGCCAGCCGCTCGGTGAACGTGTCTTCCTGTCCGCCGTATCCGTGAAGCAGGTAAACGACAGGGAAGCGCCGCGACTGGTCGCTCGCGTACGCGGGCGGCAGGTAGACCGTGGCCGCGCGGTCGGGGGAGTCGCCTTCGAGATTGCCCTCGAGCGATTTGCCGTGCACGACGATCTTCTCGACGGTTCCTGTGGCCGGCGCCGCACCACCGCGGCCACCTCGGCCTGGTGGGCCTTGCGCATTCACCACTCGTGTCGCGCCCGTCTCCAGCACCACGACCACAAGAGCGGCCATCACACACGCGGCAGTCATCGTCTTCACGATTGCCCCTCCGATTCGAGTGATTCTAGTCCGAAGCGGGTGTTATTCTGCGCGGGCATGCCGACGAAGAAAGAGCTTCCGAAAAATCCCTCGTTCGAGCTCCAGCGGGATCTGCTGATTCATCCCGAGAGTAACCCTACGAACTACGTCGCGTTCGAGGATGCGGCGACGCATCGGTTCGTTCCCGGCACCACCACCTCGTCGCGCGTCAATGCCTGGTGGCTCGCCGACTCGGCCTGGATTGCCTACAACCACGATGCACACGCCGTGCGCGACGTCTTCCTGTCGCGTGCGCAGATGGAGTCGTGCCAGGCCTTCGCTGGCAGCGGAACCGAATGCTATCTGGCTTCGTGCTCGACCTTCGCGATCGTCACGTTCAGGGGGACACAACCGGACGCGTGGCAGGACGTATTCAGTGATGTGCTGCTCAAAGCCAAGCCGTGGGATGTTGGCCACGTCCATCAGGGATTCGGCAAGGCGCTCGAGCCGATCTGGACACCTCTCGAAGCGGCACTGAATCAGGTGAAGAATCGCCCTGTCTGGTTTACGGGTCACAGTCTGGGCGGCGCGCTCGCCACGCTGGCGGCCTTTCGTCGCAGGGAACACCCGGGCGGTGTCTGCACATTCGGGTCGCCGCGCGTCGGCAACGGCATCTTCGCCGGGACGTTCGACAGCCGGTTCGTCGAGCGCAGCGTCCGCTACGTCAACGATCACGACGTGGTCACGCACGTGCCGTCAGAGGGCGTTGCGTTTCCGCACGGTCGCTACACGCACGTCAACCATCTGCGCTGGATCAACAAGGATGGGCAGGTCGGCACCACGGAGCCGACGGTCAAGCACTTCGTCCAGGACGTATTCGGCAGCAGTCGCATGTTCCTCGACATCATCAACCTCACGCGGCAGGACATCAGGATCACGCTGCCTGACGCGTTGCTCGATCACACGCCGCTGTACTACGCGCTGCACACCTGGAACGATTTTGCGGCCAACGGGGACTGATTTGTGCGGGGTCAGACCCCTTCACGATTCTGCATATGTGAAGGGGTCTGACCCCGTCTTATTTGTTGCGGAGCACAGGGTAGGGATTGATCGGCTCGCCTTTCCACCACTGCCGCTCGGGCGTGAGGCGGAAGATCGCAAAGTGCAGGTGCGGCGCGTCCGGCGACGCGTTGCCCGTGCTGCCGACATAACCGATCACGTCTCCGCGCTTGACCATCTGTCCTTCGCGCAGATCGTCGGCGTAGCGATCGAGATGTGCATAGTAGTACGTAAAAGTCTCCGTCGGATCGAACTCGTAGATCGTCAGCCCGCCCGCCTTGCTTGTGAACAGCTTCTGAATCCGGCCATCCTCGACGGCACGAACCGGCGTATGGCGTGGCGCCATGATGTCGAGCGCTTCGTGAGAGCGGGAGCCGCCGCGGGCATCCGAGAACGTATCGTGGAGGTCGTCGCGGTCGACGTCGATCGGCATCTTGAGGTGACGCTCGCGCAACATCTCGATCGCCGTAGAGTTGGCCGCCGAACCCGTGAGCGACGCAGGCACGGCTTCGCCATTTTCTCCGGGCCGCTCAACGGCGCGTGGTTCCGCAGGGTCATGCGCGGGCGCAGGGTCGGATGATTGCGCAGCAAGCGCCGGTGTCTCGCCGCGCAGAAAGTGCCAGGTCAGCGTCCCGCCGGTCATCATGCCGATCGCGAAGCTCGCGGCAATCAGCATGAGAAGGCGCTGCACGCGAGCGCGCTCGAATCGCCTCATTGGAAGACCACGAGCGTGCCGGCCTTCGCGAATTCGAGCAGCCGACGGACATCCCAGTTCGTCATGCGCACACAACCGTGCGATTGCAGGCGTCCGATCATCGAGGGCTCCGGCGTTCCGTGAATGCCCCAATGCGGTTTGTTGATGTCGATCCATGCCACGCCAACGGGGTTATTCGGGCCGGCAGGGATCTTCGCCTTCGAGTGCGATGGGTCCGCATCCCAGAACAGATCGGGGTTGTAGAAGAAGGCTGGCGAGAGTTCTACCCCGGTGACCTTCCACTTCCCGGCTGGGAGCGGGTCATGCTGGCTTCCGGTCGTCACCGGCGCGAAGAACAAGATTTGACCCTTCGCGTCTTCGACCGTCAACGAGCCGGTCTTCTTCGTGACGACGATCCTGGCTCCCGCAGGTGGTATCGGTTTCGTGGTGGCCGCCGCGTCGAAGGGAGTGACGTTCGGCACAATGATCTGATCGCCGGCGGTGGCAAACGTCTGACCGGCGTTCAGCCGCTTCAGCAGAGCAGGGCTGGCGTGGAACTTTTCAGCGAGCGCCTCGAGTGCATTGCGATAGCCGAGCGAATCCAGCTTCGATTGCTCGACGAGATCGCCCGGGATGTCCGGCTGAAACGGACCGGCAACGTCGGCGTCGCTGATCACATAAGTCACCAGTGCAGGCTGCTCACCAGCCTCCGCCTTCAGTTTGTGCAATGTCTCTTCGTCCACGCGCCCGGTCGCGCGCAGTCCGCGGCTCTCCTGAAATGCGCTGACCGCCTTTCGCAGGCTGACACCGGCGGCGCCATCGATCTCGCCTGGTGAGAAGCCCGCGCGATCGAGCATCACCTGTGATGACAACACTTTCGACGCGGCAGTCGTTGGCTCGTTCGGAGCGGGAGGTGCGGACTCCTGTGCCGCCACACGCACTCCGAATGTCATCCCAAGCAGAGCCCAGATAAGAAGCGTCGTCTTCGCCATCACCCTGTGATGGTGCAAAGGGCGGGCCCCTTCAGGGCTGAGCCAGAAGCGGGGTTATTCGCAGGTGACGACGCTCGTTCGCAGAGCGTCGATGGCGATGCTTACGCGGCAGGGCTTCGCGGTATGTGCGACTTGCACCTCGTGCGTGCCGACCGTTGTGACAAAGCGGCGATTGGTCAGCTCGCTCTTCCGTTGGCCGTCGATGGTGATTCCGGCTCGTTCGGGAGTGGACGTAACGAAGAGATAGCCGATCGACTGTGACGTCGCGCGCGCAATGAGATCCGAAAGGAATTGCGTGAACGACCACCGGCGCACTTCGTTGGCCGTCACTTCGGTCGGTGCGACGGGCTGTTGCCTGAGTGCGGCCAGCATCACGGGCTGCCGAGTGAGGATCTCCGCCGTGGGTCGCGCGGATGACAGACGGTTGTCGCGGAGGTCGTAGCAGTAGTGAGAGAGCAAGGCTTGAAAGACGCTCTGGGGGTCGGCGCCGTTGAGCTCCTGCTGCCGGAGGAAGTCATCGAGCGGACGACGTGCCTCGAGCACCGACTTCTGAATCGCGTCGAACGCGTCTGGAGCGATCCGGAACCGGGCACGAACCTCCCACGCATCCACGACTGTCTTCATCGTAGTCGGGACGTTGAATCGCGACAGCGCAGGTCGCGAGACCGACGCCACGATTTGAAATCCTCCTGCCTGGATCCCCGTCAGTCTTCGCGAATCTGTATAGGTACCGTCGCCCTTCACGTCGCGAGGCTGAATCGTGATTCGAGGTGATCCCCCTTCAATTTGTACGGTCGAGGGCGAGAGGTTCCTGAACATGAGCGTGGCAGGTTCTGTGAGGCCACCAAGCCCAGTAACCGTCGTCGTCAGCGTCGCGCGCTGACCCTTGAGCAACTGTGTGCTCGTTGCCGTCAAACGCACTCCCATTGCGCGCGTCACGCCATCGGTTGTCTGTCCGTTGTCGGTGAAGCGAATCGGCACGTCCCCGAACGTCGGCTGCGTCGCCCGAAAGACGACTTGCCGTGGAGATGCCGCCAGCACGTCGGCGGCATTGCCGCCGACGTTGACGGTCTTGCCGCGCAGCGAGCCGTCGAAGCGTCCACGGATCGTGGCTGGCCGGCCGACTTGAAGGTCGGAGGGCAACGCGACATCGGTCTGGCCGGTGCCGCGGGGCAGCGGTGGCTGCGGATCGATTGGTACCGGCACCTGCGACACCATCCGGCCGTCGGGTCGTCGCAGTGTGAGAATCGCGCGGCCGATGCGGAGCGCGGCCGGCACCGTCCATTCGTATTGCTTCGACGCCACCTTTGTCTGCTGTCCCTCGAGCTCCACGACGAGCCCACTTAAGGTCCCGAGGTTTGCCTGCTGCTCCTGCGGCGTCTGGCCCGCCGGTTCTGCCAGCACGACGCCGGAGATCGTATCGCCCGGGGCTGCATCCGACGAGACGTGCACCTGGATCTTCCCCTCAGGGGTCGTGAACGACGCCGTGGAGATCCCGGCGGTGACCTGGATGTCGCTGCCAACGGATTGCGCGCCGGGGCGATCCGCGGAGAACAGGAACAGCGTCAACGCGATGCATGCGGCCGCTGCTGAAAGCTTCATGACGACTTCCTTGCGTGTACATCAGTGACATGCAGACTCATGTAAACGAAGTCGGCGAAGACGACGACCGAGGCGAGGAAGCTCCAGAACTGGGCACGTGTGGGAATCCAGATGCGCGGGTTGGCGGGATTGAAGAATCCATTGTTCAGCATCCACACGGCCTGCTGGTACGCGAGATACCCGAAGTACAACGACGCGGCACACAGCGCCCAGCTGGCGACGACGCGACGCAGTTGCGGACTGGAGAGTCCCTTCGTGTTGTCGCGATTGATCACATAGCCGGTGATTCCACCGATCGTCACAGTCGCTAGTGTGATGAGCAACTGAATCATTTCGAAGTACGAGTCGAGCTGCCGCTGCTGCAGCTGCTCGGCGTAGTCGGGGATGGCGTCGGCGAAGGGCAGCGAGGTGAGGAAGGCCTCGAACGCCACCAGCATCAAGACGATCGCCGAGAAGGCGAGGTAGAAGCGCACGGCACCAGGCACGCGCATCGTGAGAACTATAAGCTCGCGCCGGTTCCACGGAGCAGAATCTCGTCGATCTCGGACAGGTTGACCTCGCTCGGCCCGGCGTAGCGCGCGCACATGCGGGCGGCATCGAGTGCGTCGAGGCAATCGTTCCTGGTCAGGAAGACGGACTCCAGTTCGAGCCGGCTGCCCAGGAGGGTCTGACCCCACCCTTCGAGCTCCGTGACTGCCCATCCGACTCTTCCTTTTTGCAGATCGAGCTGGGTCCGCAGTGATTTGAGTTGTTCGATAGCGGCGTCTGCAGCCCTGGGGACGGAATACTTCACCAGCTCGATGAGTGCGAGCTGAAGGATGTCAGCCATGGGGAGCCTCTCTTATGTGGATCTAACGCGGGCGAGAGAGGCTTTGAACAGAACGCGAACGCGTTATCCGGATGCCTCGCCGAGGGGAACCACCTGGATCGCCGCATCCCGTACTTCTTCGAGGAAGCGATTGAGCGTCGACCCCTTGAGCAGGATTTCCCAGCGCGTGCGCGCCGTCTGCCCGAAGATCACATGCGTGATGCCTTCGCGCTTGGCGAACTCGATCAATCCGTCTGCCGGGCGATCGGCTTTGACGCGGACCACCGTGGCGCCAAGGCTTTCGGCGAGTGTGATGTTTCGTTGCAACGCCTCGCGATCGGTCGGCGTGATCCGCGCTGGCGCTTCACGCGGGGTTTCTACGTAGACGGCATACCAGCGGGCCCCCAGACGGCGGGCCATGCGTGCCCCGGTGCGTAACACCCGAGGGGCGTCTGCGCTCGAGCTCATACACACCATCACGCGCTCGGGAATCAGCGCCGGCTCGAGCCCTTCGCGCTGCCGGTGTGAGGCCGCTTTCTCGCCCACTTCGTCGGCCACCGCTCGTAGCGCCAGCTCGCGCAACGTCGAGAGGTTGGTCTCCTTGAAGAAGTTACCGAGCGCCTGTTCCACCTTCTCCGGCTTGTAGACCTTTCCCTGTCGCAGTCGGCTCTGCAACTCCTGGACGGTGACGTCCACGTTGACGACTTCATCGGCGCGATCGAGGAACGTATCGGGCACCGTCTCGCGGACGCGGATGCCGGTCACGCGTCCAACGGCGTCGTTGAGTGTCTCGAGGTGCTGGATGTTAACCGCCGTGAGAACGCCGACGCCGGCATTGAGCAGGTCGAGCACGTCGAGGTAGCGCTTCTCGTGCGCGCTTCCGGGCACGTTGGTGTGCGCCAGTTCGTCCACGACGCATACCTGCGGGCGACGTCTGCGGATCGCCTCGAGGTCCATCTCCTCGAGTACGACACCCCGGTAGTTGATTCGTCGCCGGGGGACGATTTCGAGGTCGCCGATCTTCGCCTCGGTGTCCACGCGGCCGTACGTCTCGACGAATCCGACGACGACATCGACGCCCTCGCGGCGGAGGGCGTGCGCGTCTTCGAGCATCGAATAGGTCTTGCCAACGCCAGGTGCAGCGCCGATGTAGATGCGAAGCCGCGCCCTGATGCCGGCCTGAAGCTTCGCCAACAGTTGCTCGCCATTCGGCCGAGTCGTCTCCGGCATCGCCTCATGCTATCGCGCGGTATCGCAACCGGATACGGCGCTTACGGACTCTTTACGACTTTTTGCCGGTTCTCTTAGTGGTATCGGACCTACCGTGAAGTGAGATGAAACCGCTGGAGGACTCCATGAGCGCACAGCAACCACTCACATCCCCGGAACTCTACGGACCGTATCTCCATGCCCCTGTCTTGCCGTGGCAGCTGGCCGGCTGGACGACCAGCGCGCTGTTCGTGCTGTGGTTCGTCATTGCTCGCGTGCTGGCATGACAGGCGATTACGAGGTGCCTTTGTGCTCGACGTGGTCTTCGTAGCTCTGACTGTTCTCTTCTTCGTCGTCGGCCTCGGTTACGTAACCGTGTGCGGCCGACTGATGAAGTGAGGTGAGAGGTGACTGTCGATTCCGCAATCGGTGTGCTGGTCAGCGTGCTGCTGCTCGGCTATCTCGTCGTGGCGATGGTGAGGCCGGAGAAGTTGTGACATGACGCTCAACGGCTGGCTTCAGATTCTGTCCTTCCTGCTCGCGGTGTTCCTCGTGACACCTCCGCTGGGCAGCTTCATGGCTCGTGTCTTCACTCGCCAGCGAACGTGGCTGGATCCGGTGATGCGTCCGCTCGAGCGGCTGATCTATCGCCTGACTCGAGTGAATGAGGAGCATGAGATGCGATGGACGGAGTATGCCGTCGCCGTCCTGTTGTTCAGCCTTGTCTCGATGCTGGTCCTGTACTTCATGCAACGGCTGCAGGCGTCGCTGCCGTTCAATCCACAGGGGTTCGGAGGTGTCGCCCCCGACCTCGCGTTCAACACGGCGGCATCCTTTACCACCAACACCAACTGGCAGGCGTACGGCGGCGAATCCACGATGAGCTATCTCACGCAGATGGCGGGACTCGCGTACCACAACTTCGTCTCGGCCGCAGTGGGGATGGCGGTGGCAATCGCGTTCATCCGCGGCATCGCGCAGAGCGAGAAGGAGACGCTCGGCAACTTCTGGGTGGACATGGTACGCGCGACGCTCTGGGTCCTGCTCCCGATTGCCGTCGTCGGCGCGCTGTTCCTCGTGTCACAGGGTGTGGTGCAGAACCTCAAGCCCTACGACTCGGTTCGCACCCTGGAAGGCCCGACACAGGTGATTGCGCAGGGGCCTGTGGCGTCGCAGGAGGTCATCAAGCAGTTCGGCACGAACGGCGGCGGCTTCTTCAACGCCAACAGCGCGCATCCATTCGAGAACCCCACGCCGTTGACGAACTTCTTTGCGATGTTCGGCATCTTCGCGATCTCGTCGGCACTGACGTACACGCTCGGCTCAATGACCGGCTCACGTCGTCATGGGTGGGCGGTGTGGGCGGCGATGGCGTTTCTCTTTCTCTGCGGCGTGACGATCACCTACTGGGCCGAGGCACGTGGCAATCCGATGCTGACCGCGGCCGGCGCAAACCAGATCGCCACCGACCTGGCGCCGGGTGGAAACATGGAAGGGAAAGAGGTGCGCTTCGGCATCGCCAACACGGCGCTCTTTGCGACCGCGACGACCGATGCGAGCTGCGGTGCGATCAACGGGTGGCACGACTCCTTCACTCCGCTCGGCGGACTGGTGCCGCTCGTGAACATGCAGTTGAGCGAGGTCGTCTTTGGCGGAGTCGGCGCGGGGATGTATGGCGCGCTCGTCTACATCGTCCTCTCTGTCTTCATCGCTGGATTGATGGTGGGGCGCACTCCTGAGTACCTCGGCAAGAAGATCCAGGCTTTCGAGGTGCAGATGGCGATGCTCACCGTGTTGATGTTCTCGCTGCTGATCCTGACGTTCACCGCGATCTCGTCGGTCTCCCCGGATTTCGGGACGTCGAGCATCTATAACCCGGGCCCGCATGGTCTCTCTGAGATGATCTACGCGTACTCGTCGGCCGCCGCGAACAACGGCTCGGCCTTCGGCGGCATCAGCGTCAACACGAAGTGGTACAACACGACGCTCGGCCTGACGATGCTGTTCGGCCGATTCTTCATGATCATTCCGCCGCTGGCGATCGCCGGCAGCCTTGGTCGCAAGAAGCTGATTCCGCCCTCGCTCGGCACGTTTCCGGTCACGACCCCGCTCTTCTCAGGCTTGCTCGTTGGCGTGATCGTGATCGTGGGGGCGCTGACCTTCTTCCCGGTCCTCAGCCTGGGACCCATCGTCGAACACTTCCTCATGAACAACGGACAGGTCTTCTGATGCCGACAGTGGCTACGGCAAAGTCGCGATCCATCTGGGATCCACAGATCGTGCGCCGTGCGATCGGGGATTCGCTCCGAAAGCTGCATCCGCGGACGATGGCCAGGAACCCGGTGATGTTCGTGGTGGAGGCCGGCAGCGTCCTGACGACGTGGCGGCTCGCTGAGGATGCACTGACCGGTCGGCCGGGCCTGGGATTCGAGTGTCAGATTACCTGCTGGCTGTGGCTGACGGTGCTGTTTGCGAACTTCGCGGAGGCGATGGCCGAGGGGCGTGGCAAGGCACAGGCCGACACGCTTCGAAAAGCCAGGACGGAAACGATGGCGAAGCGCGAGCGCCAGAACAAGAGCATCGAGACCGTGCCAGCACCCTCGCTGCGCAAGGGCGACATCGTGATCGTGTCAGCTGGCGAGGTGATTCCGGCTGACGGCGAGATCATCGAAGGCGTCGCGTCGGTCGACGAGAGCGCGATCACGGGCGAGTCCGCGCCGGTGATCCGCGAATCAGGCGGCGACCGGTCGGCCGTGACGGGTGGGACGCGGGTCCTGTCTGACTGGATCCGTGTGCAGGTCACGGCCAATCCCGGCGAGACCTTCATCGACCGCATGATTACGCTCGTCGAAGGCGCCGAGCGTCAGAAGACACCAAATGAGATCGCGCTGAATATCCTGCTCGCCGGTCTGACGATCGTCTTTCTGATTGCCGTCGTGACGCTTCAACCCTTCGCGGTGTATTCGGGGTCGCCGCAATCGCTCTTCGTCCTGATCGCACTACTGGTCTGCCTGATCCCGACGACGATTGGCGGGCTCTTGTCCGCGATCGGCATCGCGGGAATGGACCGGCTCGTTCAGCACAACGTCCTGGCGATGTCAGGGCGTGCGGTCGAAGCCGCCGGCGATGTCCATACCCTGCTGCTCGACAAGACCGGAACGATCACGCTCGGCAACCGTCAGGCGACGGCGTTCGTGCCGATCCCCGGAGTGAGCGACGTTGCGCTTGCCGACGCCGCCCAACTCGCGTCGTTACCCGATGAGACACCCGAAGGGCGCTCAATCGTGGTGTTCGCGAAGGAGCAGTACGACCTGCGTGCGCGGGATCTGTCGGAGTTGCAGGCGACGTTCGTTCCCTTCACCGCGCAGACGCGGATGTCTGGTGTCGATCTGCTTGCGGCGCGTCCGGCGCTCGTGGCCGCAGGCGGCGGACGATCGTCGGCGGTCGCCTCGGACGTCCGCGAGATTCGCAAAGGTGCCGCGGATGCGATCGAGAAGTGGGTGATCGCGAAGGGCGGCCGGATCCCTGACGCGCTGACGACCGTGGTCCAGCGGATTTCCCGCGCCGGCGGCACACCGCTCGTCGTCGCCGATGGTCGCCAGATACTCGGCGTCATCCACCTGAAAGACATCGTCAAAGGCGGCATCCGCGACCGCTTCGCGCACCTGCGCGCGATGGGCATCAAGACGGTGATGATCACGGGCGACAACCCGCTCACCGCTGCCGCGATCGCTTCTGAGGCAGGCGTTGACGACTTCCTGGCCCAGGCGACACCAGAAGACAAGATGGCGCTGATCAAACGCGAGCAGGCGGACGGCAAGCTCGTCGCGATGACCGGTGATGGAACGAACGACGCTCCGGCCCTCGCTCAGGCAGACGTGGGCGTCGCGATGAACACGGGC
>Ga0310810_10001829_pt1 | contig 22540 bp, 21 predicted proteins | sample NCmetagenome_FD_207641 | JGI IMG/M metagenome (GOLD analysis project Ga0310810, IMG submission 207641) | Soil microbial communities from experimental microcosm in Duke University, North Carolina, United States - NC | ecosystem: Engineered > Artificial ecosystem > Soil microcosm > Unclassified ... | reverse complement strand
TACAGCAACGTGCGCTGCCAGGAGCCGGGCGGAGCGGCCTACGTGCTGGGCCACGCCCACGACATCACCGACATCAAGCGGTCGGACGCCCGGGCCGGCGAGGCGGAGGCCCTCCGCTCGGTGGCCCAGCTGGCGCTCGCCACCGCGCACGAGATCAACAATCCTCTGACCGTGATCATCGCGAGCCTTCAGCTCATGACATCGCGCGGGCAGGTGCCCCCCGAGGCCGCCGCCTACGTGGAGCGCGCCATCCGCGCCGGCGAGCAGATCCGCGACATCGTGCGCAACATGTCCCGCATCACGCGGCTCGAGCTGTCCCGCCAGTCCCCGCAGCTGCCGCCCGTCCTCGATCTCCGCAAGTCCAGCGAACCGCAGGGCTGATCTCCGGCCGGGGACTTGCCGTCCGGCCCCGTCTCGGCTAAGGTCGGGGCGGCGAGAGCAGGATTCTCCAGCCGGTCCCCCAACGCGAGGAGCGATCAATGAAGCGTGCGAGCGCGATGGCACAGGTGTTCCTGCTGATCCTGGCGCTGCTGGGCGTGGCGCTCACCGGAACCTCCTGGGCCCAGCCCAAGACCGAGCTCACGGTGGCGCTGTCGAGCTTCTCCACCGAGGTCCTCGATCCGCCGCTGGGCGGCCACCTCGTGAAGTACTACCTCTCGATGATCTTCGACTACCTGGTGGGGACCACCCCGGACGGGCATCCCTCGCGCGACGGCGGCCTCGCGACGCGCTGGGAGAACTCGCCCGACTTCAAGCGCTGGACCTTCCACCTCCGCAAGGGGGTCAAGTTCCACAACGGCGACGAGGTGACCGCCGAGGACGTGAAGTTCAGCATCATGCGGAACATCGGCAAGCGCTCCACCACCGGCTACGCCGGGCCGCTCCGCACCCTGATCGCGGACATCGAGACGCCGGCGCCGGACCGGGTGGTGATCGTCACCAAGGAGCCGACCCTCATCATCCCGACCTATCTCTCGCGGTCGCTGTCGAGCGAGGGCATGATCGTGCCCAAGAAGTACGTGGAGGCGGTCGGCGACGACGTCTTCGCCCGCAAGCCGATCGGCAGCGGCCCCTACAAGTTCGTGGAGCAGGTGACCGGTTCCCACATCAAGCTCGCCGCGGTCGACAGCCACTGGCGCATCGGGACGCCCAAGTTCAAGACCATGATGTTCCGCCTCGTGCCCGAGGAGACCACCCGCATCGCGCTCCTGCGCCGCGGGGAGGTCGACGTGGCCGACGTGAGCCGCGAGCGCGTGGCCGAGCTGGAGCGCGAGGGCTTCCCGGTCCACTACCGGCGCGAGGAGGCGATCCTGACCATGTGGTGGGTCCTGGGCCCCGACGGCCCCGTGGCCCCGACCAAGGACAAGCGCGTGCGCGAGGCCCTCAACCTGGCGCTCGACCGCGCCGAGATCGCCCAGTCCGTCTTCGCGGGCAAGGCCGAGCCGGCGTCGGTGCCGCTGGGGCTCTCGTGGTCCTTCAAGGACGTGGGCTTCAAGCCGACGCCCGAGATGACGTATCCCTACGACCCGGCACGCGCCAAGAAGCTCCTGGCCGACGCGGGAGTCGGCTCCGGATTTCCCCTCGACGTCTACGCCTATCAGCTCCCCGGCCTGCCCGAGGGCAAGACCATGGCGGAGGCGGTGGCCGGCTACTGGGAGAAGCTCGGCATCAAGACGCGGCTGATCCCGGTCGACTACCCGGCGTTCCGCAAGGCGTGGGTGGACCGGGCGAGCCCGGGCGCGGTCGGCTACTTCAACATCGCCAACCGCGACTGGATCGGCGCCTACGCGCTGCTCGAGAAGATGGCGTACACGCCGGCCAAGGGCAACGCCACCGTCAACGATCCGGAGATCGACGGCATGATCTCGCAGGTCATGCGCCAGACCGACCGCGAGAAGATCAACGCGCTCATGCGCAACGTGTACACGCGCCTGCGCAGCGAGCACTACGGGGTTCCGGTGGTCTACCTGCACTCGCCCTACGCGACCTCGAAGACCCTCGGCAAGTGGAACGTGGGCTCCGTCATGTACGACCTCTTCTTCGACGTGCTCGCCTCCGGCAGATAACCGAGCGCGTGATCGGCCCCGAGCGCATGACTGGTGCGGTGGGGGGGCATGGGGGAGGAGCGCCGCCGCTCCCCCCCATTCAGAACAATGCGCGAGCCCACGGCCCCGAGCGCGTGACCGGCACGGTGGGGGGGCATGGGGGAGGAGCGCCGCCGCTCCCCCCCATTCAGAACAATCCGTTCAAGCCTCTGCCTTAGAGCACCGGCATCCACATGCTCCGCTTCCTCGCGGCCCGGCTCCTGCAGTCGCTGGTGGCGCTCGCCATCATCTCGGTGGTGGTGTTCGTGCTCGCCCGCGCCACCGGCGACCCGCTCTACCTGATCCTGCCGATGTCGGCCTCCCAGGAGGACTTCGACAACGCCCGCCGCTATCTCGGCCTGGACCGGCCCTACCTCGAGCAGTACCTCTCCTTCGTGGGTCGCGCCGCCACCGGCGACTTCGGCACGTCGCTGCGGGCGCGGCGCCCGGTGAGCGAGCTGATCCGGGAGCGGCTGCCCAACTCGCTGAAGCTGGCCGCGTTCGCGATGGGCGTCTCGCTTGCGATGGCGTTTCCCCTCGGCATCATGGCCGCGGTGCACAAGGGCTCCGGCCTCGACCGGCTCGCCCAGATCGTCTCGGTGCTGGGGCAGTCCCTGCCCACCTTCTGGGTGGCGATCTTGCTGGTGGAGTTCGTGGCCGGACGGCTGCAGTGGCTGCCCGCGGGCGGCATCGAGGGGTTCACGAGCTACATCCTGCCCGGCTTCACCCTCGGCTGGTTCGTGGTCGCCGGGCTCATGCGGCTCTTGCGCTCCGGCATGCTCGAGGTCCTCGACTCCGAGTACGTCAAGCTCGCGCGCGTGAAGGGCATGGGAGAGGGGCGGGTGATCTGGTTGCACGCGCTCAAGAACGCCCTGATCCCGGTGATCACGTTCGCCGGCATCTACTTCGCGATCCTGGTGACCACCGCGATCGTGGTGGAGACCGTGTTCGCCTGGCCCGGCCTCGGCCGCCTGGCCTACGAGGGCATCAGCTCGCGCGACTTCCCGGTGATCCAGGCGGTGGTGCTGACCACCGCGGCCATCGTCGCGGTCGTGAACCTCTGTGTCGACTGCCTCTACGCGCTCATCGATCCGCGCATTCGCTATGCCCGCTGAGCCGGCCGCGGTGACCCTTCCCGAGGTGGACGTCGCCGCCGCGGCCGCCCGGCGCGGCTGGCGGCTGCCGATGTTCCCGGTGGTCGTGATCGGGCTCTTCATGATGGTGGCGGTGGCGGCACCGCTGCTCGGCCTGCCCGATCCCACCGCGCAGGCGCTGCGGGACCGCTTCAAGCCGCCCGCGTGGCAGGAGGCGGGGAGCTGGACGCATCCGCTCGGCACCGATCGCCTCGGCCGCGACCTGCTCTCGCGCATCGTGTGGGGCGCGCGGGTGTCGCTGGCCGCCGGCGTGCTCACGGTGCTGGTGGCGAGCGCCTTCGGCGCCGCGGTGGGGCTGACCGCGGGCTACTACGGCGGCCGCGTCGATGCCGTCCTGATGCGCGTCACCGACGCCACCATGTCGTTCCCGGTGATCCTGCTCGCCCTGATCCTGGCGGTCACGGTGGGCCCGAGCTTCGCCAACGTGGTGACCGCGATCGCGGTCATCCTGTGGGCCCGCTACGCGCGCGTCATCCGCGGCCAGGTGCTCACGCTCATGCAGCTCGACTTCGTGGCCCAGGCCCGCATCGCGGGGGCGGGGGCGTGGCGGATCATCACCCGGCACCTGCTGCCCAACACCCTCGGCACGCTGCTGGTGCTGGTCACGCTCCAGATCGGCTACGTGATCATCGTGGAGGCGTCGCTCTCGTTCCTGGGGGCGGGCATCCCGCCGCCCACCCCGGCCTGGGGCTCCATGATCGCGGAGGGCCGCGACTTCGTGACCAGCGCGTGGTGGGTCTCGCTGTTTCCGGGCCTGGCGATCCTCCTCGTGGTGCTCGCGTTCAACCTCCTCGGGGACTGGCTGCGCGACACCTTCGACCCGAAGCTCCGACAGCTCTGAGCGCGGCCCCGCCCGTGTCCGGCTCGCCTCCGTCCCGTCCGGTCATCGACGTCCGCGACCTCCGCACCCACCTCGTGACCCGCTGGGGCACGGTGAAGGCGGTGGACGGCGTCTCGTTCACGGTGGCGGAGGGCGAGACCCTCGGCCTGGTGGGAGAGTCCGGCTCGGGCAAGAGCATGACGTGCCTCAGCCTGCTGCGCCTGGTGCCGCGGCCGGCGGCGCGCATCCTGGGCGGGCAGGTCTGGCTCGACGGGGAGGACCTGCTCACCAAGAGCGAGGCCGAGATGCGGCGGATCCGGGGCCGGCGGATCGCGATGATCCTGCAGGACCCGATGAGCTCGCTCAACCCGGTGTTCTCGATCGGCATGCAGATGCGCGAGGCGGTCGGGCTCTACCACGGGCTGCGCGGGCGCGGGCTGGCCGCGCGGACCGCGGAGCTGCTGGCCGCGGTGCGCATCCCGTCGCCCGCCGAGCGCCTGCGCGCCTTCCCGCACCAGCTCTCGGGCGGGACGCGCCAGCGGGTGGTAGGAGCGATGGCCATCGCGGCGCCGCCGCGCCTCCTCATCGCCGACGAGCCCACCACGAGCCTCGATCTCACCATCCAGGCCCAGTACCTGGGCCTGCTCGAGGAGCTGCAGGAGCGGCACCGCCTGGCCCTGGTCTTCGTCACCCACAACCTCGGCATCGTGGCCCGCATCTGCGACCGCGTCGCGGTGATGTACGCCGGCCGCATCGTCGAGATGGGACCGGTGCGGCGCCTCTTCACCCGGCCGGCGCATCCCTACAGCCGCGCGCTGCTCGAGTCGATCCCGCGCCTGGGCGCGCCCGCGGCGCGGCTCACCGCGATCGAGGGTCAGCCGCCCGACCTGGCGCGCCTGCCCGCGGGCTGCGCGTTCGCGCCGCGCTGCGCGTCGGTCATGGAGCGCTGCCGGGTGGAGGCGCCGCCCGAGACGGTGGTCGAGGCCGGCCACGTGACGCGCTGCTGGCTGGAGGCGCCGGGCGCCGGCGCCACCGCCGCGGGGCGGGCGTGAGCGCGCTGCTCGAGGTCGAGGCCCTCACCAAGCACTTTCCGGTGCGGCGCGGGCTGCTGGGCCGGGCCACCGGCCTGGTCCGCGCGGTGGACGGCGTCTCGTTCACGATCGACGCGGGGACCACCCTCGGGCTCGTGGGCGAGTCGGGCTGCGGCAAGACCACCACGTCCAAGCTGGTGCTGGGGCTCGAGCGGCCCACCGCCGGGGCGATCCGCTTCCAGGACGAGGACGTGCTCGCGCTCGATCGCGCCCAGCTCCGCCGCTATCGTCGGGCGGTCCAGGCCGTCTTCCAGGATCCCTACGCCTCGCTCGACCCGCGCATGCGGGTGGGCACGATCGTGGCGGAGCCGCTGGTGATCAACGAGCGCCTGGACCGCGCGGCGCGGCGGCGGCGCGTGCTCGAGCTGCTGGACCTGGTGAGCCTGCCCGCGCGCGCGGCCGACCTCTTCCCGCACGAGTTCTCGGGCGGCCAGCGGCAGCGGGTGGCCATCGCGCGGGCGCTCGCGCTCTCGCCGCGGCTCGTGGTGCTCGACGAGCCGGTCTCGGCGCTGGACGTGTCGATCCGCGCCCAGATCCTCAACCTGCTGCGCGACCTCCAGCAGCGGCTCGGGGTGTCGTACCTCTTCATCGCGCACGACCTGGCCGCAGTGGCGCACATGAGCCACACCATCGCGGTGATGTACCTGGGGCAGATCGTGGAGTGGGGGCCGGCCGACCTGATGGCCCGCGAGCCGCGCCACCCCTACACGCAGGCCCTCTTCGCGGCCGCGCTGCCGATCGACTTCGACACCCCGCGCGCCGAGCCGGCCGTCTCGGGTGAGGTGCCGAGCCCGCTGCGCCCGCCCGACGGCTGCCGCTTCCATCCGCGCTGCCCCCACGCCATGCCCCACTGCGCCACCGACCCGCCCGCTCTGCGGCCCCACGCCGGCCGCCAGGTCGCCTGCCACCTCTACTAGGTCACGCGAGGAGGAGGCAGGCGGCGCCGGCGCAGGCGAGGAGGGCGGCGGCGAGGCGCCGGGCGAGGTCGGGCTCGCCGAAGAGGGTGCGGCCCAGCAGCACCGCGAGGACCGCGGACATGCGGCGGATCGCGTTGACGTAGGCCGCGGAAGCCATGGTGAGCGCGGTGGTCTGCATCCCGGTGCCGGTCACGCCCAGGAGCCCGTGGCTCACCACCGTGACGAGGTTGGCGGGTCGCACGCTCTCGGCCAGGGCGCGCGGCGTCGTCGCGAGAACGATCAGGGTCGTGAGGAACGCGGTCGCGCCGTGCGAGGCGACCAGGTAGCTCGGCGGCCCGAGATGGCGGGCGCCGTAGCGATCCACCGCGGCGAGGAAGCCCAGCAGGAACGCGGCGCCGAGGGCGTCGAGCGCGTCGCGCCGCGCGAACAGCGCCCGGATCCGGACCAGGCGGCCGCCGGTGCCGCCGGAGAGGCTCACGGTGCCGGTGAGGGAGAGGGCGAGGCCGATCCAGCCGAGCGCGCTCGGCAGCCCGCCCGAGAGCGCGGCGTCGGGCACGATCGTGAAGATCGGGCTCAGCGCGAGGATCGGCCCCACGATCGAGATGTCACCGCGTGCGCTCGCCCGCGCGAGGAGCCCGCTCATCCCCAGCACGAGCAGGCAGGAGGCGGCCACCGCGGGCCAGACGGTGCCCGGCGGTGTGAACGGGTGCCCGGTGATCGCGAAGAACACCACCCACGCCGCGCCGGCCACGCCCTGCGTCCACGCGACGACCACGAGCGGGGGGATGTCCCGCGCGCGGCCCTTGACGACGGCGAACTGGACGGCCTGGGTGAGGGCCGCGCCGAGCGACAGCAGGAACCAGGTCAGACGAGATCGACGCGGGCGACCCCGCTCGCCTCGAGCGCGGCCGCCATCGCGGCCACCTCCTCCGGGGAGGGCGGGAGCACCGGCGGGCGCACCAGCGCCCTCCGGAACAGCCCGCGCAGGGCCATGCCCTCCTTCATCCGCGCGTGCGCGTCGCCCGAGGGCTCGCCGGCGCCGTAGACCGCCTCCTTCACCGGCCAGATGCGGTTGTTGATCTCCCGCGCGCGGGCGAGGTCGTCGGCCTGCATGGCGGTCATCAGGTCGTAGGTCAGCTCCGGGATCAGGCTCGCGCAGCCGACGAGCGTGCCGTCCAGGCGGTGGACGAAGGTCGGGAACAGGTACTCATCCATGCAGTTGAGCAGCGAGACGTGCGGCGCCTCGGCGCGCAGGGCCCGGATGTCGCGCTCGTACCGTCCGAGGTCCCGCTCGCCCATCTTGAAGCCCTTCACCTGGGGCAGCCCGGCCAGGCGCACCATGAGGCGCGTGGAGTACGAGACCCGGGTGCTGGCCGGGTAGACGTGCACGATGATGTCGAGCCCGCTCTCGGCTCCGATGGCCTTCACGTACTCGTAGACCGCATCCTCCCGGACCCCGAAGCGCAGCCACATGTGGCACGGCATGACGTCGATGGTGTCGGCGCCGGCGTGGGCGGCGGCGCGGGCGTGCTCGATGGCCTCGAAGGTGCCCTCCGAGCAGACCGCGGACACGACGCGCACCCGCCCGGCCACCGCCTCGGCCACGATGCGGGTGACGTGGGCGCGCTCCTCGGGCAGGAGCGAGCCCACCTCGCCGGTGTGGCCGTTGGTCATCACCGCGGTCACCCCGCGGCGGCCCGCGAGCCAGCGCGCGAAGCGGACGAGGCCCTCCTCGTCGATCTTGTAGTCGTCGCGAAAGGGGATGGCCATCGCGGGGATGACTCCGTGGAATGCGCGGCTCGCGCTCATCGGGCGGCTCCTTTGCCGAGACCGTACCCGAGGAGTCGCGGCCAGGTCAAATCGGTTCGGCCGTCCGCGCTACCGGGTAAGAATTGGCCGGCGTCCCGCGGCGAGGAGCCGCGAGCGAGGCCGCGAGCCGCGCATGCCGCTCGTCTCGCCGATGGCATGATCCGCGCAAGCGCCGGATCGGGCAGGAGATCAGCTCGCCATGCCAGCCGCGAAGACGACCAGACGGCGACCCCGCGCCACGCGCGGCCGCGGCGGTCGACGCTGGGTCCGGAGCGTCACGACGGTGTCGACCGATCCGCCTCGGGGGCTGTTCAAAAAGGACGCGCGCACGATCGCGCGCTCCCTGGCGTCCCGGCGCGTGAGCCCGAAGGGACCCGCGTCGGGTCTCCGGATGCTCCTCTTCTACATCAACCGGGGCGGCCGAGGGCTCTCGCCGACCCGGCGCGCGGAGCTCCAGAAGGCGAAGCGCCTCATGCAGGGCCGGCTCGGCCGGCGGACGCCGCGTCGCGCCCGGTAGGAACTACCTCCGTCGCCCGCGCTCGCGGCCGCGCCCGGGGTTACGCCCTTGACGTGACGCGCGACGGCCGCCAAGATTGCTGCCGGGAGGCCATCCATGCCACGCGCATCCTTCGGGCTCATCCTGGCCAATCGAGCGGTCGTGCTCGGCGCGATCCAGGCGCGCGATCTCATCGAGCTGTCGCAGCAGGCCGAGGCCTCCGGGGCCTTCGATGCCCTCTGGGTGGGCGACAGCCTGCTCGCCAAGCCGCGCCTCGAGGCGGTCGCCCTGCTCTCGGCCCTCGCGGGGGCCACCTCGCGGCTGCGGCTCGCGGTGGGCTGCATGGCGACGTTCGTCCACCGCCACCCGCTGCTGTTCGCGCAGCAGTGGGCGAGTCTCGACGTGCTCTCGGGCGGGCGCGCGTGGCTCGCGGTGTGCCTGGGCGGGCCCGACGAGCAGAGCGCCGCGCAGGCGCTCGAGCATCGGGTGATGGGGATCCGCTCGAGCGAGCGGGTCGGTCGCCTCGAGGAAGGGATCCAGATCCTCCGGAAGGTGTTCTCCGGCGAGAAGGTCTCCCACCAGGGCCAGTTCTACCAGTTCGAGGGCGTGAAGATCGAGCCGCGCCCGGTCCAGCAGCCGTGCCCGATCTGGATCGCGAGCAATCCGACCGGCCTCACCTGGAAGGGCGGGGCGAGCGCCTCGGACGCGGCGGTGGAGCGCGGGTTCCGGCGGGTCGCCCGCTTCGCGGACGGGTGGATGACCAACAAGGTGACCCCGGCCCAGTTCCGCGAGCAGTGGGCGCGCATCGCGCAGATGGCGCGCGAGGAGGGCCGCAACCCCGACGCGCTCGGCAGCGCCCTCTACCACAACATCAACATCAACGAGGACCGCCAGCAGGCGCTCGAGGAGAGCAAGACCTTCCTCGACACCTACTACACCTCCAAGTTCTCGCCCGCCTTCGTCGAGGGCTGGACGGTGGCGGGCAGCCCGGCCCAGTGCATCGCCGAGCTGCGCGAGTACGTGGCCGCGGGGCTCACCCACATCTCGCTCCGCCTCACCTCCTGGGACCAGCGCGGCCAGCTCAAGCGCTTCCTGGGCGAGGTCGCCCCCGCCCTCGCCGGCGGCCGCTGAGGGGTGCCGCCCCGGGGCCTGCGCGTCACGACGACCCGTGGGCTGGCCGTCGCGATCGGCCTGCTCGTCGTCGCGCTCCTGGTGGACGCCGCGGCCACGATCTACAACATCCGTGAGATCGCGACCAACGTGGAATGGGTCTCGCACGCCCACGAGGTGCTGGCCAAGCTCGAGGCGGCGCTGTCGAGCCTCAAGGACGCCGAGACCGGCCAGCGCGGCTACCTCCTCACCGGGGATCCGGCCTATCTCGACCCGTACCGGCTGGTGGCGCTCACCGGCTACGGGACCGAGGCCGACCGCGAGCGGACCCGGGCCGCCGGCTTTGACGTCCACCTGGCAAAGCCGGTGGACCCGCTCGCGGTCGAGTCCCTGCTGGCCTCCTGGCGGCCGGGCCCGGGCCGCCTCACAGGCCGCGGCGCTTGAGAAAGCTGCTGAACCACGGGCCCACGTAGTTGTCGTGCGCGCTCTTCCGGATCGTCTCCTTGAGCGCACCCGACTGATGCTGGTTGATGCTCTCCGCGACGATCGTGAGGGTCTTGGCGCTCTGCTGGTAGCGCCACCAGAACCAGGCGAGGCCGCCGCCGCTCGCGAGCACCATCCCGCCCAGCATGACCAGCGCCGAGATCAGCGCGGCCTGGGTGCGGTTGGGCAGGCCCTCGGTCATGCCCTGCCGGGCGCCGCGCATCGCCTGGAGCATGACCTGATGGGTGAGGCCGCCGAATCCCGCCTGGTTCATCGGATCGTCCGCGCCCTCTGCCGCGCCCTTGATCAGGGCCTGCGACATGTTGCGCCCGACGTCCTGGAGCTCCGCGTGCATCGGCCCCTTGAGCCCGGCCACTAGCGAGGCGATGAGCTGGTCGCCCATCTGCCGGGCCAGGCGCTGGGTCGCCGGGTTCACGTCGCGCTCGATCGAGTCGCGCAGGGTGGTGGTCGCGGCGAGGATGCTGCCGGTGGCGATCTTCCGCAACTCGGCCTCGAGCTGATCGCCCGCGGACTTGACCAGCGCCTGGACCGTCCCGTCACCGCTCCGGTGGAGGCTCTCCATGGCCTGCGTCACGAGCGCATCGACCTGCTGCCGCATCTCCGGCGAGCCCAGGCGGGCCTGGAGCGCCTCCATCGCCGAGCCGGTCATCTCGCGCGCGGCCCGGGCCAGGGCCGGGTCCTCGAGGCTCCCGCGCAATGTTTGCCGCAGCGGCTCCTGGAGCCCGGGGATGCCCTCGCGCACCCCCTGCATGGCGCCGGCGGCCGCGCTCTGGCCGGCGCTGTGGATGAAGTCCTGGGACACGCAGCCGCCGTGGGTCGCGGCGAGCAGCAGCCCGAGCGTGATCGGCCAGAAGGCACCGCGGCGGGTGGGGAACGTGGTGGCCATGCGTGTGGTCTCCAGGGTGCGGTCGGGGTTCGTGGCCCATTCGTGTAACACAGCGATTGTGCTGCCGCAAGACGCGGCATAGACTGTTGGGACATTTTTCCGGGGGGAGGTCGCGTGAGCAGTCCGGCAGTGCACGACGGCACGATGGTGGGCGACTCGATCGCGGTGAGTCAGGGGCCGAGCGCCTCCACCCGCACGCTCGTGCAGTTCGTGTTCCTCGCCGCGCTGGGCGCGCTCCTCTTCAACTTCCACGGCATCTCGCTGCACCTGACGCCGTGGTCGCAGGCGATCGTGAACGCGATCGTGAAGTACACCTACGATCAGACCGGCCAGGACAAGACCCTGGTGGTGCTGTTTCGCGAGCAGAACCTCGCCACCCTGCGGGAGTCCTTCCCGATCTCGTACGCGCGTCACGCCGAGATACTCGAGGCCCTGGCGGTCTACGAGCCGTCCGCGGTCTTCGTGGACTTCGCGTTCCTCGACAAGCGGCCCGGGCAGGACGTGGCCCCGCTCAGCGAGGCGATCTGCGCCCTGCAGTCGTCGGGGATCGCGGTGTACCTCGCGGCCTCGCCGCTCGCGGGCAAGGCCGGGGGCGACGGGCTGCGCGACGGGCTCGACCGGAGCTGCTTCACCCCGGTCGACGTGCAGATGGACGCGGAGACCGGGGTGAGCGGGGTGCTGACCTACCGGGTGTGCAAGAACACCGCGACCTCGTGCGAGCCGTCGAGCCTCTACTGGACGCCCGCCTTCAAGATCGCGGCCCCCCAGGTGGGCCTCGCGCGGGCCGACGCCCAGCAGATGGAGATCATCTGGGGCAACCGCGTCTCTAAGCTGAACGAGTCCTGGATGGACTGCGCGAACGACGGCACCTTCGTGCACCTGCGCCAGATGCTCAAGGAGAACCCGCTCGCCTCGAAGCGGAAGTGCCCCCATACCAACACCATCTCGGTGGTGCACCTGCTCGGGCGCTTCGACCAGAAGCTGAAGGACGAGGTCGTCAAGGGCCGCACCGTGTTCTACGGGGGCAGCTTCGAGATGGCGGGCGATCGGGTCATCTCCCCGGTCTTCGACGATCTGCCCGGGGTGTACCTGCACGCGATGGCCTACGACAATCTCCTCACGTTCGGCCGCGACTACAAGCGCGCCGAGCAGCACGGGCTCTCGCTCTCCCGCGTGGTCAACGGGCTGCTCCTGCTCTTCACGATCGTGCTGCTGCTCCTGGTGGACAAGCCGCCCGCCTTCGCGCGCCGCTTGCTCGGCCGGATTGGCGCGGTGAGCCCGGGCCTCAAGTGGGCCACCCTCGCGGTGGCGGGGGGATGCGTGGCCCTCACCGCGTTCACCCGGACGAGCGTGCTCGCGATCCTGCTCCTGGTGCCGCTGCTCCTCGGGGTGGTGGCGGTGCTGCACCTGGCCGCGACGCATCCGGAGCGCCGCCCCTCCGCGCGCCAGTTCCTGTGGTCGGGGCTCCTCGGGGTGGCGATCCTGCTCGGAGCGGTCTTGCTGTTCCTGGGGGTCGACGCGCGGTACGGCATCGAGGCCGCCCTGTTGCTGGTGGTGCTGCCGGGCTACTTCGTCTACAAGGCGCTGGTCGCGCGCGACGTGCTGTTCGTGGCCACCACCGTTCTGCTGATCGGCGCCGCGGTGGTGAGCTTCCTGCCCCCGATCAACCTGGGCCCCCGCAACATCGTGGCCTACGTGGCGTTCTTCGAGGTGGCCCGGACCCTCATGCGCCGCGCCGACGCCGCGGCCCGTCGGTACTTCGCGCAGCGGCGCGAGCAGCCGGATCCGGAGAGCTGGGGAGTTGGCGCGGGCATCCTGAGGGCGATGGACTGGATCTTCGCCCTGTGCATCAGAGGCGACGACGACGAGGTCATACATGAGGCGACGGCGCGCTCGGTGGCGTGAGGCGGCGGTGACGGCGGCGGTCCTGGCGATGGCCAGCGCCGGGTGGGCGCCCGCGGTGTCGGCGCAGGCCGCGCCCGGCCCGGAGGCGTTCAACATCGTCGGGCTGCGCATGAGCCGGGTCACGCTCTACAAGGACTGCAGCATGGACAAGGGGGTCGCGTTCTCGCGGGAGGATCTCGAGAAGCGCAAGCCGTGGCGGGCCACCACCGACGCCAAGACCGCGGTCTACTACTGGGTGAAGATGGACGGCGCCGACTACTGCGTGAAGGCCTTCGCGGTCGAGACCGACCGGGTGGTCCCGGTGGTGAAGGACGAGGAGTGCCGGACCCGCGTGGCCGGCCGCCCGCCCAAGACCGGCGCGGTGCGCGGCGTGGGCGAGAACTGCAATTGAGTCGTCGCGGGATGCGGCTCCAGTGGGTGCTGGTCGGCGGGCTCGTGGCCGGCTGCGCGGGCGCGGGGGGTGACGCGGTCACGCCGGCGTCGTGGAGCCCGTCCTGGCTCACCGGCAAGGGGAGCAGCACGCCGGTGCTCGCCCGGGTCAAGGCCGGACCCTACGAGGCCTCGAGCCTCGCGGTGGGCGAGGAGAAGGACCTCGCGCAGCACCGCGGCGACGCGCTCGGCTTCGTGCGATCGGCCGCGCTCGAGCAATACCTCAACGAGGCGCGACGGCGCCTGCTGGCCGCCTCCGGCAAGACCGGCGTGCCGGGGCGGGTGGTGATCCTCGCCAATCCCGGCTTCGAGGCGTTCTCGTCGCCGGACGGCAACGTCTACGTGGCGATGGGCCTCCTCGAGTCGCTCGAGAACGCGGACGAGGTCGCGGCCGTCCTCGCCCACGAGCTGTCCCACGTGCTGCTCGCCCATCACAGCTCGGACCTGCTGGGCGACGTGCAGCGGAAGGGCCAGGCGCTCTACGAGCTGGGGATCGGCGCCAAGACCGCGCTCGCGGGCCAGCGCACCGTCTCCAAGGGCGACGCGCGGAACATGACCAACGTGCAGCTCGCCACCGACGCCACCGACAAGCTCGTGCTCCCCGCCTGGAGCCGCGGGCAGGAGCGCGAGGCCGACCTGCTCGGAATGGATCTCCTGGTGGAGAGCCACGTGGCCGGCACCGCGATGGTGAGCATGCTCGAGAAGCTCCAGGCGTGGGAGCAGGCCAACAAGGAGTCCGACGACGCCTTCTCGGCGCGGCTGCAGCAGGCGTCCCAGCACAACGTCAATGAGGCGGTGGGCGTGGTCTACCAGCGGCTGGTGGGCACCGTCTCGGTGAACCACCCCAAGACCTCCGAGCGCCTCGAGGACGCCGCGCAGTACTTCGAGCGATTCTACGGCACGCGTCCCCCGGTGGAGCCGCAGACCGGCCCGTGGAAGGCGGTCCGCGGCCGTCCCGAGGTGGCCCAGGTGCTGGCCAACTACAAGCGCGCCTTCCAGGCCCGCCGCCTGCTCGATCAGGGCAAGGCCCAGGAGGCGTACACCACGGTCCGCGTCGCGGCGGTCGGGCGCGCCGACGCGTATCCCAACTGGGTGCTGGCCCACTCGGCGGCCGCGATCGGCCGGCCGGCCGAGGCGATCGAGGCCTTGCGGCGGGCGGTCGGCTCGCCGGAGCCGGTGCCGCTCGTGTACGAGGACCTCATCTTCGCCTACGAGCGGACCGGCAACGTCCCGGTCGCGCTGCAGTGGACCGATCAGGGGTCGAAGGTCTTCGCGGGCGCGGCGCGGTTCAAGCCCCACAAGATCCGGCTCCTGCGCAAGGCCGGCCGCGTGGCCGAAGCGCAGACCCTGACCCTGGACTGCGCCCTCAACGGCACGACCGAGCTCAAGCGATCCTGCCAGGAGGCGAACCAGACGCCCGCCGGGCGGACTCGCTGAGCGGGCGGTCAGCCGGTCAGGTCCAGAACCATCGCGGCGTGGTCGCTGGCCGCGCGGCGGTCGCGGCGGCCCCAGTCGTAGCGGAAGGCCTCCAGGCGCGGGCGCAGGGCGCCGTTGAGAAAGGCCTGATCGATCCGGAAGCCGTTGCCTCCGTTCGGCGAGTACCAGGTGTAGGCGCGCGCGTCGCCGCGCAGGTGCCGGAAGGCGTCGATCCAGCCCGCCTCGTGGAGCCCGCGCATCCAGCCGTCCTCGACCCGGTTGAAGGCCGGCACCTCCTCGTCGAGCCCGATCCGGCCCGAGTTGGTGTCGCCCAGGAACACCGCGGGCCCGGGCCAGGTGCGGCGCGCGGTCTCGAGCACCGCGTCGAGGTAGGGATACTTGCGCCCGGTCACCCGGTTGGGGACGTGCATCACCCCGACGACGAGCGGGCTCGGGGACTGGATCCGGGCGAGGAGCCAGCGACCCGGCTCGACGGGCGCGGTGGCCAGGCGCAGGCGTCGGAGCGGCCACCGTGACGCGAGCAGCAGGCCGTTGATCGCGGGCCGCGCGGGGTCGGCGGTGGTGCACTGGTACGCGAGGCCGCGGGCGGCGAGGGCGCGCGCGAGCTCGCCGCTCGGCGGGGTGCCGCGGAACTCGCACAGCGCGACCGCGTCGGCTCCCCAGGTCGAGATCCGTCGCGCGATCGCGGCGGCGCGCACGCCGCCCCCGTGCCGGATGTTCCAGAAGACGACCCGCATCGGTCCCCCGGCTACTTGTCGAGCCAGACCTCTTGCAGGCGGCAGCAGTTGTAGGTCACCTGGTTCAGGATCAGGTTCTTCACGGACGGGTAGTGCGCGAAGCGGTCGGTGCGCCAGCCCATGGTGGGCCGGGCCGCGTCCTCCTCGAGCTTCTTCTGGATCTGCGCGACGAGGGCGACGCGCTTCGGCAGGTCGGTCTCCTGCGACTGCTGCTCGATCAGCCGGCCCACCTCCTCGTTGCAGTAGTCGCCGTAGTTGCGCGGCGAGCCGCACGAGAAGTTCTCGTAGAAGTTCGCGTCGGGGTCGTCGACCCCGAGCCCGGTGAGGTTGGCGCCGATCTGGAACTCGCGGCGCGTCACCATCGGGTGCCACTGCGCGGTGTCGATCTGCTTGAGGGTGGCCTCCACCCCGACCTGCTTGAGGTCGCTGACCACGAAGCCCGCGAAGTCCAGGTAGATCGCGATGGCGCGGGTGACCAGCTCGACCTTGAGCGGGCTCGACGGCCCGAAGCCCGCCTCGGCCAGCAGCTTCTTGGCCTGCGCCCGGCCCGCGGCGGCCCCGCCGTACCCGGGCAGCTGGCTCAGGTCCCGATCGAGGAGCCCCCACACGCCCCACGGCTTCGGCGCCAGGGAGGCCCCGATGACCGCGGCCCCGCGATGCACGGTCTGGGTGTAGGTGCGCCGATCGATGGCGAAGCTGAGCGCGCGCCGGACCTTGACGTTGTCGAAGGGCGGCTTCTTGGTGTTCAGGAGCAGGTTCTCGCTGACGTTGCTCGCGGTCTCGGTGAGGACCATGCCCGGAACCGCCTTCTTGAGCTGCTCGGCGATGGAGAGCGTGGTCTCGCCCGGATACGCCACGTCGATCTGGCCGGCCTGCAGGGCGGCCACCCGCGTGCCGCGCTCCACGATCACGGTGTAGCGCACCCCGTCGAGGTAGGGGCGGCCCTTCACGAAGTAGTCCGGGTTGCGCACCAGCTCCACCGACTGGCCGCGCTTCCACTCCTTGAACTTGAACGGCCCGGTGCCGATGCAGCGCGAGCGGTGCTCGGCCAGCGGCACGTGGGCGGGGAGGACCGGCGAGTATCCGGAGGCGAGCATCGCCACCAGCGAGGGCTGCGGCCGCTTGAGCCGGAAGACCACCGTGTAGGGGTCCGGCGCCTCGATCGCGTCGACGTTGGCGTACCACTCCTTCCGCGGATTGATCCGGAGCTTGGCCGGCGCGTCCGGAGCCTCGCGCACCACGTCGAAGGTGAACTTCACGTCCTTCGAGGTGAAGGGCTGGCCGTCGTGCCACTTGACGTCCCGTCTCAGGAAGAAGACGAGGTTCCGGTAGTTGTCCTGCCAGGACCACTTCTCGGCCAGCTCGGGGACGATGGTCTCCATCCGCCCGAGCCGCTTGGTCTGGTCGTATATCACCAGGTTGCTGTAGCACGGCATCGCCGGCCACGTGACCGAGTTGGTCGCGGACTCGTGGATGGCGAAGCCCTGGGGCAGGTCCTCGCGCAGCACCGGACGGAGCACGCCGCCGGGCTTGCCCTCGCGGATCACGGGCGCGGGGGCCTGCGCCGCGGCGGGAGCGATGGCAAGGGCCACGGCCAGGGCCACGAAGAGCCCGGAGACACGTGTGGCGTTGGACATGACGGAATCTCCCTGGGGATGCGGCGTGCAGCCCCCTCACCCTGCCCTCTCCCCCCGGGACGGGGGAGAGGGGTCGGAGGAGTCTCGTGGGCGGATCAGACGGTGACGGGCTTGTACACCGGCATCCGCCACTCGGGAAAGCGGCGGTCGACGCCACGCACCACGTTCATGTACGCGGTGAGCAGGCGCTGGGTGATGGGGCCCACCCCGCCGTCGCCCAGGGGGAACCGGTCCACCGAAAGGATCGGGGTGATCTCGTAGCCGCTGCCGCAGAAGAACGCCTCGTCCGCCACGTACAGCTCGGTGCGCGCGATGTCGCGCTCGACCACGTCCATGCCGAGCGCGGGCGCCACCGCGTCGATCAGGGTGGTGCGGGTGATCGACTCCAAGATGTCGCTCGTGATGGGCGGCGTCACGAGCTGCCCCCGGCGCACCATGAAGAAGGTCGCGCCCGAGCCCTCGGCGACCGTGCCCTGCTGGTTCAGGAAGATGGGCGCGTCGTAGCCGTCGGCCTTGGCCTGCAGCGTGGCCAGCCGCCCGTTCTGGTAGTTGGCACCGCACTTGAGGCGAATCGGGATCGCGTTGTCGCTGGTGCGCTGCCACGAGGTGATGCAGCACTTGAGGCCGCTGCCGTCGATGATGCGGGCGCGCCGTCGGGGATTGATGTAGAGCCCGGTCGGGCCGGTCGAGTCGAGCCCGGGCGCGGACACGTAGGCCACGAGGTGCATGTGCACGTCCTCGTGGATCTCGTTGCCGCGCAGGACCTCGCGCACCGCCTCGTAGATGTCCATGTCGCTGTACGGCACCGTGAAGCGCATCATCTTCATGGACTCGCGGAGGCGCGCGAAGTGCTCGGCGAGCCGGAAGCAGTAGAGCTCGCCGTCCGCCTCGTTCCAGTACGCCCGCAGGCCCTCGAACACGTTGGTCGCGTAGAACACGGCCGCGCTGTTCACGGGCAGGACGGCCTCGGCCTGGGGGACGAGCCGCCCGTTCATCCAGATCTTCAACTCTTTCGCCACGATGGGATCCTCCGTTGTCGGCGCCCCCGCGGTGCGGCGCCCGACCGCAGAGAGGATATCACTCTTGAGCGGCCAGGTGGGAGAGCAGCAGCCGGGTGGCCGCCTCGGGGGCCTCGTCGGTCACGAAGTGCCCCACGCCCGGCAGGACCTCGAAGCGGAACCGGCCGGTCACGAAGTCGGCGGTGAACCGGGCCGCCGAGGGCCCGACGGTGGCGTCGCGGTCGCCCCAGACGTAGAGCGTCGGGACGTCGACGGGGCCGACCTCGACCCGGGTGAGGCTCCCGGCCGCGCGGTACCAGCCGAGCGCGGCCTCGAGCGCGGCGGGCTCGCCCAGGACCGACACGTACTCGGCGATGGAGACCTCGGGGACCCCCTGATCGGCGAGGCGGCTCCGGAGCCGCCGGGCCCCGTCCTCGAGCAGGCGGGGGCCGGTGGTCGGATCGTGGAAGATGCGGTGGTGGCGAGAGCGGTGCTGCTGGTCGTCCGCGTTCTCCTTGAACGCCCGGCGGAAGGCGGCCGGGTGGGGACGCGAGAGGACCGTGAGCGACCGGAGCCGCGACGGGTGGCGATGGGCGGTCACCCACGCCACGTGGCCCCCCCAGTCGTGGCCCACCAGGTGAAACGGCCGCCCGGCCGGGCCGGCCGCATCGGCGAGGTCGAGGACGTCCTGGACGAGCCGGTCGATGCCGTAGGCGGTCAGGTCCCGGGCCGGATCCGGCCGGACGCCGGCGGAGTAGCCCCGCTGGTCCGGGGCCACCGCGCGATAGCCCGTCGCGCCCAGCGCGGGGACCTGGTGCCGCCAGGCGTGACGGCTCTGCGGGTAGCCGTGCAGAAGCAGGACCAGCGCGCCGCCGGTGGGGCCGGCGGTGTCCGCGGTGAACCGGCCCTGGGACGTCGCGATCACGCGGCGAGCTCGGTCCAGACCGTGAACCCGGTCAGGGTGGTGCGGCCGAACGAGGTGGTGAGGGCCACGTCCACCGCGTCGCGGCCACGGCCCATCAGGACGCGACCGATGCGGGGCTGGTTGTGGCGGGCGTCGAGCGTGTACCAGGCGTCGCCCAGGTAGGCCTCGAGCCAGGCGGAGAAGTCCATCGGGTTCGGGTCGCGCGGCACCCCGATGTCGCCCAGGTAGCCGGTGGCGTAGCGGGCCGGGACGTTGAGCGCGCGCAGGAACGTGATGGCCAGGTGCTGGAAGTCGCGGCACACGCCTTGGCGCTCGGTGAAGACGTCGAAGGCGGTCTTGGTGGGTCGCGAGAACTGGTAGCCGAAGGTCACGTTGTCGTGCACCCAGTCCACCACCGCCCGCACGCGCTCCCAGGTCTCGGGCGTCTTGCCGAAGAGGTCCCACGCGATGGCCGACATGCGGTCGACCTCGCAGTAGCGGCTCGCGAGCAGGTACCGGCAGCACTCGGGAGGCAGGTCCGCCACCGACCGGAGCCGGAGGCCCTCGATGGTGGGCTCGGGCCGGCCCGTGTCCTCCACCACGTTGTCGTAGCGGAGCCGCAGCGTCCCGGCGGGCGCCACGATGCGGGCGGCGCGATTGCCGAACCAGTCCACGAAGCTCTCGACCGCGCCGACCGGGTCGGCCTGGATGGCCTCCGGCTGTCGCAGCGCGCGGGCCGCGTCCGGATGCACGTAGAGCATCAGCAGCATCGGGGTGGGCCGCGGGACCTCGAAGATCAGCTCGTGGCCGATGCGGATCAGCATGCCCGCACGGTATCCGGCCCGGGGGTGCCGGTCAATCGCATCGACGGCGCTTCTGGTAACATGTTCGCCGATGCTCAGGAAGCGGCCAGGCTCGCGCGCGGACGCCCCATGACCTACTGTGTCGGCATCTGGACGAAGGACGGCCTCGTCATGGCGTCCGACTCCCGGACCAACGCGGGCCACGACCAGGTCAACGTCTCGCGCAAGATGCACACCTTCGTTCAGCCGGGCGAGCGGGTGTTCATCCTGCTCAGCAGCGGGAGCCTCTCCTGCACCCAGTCGATCATCACGCTGCTCAAGCGCGACTTCGACCAGGGCAAGGGGCTGGCCCAGGCCCCGTCGCTCTACGACGCGGCCCGGGTGATCGGCGAGCAGGTGCGACGCGTCTCCGACATGGACCGGGACGCGCTCGAGCGCGACGACTTCAAGTTCAACGTCAACCTGGTGCTGGGCGGGCAGGTGAGGGGGGAGTCGCCTGGCCTCTTCATCATCTATCCCCAGGGCAACCCGCTGCAGGCCAGCGAGGACTCGCCCTATCTGCAGATCGGCGAGACCAAGTACGGCCGCCCCATCCTCGACCGCGGCATCCGCTTCCACCGCACGACCCTGGAGGAGGCGGCCAAGTACGCGCTGCTGTCGCTCGACTCGACCATGCGCTCGAACGTGACGGTGGGGCCGCCGATCGACCTGCTCGCCTACGGGGTGGACGAGCTCGAGATCACCCGGCTCCGCCGCTTTCCCGCCAGCGACCCGGACCTGATCAAGATCGGCACGCGCTGGGAGCAGGCCCTCCGCCAGGCGGTGGGCCGGCTGCCCCAGATCCGCTTCCGGGCCCGGCGCCCCGCCGAGGCCTCCCAGATGCCGCCCGCGGAGACGATCGAGCTCGTCGAGCCCGGCCCGGGCGAGCCCGCGGGCGTCGAGCTGCAGGCGCAGGCCAAGCCCCCATCATCCTGACCGACTAAGGAGCGAGCGATGCGCATCTACTACGACATCCGCCTGACCGACCGGAGCATCACGAAGCGCGAGCTGGAAGGTGAAGCGATCGTGAAGGCCGGCCGGTACTTCATCGCCAAGACCCTGCTCGAGCTGGGCGCGGCGACCGTCGACCCACTCTCCCCGGCCAATCCGCTCATCTTCTCGGCCGGGCCCTTCGCGGGCACGAGCTTCTCCAACGCCAACCGGACCAGCGTGGGCTGCAAGAGCCCGCTCACCGGCGGCATCAAGGAGGCCAACGGGGGCGGCAGCTTCAGCTACGGGCTGGGCCAGCAGAAGATCGCGGGGTTCACCCTGCTCGGGGCCTCGCCGGACTGGGTGGTGATCCACTTCAAGAAGGACGGCACCGTCGAGTTCGACGACGCGAAGCCGTACCTGGGCAAGGGCAACTTCGAGGCCCAGGACATGCTGCACGCCAAGTACGGCAAGAAGGTCACGATCGCGCTGTGCGGGCCGGTCGGGGAGTACCAGGGCCTGATCGCGGGGATCGCCTTCAGCGACAAGGACGGCCGGCCCGCGCGGCTCTCCGCCCGCGGCGGAGTGGGCGCGGTGATGGGTTCCAAGAAGGTCAAGGCCATCGTGGTCGACCTCGACAAGATCCCGCCGTTCTCAGATCCGAAGAAGGTCAACGCGGCCATCAAGGACTACGCCAAGATGCTGCAGGCCGACTCGATGGTGGCCAACTTCTACGCCAAGATCGGCACCATGGGCATGGCCGATCTGCAGAACACCCTGGGCGGCCTGCCGGTCCGCAACTTCAGCGCGGGCCAGCAGGTCGACGTCTCCAAGGGCGAGAAGTTCAAGATGGGCGGCGAGTACATCAGCCAGCTCAACGTCTCCCGCGGTGGCGAGCACACCCACGCCTGCATGCCCGGCTGCGTGATCCAGTGCAGCAACGTCTATGTGGACAAGGACGGCAAGGAGGTGGTCTCGCCCGTCGAGTACGAGACCCTCGGCCTGCTCGGCACCAACTGCGGGCTCAGCGATCCGGACGACCTCGCCCAGATGAACTACCTCGCCAACGACCTGGGGGTGGACACCATCGAGCTGGGGGCCATGATCGCGGTCCTGATGGAGGCGGGGCTCGGAGCCTTCGGCGACGTGCGGTTCATGGCCGACTGCATGGCCGAGATCCGGAAGGGCTCCGAGAAGGGACGCATCTGGGCCCAGGGCACCGCGCGGGTCGGCGAGCACTACCAGGTGAAGCGGGTGCCGGTCATCAAGAAGCAGGCGATCAGCGCGTACGATCCGCGGGTGGTCGAGGCCACCGGCATCACCATGATGGCCACCGCGCAGGGCGCCGACCACACCGCGGGCAACCTGCCGCGGCTCAAGACGCGCGAGATGGAGACCGCGGCCATCGTGGAGCAGAGCGTGGCCCACCAGGCGCGGGTGGCCGCCAACGACTCGCTCGGGCTCTGCATCTTCGGCATGAGCGTGACCAATCCCAACACCGAGTGGCTCACCAACGCGATCAACGCGGCCCACGGCACCAGCCTCACCAAGGACTTCTTCGAGGCCCTGGGCCGGCAGGCCCTCAAGCTCGAGCACGAGTTCAACAAGCGGGCCGGCTTCACCGCCAAGGACGACGAGCTGCCCGCGTTCTTCTACGCGGAGGGGCTGCCCCCGACCAACCACGTGGCGCGCTTCCACGCCGCCGACGTGCAGGGGATGTACGAGCGCCTGCCCGCCTGACCTGACGCGATCCCGCGCTCCCGACCCCGCCGGCCCCTCCCTGAGGGGGCGGCGGGGTCTTTGCTTTCGGGCGCGCCCTCGCGGCCCCGGCGCCTTGACAGCCGACGGCG
>Ga0310810_10001828_pt1 | contig 22566 bp, 20 predicted proteins | sample NCmetagenome_FD_207641 | JGI IMG/M metagenome (GOLD analysis project Ga0310810, IMG submission 207641) | Soil microbial communities from experimental microcosm in Duke University, North Carolina, United States - NC | ecosystem: Engineered > Artificial ecosystem > Soil microcosm > Unclassified ... | reverse complement strand
TTCTGCGGACCATAGACGACGATCTTCATGCGAATTCCTCCCCTTCGCGGCCGGTCGCGGGGGATGGTAGGGTCGCCCAGCCTTCGGGCACAAGCCTGCGAGAGGAAGACATGGCCGTTGTCGAAACCGAGCGCCACGGGCACATCCTGGTGGTGCGGATGAACCGCCCCGAGCGATTGAACGCGCTCAACCTTGAAATGCGCACCCGCCTCGCCGAGGCTTGGAGCGAGTTCCGCCGCGATGATCAGCTCGACGTCGCGATCTTCACCGGCGCCGGACGGGCGTTCTGCGCCGGTGAGGACATGAAGGAGTCGCTAGCGCGCGGCCAGCCCGGCGGCACGCGGCCCGAGATCGAGGATCCGTTCATGAGCGGCGCCCTCGAAAAACCGGTCATCGCCGCGATAAACGGCTATGCCATGGGCGGCGGCTTTATGCTGGTCGAGCGCACGGATCTCCGGGTGGCCGCGAAGGGCGCGGTCTTCGAGGTGTCGGAAGCCAAGCGCTGGCTGCTGGGCGGCTATAATCACGGCCACATCGCGAACCTGCCGTACCCGATCGCGATGGAGATGGCGCTGGGTTTTCGCTTTACCGCCGAGCGCTTCTACGACATCGGTTTTATTAACCGGCTGGCCGAGCCCGACAATCTGATGGGCAGTGCCTTTGCGATGGCCGAGCATCTGTTGACCCTGCCGCCGGCCTCGCGAGTCAACACCGTGCATATGATGCGGCAGATGCGGCCGGCTCCCTCGCCCGAGCAGGAGCGGCTCGCTGCGGCACTTCATGAGCACGGCGCCAAGAGCGACCTGATCGAGTCGCGCGCCGCTTTTGCCGAGAAGCGGGTGCCCAATTTCAAGGGTTGGGACAAGCCGGAGGACCGCTATCGCCTGCCGACGATCGGGTCGGTGAAGAATTGAGGAGCGCCAAGGTGGCCGGCAAAGAGGAGGGGCTGCTGCACGGGCTTCGGGTGCTCGACCTGACCGAGCACATGGCCGGGCCGTTCTGCACGATGATCCTGGCCGATATGGGCGCCGAGGTGCTGAAGCTCGAACGGCCGGGCAAGGGCGACTCGGTGCGCGCCTGGGGCGACGGCAGCGAGCGCAACGCGTATTTCCGTTACATCAACCGCAACAAAAAGGGCATCACGCTCGATTACAAGCAGCCCGACGGGAGGGTGCTGTTTCTGAAGCTTGTCGAGAACGTCGATGTGCTCGTGGAGAACTACCGGCCGACGGTGATGCCGCGCGCCGGGCTCGGCTGGGAACAGTTGCGCGAGGCCAACCCCCGGCTGATTTACGCGCAGCTTTCGGGGCTCGGCTATGACGGGCCTCATGCCGGGCGCGGGGGCTTCGACCTGATCGCGCAGGGCATGGGCGGCATCATGCATGTGACCGGCGAGGCGGACGGCCCGCCGACCTCGGTGGGCCTGCCGATCTGTGATCTTGGCACGGGCATGTGGGCGGTGCAGGGCATCTTGGCGGCGCTCTACGAGCGGCAACGCACCGGCAAGGGGCGGCTTGTCGAGTGCTCGTTGCTCGAAACGGCGATCGGCTTCAGCTCATGGACGAGCGCGCAATGGCTCGTGGACCGGCAGGAGCCGACCCGCGAGGGCTCGCGCCATCGCCAGAACGCGCCCTATCAGCGCATGGCGACGAAAGACGGAAATCTGATGATCGGCGCCGCCGGCCAGGCGATCTGGGAGCGCTGCGCCGAGGCGCTCGGGCATGCGGAATGGTGCAGCGATCCGCGCTTCGCGACCAATGCCGCGCGCATGCAGAACCGCGCTGCGCTGGAACGCGAAATGGAAGCAGTCTTGACGACCGGCACGACCGAGCATTGGGTCGGTGTGCTGGAGGCGGCCGGCGTGCCGTGCGGCCCGGTGTACAATTACGGACAGATGTTCGCCGACCCGCAGGTGAAGCACCGCGAAATGATCCAATCTGCGAACGACGCGGAGCTCGGAGATGTGCCGCATATCCGAACACCCGTCAGGATCGACGACGCGATCAAGGTGCGCGCGGTCGCACCAAAGCTCGGCCAGCACAATGCCGTGATTTACGGAAAGCTCGGCTACAGCGCCGCCGATCTCGCGGCTTTGCGCGAGAAGCGCGTCATCTAGATGCCATTGCCTGCATCGAACCGGTTTCGGTTCGCGGCAGATCTGGAGATCTGTCGTGTGCTGAACGGGATGTGGCAGGTGTCGGGGGCGCATGGGCGGATAGACCCGGAGCGCGCGATCGAGGCGATGCTCCGCTACCACGATGCGGGCTTCACGACATGGGATCTGGCAGACCATTATGGCCCGGCCGAGGATCTGATCGGCCGTTTCCCGCGACGCTTTGCCGAGGAACGCGGCGCCAAGCGTCTCGGCGAGATCCAGGCTTTCACGAAATGGGTACCCTATCCCGGGCCGATGACGCGCCGCATCGTCGAAGACGCGGTCGCCGTGCCACTGCGGCGGATGCAGGTCGATTGCCTCGACCTCTTGCAATTCCATTGGTGGGATTACGGCGACCGGCGCTATCTAGATGCGCTGAAACACCTGGCCGATCTGCGCGAGGAGGGGAAGATCCGCCATCTCGCGCTGACCAATTTCGACACCGAGCGTCTCGGCATCATCACCGGTGCCCGGATCGAGATCGTCTCGAACCAGGTACAGTATTCGCTGGTCGATCGCCGGCCCGCGGTCAAGATGGCGGCTTTCTGCGAGGAGCAGGGCATCACCTTGCTGACCTATGGGACGGTGCTCGGCGGCTTGCTGTCGGAAACCTGGATCATCGGACGGCCGGAGCCGGGCCGCGCCGATCTCACTACCGCGTCACTTCAGAAATATAAGAACATGATCGATGCGTGGGGCGGCTGGCCGTTGTTTCAGGCATTGCTCGCGGCGTTAAAGCCTATCGCGAATAAGCACGGCGCGAGCATCGCCAACATCGGAACGCGTTACATTCTCGACCAGAGCGCGGTGCCGGGGTCATCATCGGCGCGCGGCTCGGCGTCGCCGAACACATCGCGGATAATGCGCGCGTCTTCGACATCGCGCTCGACCTGGAGGATGTAGCGGCAATCGAGGCGGTCCTCGCGCACTCCCGCGATTTGATGCGGCTGATCGGCGATTGCGGCGACGAGTACCGCTGATAGGGCGGTCAGGTTCGCAATAGCGCGGCCATGACGCGCTCGCGCGTCAGCGGCAGATCGCGAATGCGGGCGCCCAGCGCATGCGCGACGGCATTGCCGATCGCGGCGACGGTCGGGCCGCCGCTCGCTTCGCCCACCCCGAGCGGTGGCCGGTCGACCGCGGAAGCGACCAGCTCGACCGCGATCTCGGGCACCTCGCTGAAGCGCAACACCGGATAGCCCTCCCAATCGCGCGAGCTGATGCCGGTCTCGTCGAGACGAACGCCTTCCTTTAAGGCCCAGCTGATACCCTGCACAATCCCGCCTTCGAGCTGGTTGATCGCGCCGTCCGGGTTGATCACGAGGCCACTATCCGCCGCACACCAGACCCGAAGCACGCGTACGCTCTCATCCACTTCGACCTCAGCGATTACAGCTGCATAGGCGGCCATATTCTTGTATTGCGCGAAACCGATGCCGCGGCCTGTGCCGGTTCCGGCGGGCAAACCCGCCTGCCAGCCGGCCATCCGGGCGACATGCTCGACGACCTTGCGGGCGCGCGGGTCCGTGAGCACGGAGAGGCGATAGGCAACCGGGTCCTGGCCGGCGCGCTCGGCCAGCTCGTCCATAGAAGATTCAATGGCATAGACATTCAAAGTTGCGCCGAGCCCTCGCAGTGACGAGGTGCGCACCGGTGTCTCCGCGATCAGATGATGCACGATGCGCTTCGCCGGAAACGCGTAGAGCGGCTCGCCGTTGCGGGTCCCGGCGCCCGGGGGCGGCGGTCCCTCGACCGCGAGCGGCGGAGGTGGCGGGTCGGGCAAGGCCTCGGCGGCGAGCAAATTGCCGCCGCCACCCGGCCGGTTTGTGTGACGGCCGCTCCAGATCTCGGTCGTCCAATCCTGGGGCTTACCGTCGTCATCGAGCGCGGCGCGAGCGGTCACGACCATCGCGGGGCTGACCGGCTCGAACCCGAATTCCTCCTCGCGCCGCCAGCGCACCCGGACCGGCTGCCCCGGCCGGCGCATCGCAATGACCGCGGCATCGGCGGCCGCGTCGTCGGCGCCGTTATGGCCATAGCAGCCCGGCCCCTGCACATGCTTCACCGAGATTTTCGCTGGATCGATTTTCAGAGTGCGGGCGAGCGCGGCGCGCAGCGGGTAGACGCCCTGGGAATGCGTCCAGACCTGCAGATGTCCGTCTTTGTATAGGGCGAGTCCGCAGGACGGGCCGATCGAGGCGTGCGCGATATGCATGCGCGTGTACGTCGCTTCGTAGGCGCGCGCGGCGGGCGCCCGATCGGTCGGCGGCGCGCCGTGGGTTTTATCGATCGAGGGCTGCTGCAAGAGCCAGCGCGCCTCTTCGGACATCGGGTTCAGAGTCTCGAGATTGCCCCAGGCGACATGGCTCGACGCGGTCGCGGCGGCGGCTTCGACAATTGTTTCGTCTTGAGCCACGATCGCGACGAAATTGCCGTCGCGGACGATCTCGATCGGCCCTTTGGCGGCGCGCCGGATCGCCGCCTCGTCGAACGCGCGGATCGTTGCACCGCGCTGCGGCTGGCGCACGACACGGGCATGCACCATACCGTCAATCGTCATGTCGTGCAGGAAGGCGGCGCCGCCGAACACCTTATCGGCGAGATCGGTGCGCGGCAGGTTCTGCCCGACCACGCGATGCTGGCTCGCCTGTTTGATCGGTGCGCCTCCGGTGGCCTCGCACGCGAGATCGACCGATGCGGCGAGCGACCAGTAATCCTGCCCTGTCGGCTGTCCTTTGTGGACGATGGCGCCGTCTTCGACCGATAGCGTGTCGCGAGGATGCCCAAGTTGCGACGCCGCTCGATCGAGAAACAGCGCCCGCACCTCGGCACAGGCCTGGCGCAGCGCGACGCCGCCGAATTGGATCGACTGGCTGCCGGCTGTATAGCCCTCATTCGGCGTCAGGTCGGTGTCGCCGGTCTGCAACAGGATGCGATCCGGCGCGACATCGAGCTCCTCGGCGGCAATCTGGCGCATCGCAGTCAACACGCCCTGGCCGATCTCGACGCGGCCGGTCGAAACGGTGACCCGGCCCGGCTCCTTGAACCGCACCCATTGGTCGAGGCGCGGGTTGTCGCGCAACATGCCCGGGAGTTGCGGCGCGGCGGAAGCGCTCATCGGGCGCCTCCTTGCCTTATCTGCGCTGCCGCTTTCTCGACGGCGCGCAGGATGCGGTGATGCGAGCCGCAGCGGCAGATATTGTCGTCGAGGGCCAGCGCGATTTCGCGGCGGGACGGTGCCGGGTTGCGGTCGAGGAGCGCCTTGGCCGAGAGCAGAATGCCCGAGAGGCAATAGCCGCATTGCCCGGCCTGCTCGTCGAGAAAGGCCTGCTGGAGCGGGTGCGGGCGCTCGGGGGTGCCGAGCCCCTCGATCGTCAGCACATTTTTCCCGGCGACCGTCGAGACGGCCTTGCCGCAGGATTTCACGGGCTCGCCATCGATCAGCACCATGCAGGTGCCGCATTGCTCGAGCCCGCAGCCGAACTTCGTGCCGGTAAACCTGAGGTGGTTGCGCAAGACGTCGAGCAATGGCGTGTCCGGGTCGGCGGCGACGCTCGCCGGCTTGCCGTTCACGCTGAAAGTGGTCGATGGCATTCGCGGTCCCGCTCCTTACCTGCTGGTCCGTCTCGGGGGGATTATTCTCCGAGATTACGACAATGACGCGCTCGATGTCAGGTTACCGGGTGTCAGGTTAACCGGGCGATCACTGCGAGCCCGGAGCGGCCCGCATCTTCGCCGCCTTCGCCTCGTTGCGGCAGACGTAAGCCCCATCCCTTGTCGCGCCGTAGCGCTGCTGGCCCCGGTAGTAATAGGTCCGGCTCGGTAGATCGAGCCAAACCGCAAGATCGCCCTGGCAGTGCTGCTCGGCTTCCTTCTCGGTCGCGAAACTCGCGGTCGGGAAGCTCGCTGGCGGCGCTGCCGGGGATGCCGCCATGACGAGGCGCGGCCACAGCAGCGCTGTGAAGGCCAGAGCCGGTACCAGCGGACCAAAAGCCAGCGACATCGCGAACCGCCTTCCTCCCGGCGGTTATTCGGTGCCCGGCAATGTCCCAGTTTCCTGATCCGAAGAAAAGAACCGCAGAGCGGGCTGATCAAATTAGAGAGCGCCCGGTTCAATCCTCTCGGATACCGCCCTATTGTGCTGGGATGGATTACGGGGCTGCGAACGAACGGATCGAGCGGCTGTCCGAGATCGTGCGCGCCGCGCCATCGCTGATGCGAGTGTTACGCACCGTGCGCGGGCTCGGGCTGCCGGACTGGCTGGTCATGTCCGGTGCCGTCTATCAGCCGGTCTTGAATCATCTGACGGGGCGCCCGGCCGATTACGGCATCAGGGATTACGATCTCGGCTGAGGCCAAACCCGCACCGGCCCTTTGCCGGGTTCGACCGGGTTGCCGCTGGCGTGGTGCAACGCTGGCCCGAGCTCAAGGTTGAGCGGGTATAGTGCGGCCAATAGAGAAGGGGAACTCGATGGCTGAGGATCAAGCCGGCGCACCGGCGAGGACGGATTACGCGGTCAAGAAGGGCGAAGTGTCGCTCGCGGTCTATCGCAAGCGGATGCCGGCGAGTGCCGGCGAGGCGACGCGGCCGGTATTGTTTCTGGTGCACGGCTCGTCGAATTCGGCGCTTTCCTCGTTCGATCTGACCGTCCCCGAAGCCGGCGAGTATTCGACGATGAATGTCTTTGCCCGGCTCGGCTACGACGTCTGGACGATGGACCACGAAAATTACGGACGCTCGTCGCGCACGGACGGCAATTCAGATATCGCGAGCGGCGTCGCGGATCTCATCGCAGCGACCGAGCTGGTCATTCGCGAGACCGGGCAGGAGCGGCTGCACTTTATGGGCGAGTCTTCGGGCGCATTGCGCGCCGCGGCGTTTGCGACCGCGCGGCCCGAGCGGGTCGGCCGGATCGTCTTAAATGCGTTTACCTATACCGGGCGCAACTCGCCGACGCTGGCAAAGCGCGCCGAGCAAGTGGAGTATTTCCGCACGCATAACAGGCGGCTGCGCGACCGCGCGATGATCCGCAGCATTTTCACGCGCGACCATCCCGGGACGAGCGATCCGCGCGTTGCGGAGGCGCTCGCCGATGCCGAGCTCGTCCATGGCGAGGAGGTGCCGACCGGCACTTATCTCGACATGACCGCCAATCTGCCGGTTGTCAATCCTTTGCAGGTGCAGGCGGCGGCGATGATCGTGCGCGGCGAGCATGACGGGATTGCGAGCGAGGAGGATCTCCTCGATTTCTTCCGGCTATTGCCCAATCCGGACCGGCAATTTGTCGTGTTGCCGGGGGCGGCGCATGCGCTCGTCTTCGGGCACAACCGGCACCAGCTGTGGCATGTCGTGCACGCGTTTTTGTCGATGCCGCCGCGCCGCGATTTATAATATTGCTTCGTCCGCCGCGTGCCGGAGCTGCTCCGGTCGCCGGCATCTCGTCATCGGCACTGCGCGTCGAGGATCCGCGCGAGCCTCGTGTTGATGGCGTGCCCCGGCATGATATCGAGAAAGCCGTTATCGGCTTCGACAGTGACGGGCACCGACGCGTTCCAGGAGCCCAATGCGTCGCGCTGGAACGCGGCGCAGGGCGGCGCTAGCTGAGCCGCCGCGGGGGAAGCCGATCCCGCCGCAAGCAGTAGACCGAGCAGAGCGTGTGTTCTGCGTAACCGCATCGTATCGGTAACAAGGGATATGCCGGTCCCGTTCCGGCCGGCCTTAGCCGCGGAGGTCGTCGGCCTTTTTGTTCAACGACGCGATGAGGCCGTCGATGCCGTTGGTGCGCAGGATCGTCGCGAATTCCGACCGTTTCGTCGCCAATTCGCTGATCGTGCCGGTCACGTAGACATCGCGGACCTGATAGCCGACCTGGTTGTCGTGCACCATGTAATTGATCTGCACGGGCTCGCCGTCGGATTTGACGATCCGAGATTGCACCATTGTGCCGCGCTTGATCTTCTGCTCGGCGAGGACTTCGAGGCGCTCGCCGGAATAGCCGTCGAACCGGCTCGCATAAGTCGCCGCGATATAGCGCCCATAAGCATGCGCCGCCTGTTTCTTCTGCTCCGGGGTCAGCGCGTTCCAACCCGGGCCGATCGACAATTTGGCCATATAGGGCACATCGAAGGTCTGGAAGACGACCGGCTCCAATTTCTGGTACCGGCCGCGCGGGCCGAGCTGTTGCGCCTGCCGCATCGTGTCGAGCAACACGGCATAGAAGTTACGGATCGCGTCCGACGGCCCCGCTGCCGCGGCCGGCATGATCGGAGCCAAGACCAGCAGTCCCGCGAGCACAACGCCAAGACTAACGAATTTCCGAAAGGCAACACCCTGATAGGACCACATAGGCATCCCCCTGTTTTCCCGGCATCGCGGCCGCGCTGTCGCTAGCCGCTCACATACAGTCCGGTCGCGCCGCCGTCGAGCGATCGGCTCGTATGTATACTATTACCCTCTAGCGGGCCGAACGCAGGCGGTGGGACGCGCCGCTTTGAGGCGGCCTCGTAGGAAGACGCGATCTTCAGTGCGATGTCCTCGCGGCCGGGCTCGGCGCGGAACACCAGCGAAAACGGCAGACCGGGAGCGGTGATCTTGGTTGGCGTGTCCGTGGGCGCCGGGACATAGCGCTTGCGGTCGTCGCTGAGCCGGAACACCGGGTCGTAGGCGGTCGTCACATATCCGGCCGGGATCAGCACCTCGGTCAGCCCGGCATTCGGGCCGTACATCGTCTCGGCACGCAGATTGGACGGTCCGGCGAGCGCGTCGTGGGCGCCGCCGATCTTGCCCGGCGGCAGTGGCGTGTGCAGCCGCACAAGCGCGTCGAGCCGGTTTTCCAGGATCACCAGCATGTCGAGCCGGCGCAGGAGCTCGCGCAGCATGATGCGCTCGTCGACACCCTGGCGGCCCCCGAGTGCGTTGCGCGGATCAGTCACCTCCTCCCAGTTCTTGAAGCCGGCGCGCCCGTCATCGCCCCAGAATTTGGAACGCGCGTTGAGCGCGGCGAAATCGGTCAGAGTTTCGGTGAAGCCGCGCGCCTTCCAGTCCGCGGCCCGGCGTCCGAGATAATGCGGGATGTGATAACGAAAGGTCGGCGCGAGCTGTTGCTCCTGGATCGTTGCGATGTCGAGATTGATGGGCGGCGCGATCCGCCCTTCCGCGAGCGCGACCAGGTAGTCGATAGGCAGCATCGCGCCATTGCCGAATACCTTGCCCGGCACAAATTCGGTCGGGCGGATCGCCGCGGCGAATTCCTTGAATAATGGCGTACCGTCCGGGCCGAGGCGGAACAGGAGATCCGGCATGAAGACCGGCACGAGCCGGGCCAGCCCGGCGCGAAAGTCGACGTTCATCAGCTCGATGTCGCGGTCGCGCTCCCAAAGCGGATCGGAAGACTCGACCAACGTCGCGCCAAGCTTGTCGCCGAGAACGGATTTGATCTCGGCGGCGACGGCGGTGCAGATCGGCACCGTCGACTTCTCGCCCGGCCGGACCAGCATCGACTCGCGGATCACGCCAATGCGCACGCCTTTCAACGCGCCGGGCGACCCCGAGGCGCGCGCGTGCTCGGTGTAATTCGGCAAGACGGAGGAGCGAGGCACGGTCGTGTAAGGGTCGCGCGGGTCGTAATACCCGCCATCCGCGTTGCGCAACGCGTCGAGCACCTTCGCGCAGTCGGCGATCGTGCGGGCCATAATGCCGCTGCGGTCGCAATAGATATCGGCGCCGATCGCACCCCCATTGAAGCCGAGCATTGCCTTGTGCGGGAGGATCAAGGCAACGGCGTTGTGATTGGCGGGGCCCCGGGTCGAGGCGCGGGTCTCCTCGCCGAGGCTGGACATCACGAGATTGGCGCTGACCGAGACGGCGGAACCCGAGCTCGATCCGAGCGAGGCGGCGCGCGTCGTGTCGTAGACATTGCTCGGGTTGCCGCCCCAGCTGCTGCGCTGATAGCCGAGCGTCGAGGGCAATACCTTCTCCGGCTTGTGGCGGCCGCCGGGATTGCCGGCGCGGCCGTTATATTCGGTGCAGACCGCCTTAGCGAAAATGATCGCGCCCTTCTCGCGCAAGCGCTCGACGAGGATGTGGTCGCGCGCCGGAAAATCGATGTCGTAGGCCGCGTCGCCGCCCGCCGTCGTCCGCATGTCCTTTGTGTCGAACGGATCTTTGAAGGAGAAGACGACCCCGTACATCGGCAATTCGTCGATCGGCGGGTTGCGGCCATAGCGCGCGTCGAGCGCAGCGGCGGTCTCGAGCGCGTCCGGGAGGCGGCGGAACTCGTCGCAAACCGGCGGCGCGCCAAGCGGCAAGGGACCAAGGGACGGGTGACGGTCGAACTCGCCCTTGCAGGTGACCGAGCGCTCGCCGCGAATGTTCAGGGTCGCGAGCGCGTTGAGCTGGCCGGCATCGGGCTTCCCCGCGATCATGCCGTATTGCTGCTGTACATCAGGATCGGAGGCAGTCGCCTCCATGCGGCCAAATTCGAGGGCTGGACCCTCGTATTTGTCGCGATCGGGGAAGATCGTCGAGGCGGCGACGGTCTCGGTCGGGAAGCGCAATGGGGCGCCGGCGCGAACCGTCCCGGTGGCTTCGGGAATGCTTGTGCCGTCCTGGGTGACGAGCAGGCTGGCGACGCCATTATAGGCGCGGGCGCGCGCAACGTACTGCTCGACCACCTCTACGACCGTCGTCTCGCCGGCCCGGACCGCGGCATGCAAGTCGTCGATCGTCGCCTCTTCGAGGCGAAACGCCTTCTTCTGCGTGTCGGTCATGACCTCGCCCCCCGCTGGTGCGCGGGGGTGATTATAGGGTCGGCTCGGCGCAGAGTCTTTCCGGCGGTGATCAGGCGATCAGCGTGACGGCGCCGGTGGCGAGCTCGTAATAGGCGGGAACCACTTTGAGCTGATTGTTTTTGATGGCCTCCGCGATCACCGGCGAAGAGCTCGCCAAAAGACCGGCCTGGATCTTGGCGTTCGCCTTCGTCGCCGCTTCCAGGTTTGGCCCGGCCTGCTCGACCGCGGGGCGGATCGAGCGATAAAGCACGCTGATCTGGCCGGGGACTGCTTTCGCCTTGATCGTCGCATCGACGGCGCCGCAACTGCCGTGGCCGAGCACCATGATCGCCTTCGCGCCGAGCACCGCGACCCCGTATTCGAGGCTGGCGATCAGGTCGGCGGTCGCGATATTGCCGGCAACCCGGCAGACAAACAGATGCCCGATCGTCTGATCGAAAACGAGCTCGACCGGCACACGGGAATCGGCGCATGACAACACGGCGGCAAACGGCGCCTGCCCCTCGGCGGTGTGCTCCTTCAACAGTTTCAGATCGTCGTTGAACGAGGTCATCTGGCCCTGCGTGAACCGCTTGTTGCCCTCCATCATCGTCTGCAGGGCCTGATCCGGCGTCATCTGGGTCTGCGCCCGGGCCGCCGCCGGCCACGCGAGTTCGGCGCCCCATCCCGCGATTGCGGCACCGGTCAAAACGGCGCCGCCGCGCAGCAGGGCGCGGCGCGAAACGCCGGATGGGCAGCACGCTGCTGCAGCATGACGCGAGCCGCACGCACAGGCAGCATAAACCGAGGTCATGGCCGTCCCCTTTCGTTTTCGGCGGCGCGAATTTATGCGCAAATTGCCGGGCCTTCAATCAGCGGTAGAGCCGGGGCCGCCTCTACCGTGGTAGTGCCGCCATGTTAAGCTCCCATATTGCGCGGAGGAGCCGATGCTGAAGATTTATGAGGGCGGGTGTCATTGCGGGCGGGTGCGGTTCCGCATCCAGGTCGATCTCGAAGAGACCATTATCGGCGAATGCAACTGCTCGATCTGCACAAAGAAGGGCATCCTGCATCTGCCGGTCGCGCGCGAGCGGCTCAACATCCTCAGCGGCGCCGACGACATGACGACCTACACTTTCGGCACCGGCGTGGCGAAGCACACCTTCTGCCGCCATTGCGGCATCCACGCCTTCTATCAACCGCGTTCGGACCCGGAAAACTACAGCGTCAACGCGCGCTGCCTCGACCAGTACGATCCGGCGACGATGCAGCCGCGCCGCCTCTTCGACGGCCAGCATTGGGAACAGGCATTTGCCACCGGCGGCCGCGACTGGGAGGCCAAGCGTTAGGGCGTTCCGTCAGATCACGACCTCACGCGCGACGCCGCGCACATCCACCTCAAAATCGAGACCTTGCACCGGCGGCCGCGCAAAATGCCAGGTGAGCCCGCCAGCCATCGCGCCGCGTCCGACGAATTCGTCGGCAATGAGCGAGTGGATCTCGAAAATCGTGTAGACCTGGGTCGCGGTTACCTCGGCCCAGGCGAAGCCGAGCGCACCCATGCGCCGCTCCATCGCGCCGAGCACGTAACGCGCCTTCTCCCGCATGCCGTCAGGTGACTGGTCGCCGTATCGGATGATGCGCTCGGCATAGATGCCGGGGCCGTCGGAGGCTTCACCGCTGCCTGCCGCGACAAAACTCTTGCCGCCGCCCGGCACGGTATAGCTGAACGCATAAAACGACGGCTCCGCCGGCGGGTCGATCTCCGGACAGACATTGGAGCGCGCGACCGGGTTGATGTCGTTTCGGAAGAGTCCCCATTTCTCCAGCCGCTGCACATAGTGGCGGTTGAAATCGATAAAGCCCTGCTCGGTGAATTGCCGCGGCGAGCGCAATTCGCAGGCGCAGAAGGCGGTGGGCGGCCGCCCAAGGCGCGCGAGGTAGGCTTCAATCGCGTGAAAGCCTTGCGCCAGCGGCACCGGCCGGGCGAAGCGCGCGCGGTCGATCGCATAGCCCGGATCGGCCGCCACGCCGCCGGAATACTGAAAGGCATGCGTCAGAAAACGGTAATTGCCGGCGGCGAAGGGTTGAATGTCGGGCATCGCGCCTCTCCAGCTCAGATGTGGCGCGAGCAGCCTCCCATATTTCGGCATCCCCGCGAAGCCGGGACGCCGCCTTAGACGTTGAGCGGCTGCGTTGCCTCGGCGAGCCAGCGGGTGGTGTCGCGGTCGAGGAGCGGGGCCAGAGTGTCGCGCACCCGAGCGTGATAGGCGTCGAGCCAGGCGATTTCCTCGTCATCGAGCAAGTCGCGGGCGACGAGCGTCCGGTCGATCGGCGCCAAGCTCAGCGTCTCAAAGCACAGCATGTCGCGCTCGCGCGCGCCGTCGCCGCCGTTCCAGGGCTGCACGACGACAAGGTTCTCGATGCGGATGCCGTAGCCGCCAGTCTTGTAATAGCCGGGCTCGTTCGAGACGATCATGCCGGGAAGCAGCGTCTGGGCGTTTGCCGCCTTCGAGATGCGCTGCGGCCCCTCATGCACGCCCAGATAGCTGCCGACCCCATGGCCGGTGCCGTGATCGTAATCGAGCCCCTCTTCCCAGAGCGCGCGGCGCGCAAAGGCGTCGAGCTGCGAGCCGGTCGTGCCTTTCGGGAAGCGCGCCAGCGCGAGCGCGATATGTCCTTTGAGCACGCGCGTGAAACGGTCGCGCATCTCGGCGGTCGCGGCGCCGATCGCGATCGTGCGGGTAATGTCGGTCGTGCCGTCGAGATATTGTGCGCCGGAATCGAGGAGGTAGAGCGTGCCGGGCTCGAGGCGGCGCTCGGTCTCCGGCATCGCGCGGTAATGCACGATCGCGCCGTTCGGGCCGGCCCCCGAGATCGTCGGGAAGCTCAGATCGCGGAACAAGTCACCCTCGCGGCGGAAGGCTTCAAGCCGGTCGCTCGCGGCAATTTCTTTTAGCTCGCCCTTGGGGGCCTCGCGAGCCAGCCAGGCGAGAAAGCGGGTGACGGCGGCCCCGTCGCGGCGATGCGCGGCGCGGGTGCCGTCGAGCTCGACCGGGTTCTTGCACGCCTTTGGCAAGAGGCACGGATCGGCGGCGCGGTGAATGCGGCCGCCGGCTTGCGTCAGCCGGTCGAAAATCCACGACGCAGCGCTCCCCGGATCGACTTGCACGCGCTCTCCCGAGCGGGCCAATTCATCGAGCGCCGGGCCGAGCCGGTCGGGCGGCTCGATCGTTACCGCGTTACCGAGATGACGGTCGAGACCGGGGGCGAGCTTGCGGCGGTCGATGAACAGATTGACGCTGCCATTCTGGCGCAGGATCGCGAAAGACAAGGGCAGCGGCGTGTGCGGCACGTCGCCGCCACGGATATTGAGCAGCCAGGCGATCGATTCCGGCATCGTCAGCACCGCCGCCGCGGCACCCTCCTCGGCCAAGGCGCGCCCGAGCCGCGCACGCTTCGCCTCGGCGCCCTCGCCGGCGTAGCGCTCGGGATGGGGCACGACGGGAGCGATCGGCGCCGGCGGCCGACCGGCCCAGGCTTCGTCGACCGCGTTCTCGGCCGGCCGCAGGCTCGCCCCGGCGCGCTCCGCGCCCGAGCGGAAGCGCTCGACTTCCTGCGGCGTGTGCAGCCAGGGGTCGTAGCCGATCACCGCGCCCTTTGGGGCGGCCTCGGCGAGCCAGCGCCAAGCGGGCTCGTCGACGAGGTGGCGGATCTCGAACAGCTTCGTGTCGACCTGCGCCGCCGCCTGCAGGGTGTAGCGGCCATCGACGAACAGCGCGGCTCGGTCGCGCAAAACGATGGCGAGCCCAGCCGAGCCGGTGAAGCCGGTCAGCCAGGCGAGGCGCTGGCCGGCCGGCGGCACATATTCGCCCTGGTACTCGTCGGCGCGGGGCACGATGAAGCCGTCGAGGCGGCGCGCGGCCAAGACCTCTCGCAGGCGCGCCACGCGAGCCGGCCGCGGCAGCCGGGCGAAATCCTCGCGTGATAGGCCGTCATGGTAGCCGGCGGCCAAATGGGCGCGCAGCTCCTCGAGTGCTTCGGCGAGAGCGGGCGGGGTCGGTTCCGCGACGAGCCGATGCCAGCTCGTGCCGATCTCCTCGGGCGCAGCGAGAACGCCGGCGATCAGCTCCGCGACGCCGTCCGGGTCGAGCGGCGAATGCGCCGCGCGCAGCAAATGCGCCAGGCGGCGCCGGTCGGGTTTGGTTGCCGCCGCTGCGGTCATCGGGGGCTCCGAAGCATCACCGGCGCAGTTTACCGCGCGTCCCGATGCCCGACGAGGTCTGTTGCGGCGCAGCAACAGTTTCGCCAAATGCCTGGTATGCGCCGGGCTTATGCATGGCTGGAATGCGCCTTTTTGGATGGTTCGGCAGTGCAGCAATTCCCATTTTTGCAGCGCACCATTCTGGTGGTGAGGAGTTGTTATGTCGCTGATCAACCTTTTCGTCGGAGCGCGCAATGCCTGGAAGGGCTGGCGGGACCGCCGACGCGCCTATGACGAACTGATGGCGCTCGACGATTATGCGCTCGCCGATATCGGTATCCGCCGCTCCGAGATTCCGGCGATCGTCGAGGGCTTCCACGAGAAAGCCCGGGGCGAGTCGGTGGGCGCCGGCGGACCGGCCATCGGGCTGAGTTCCCGACAGGTGAAGCTTGCTCTTGGCGGACGCTGGCTGCCGCCGATCTGAACCCATCCGTCCCAACCTACGACCCCGAACGCAAAACAAGGGTCGACCATCCCTCGATGACAAGGCGGCGTACGAGGGCGAGCCGCTGAGCGCGGTGCGCCGCCAGAACGAGCGGCTCCTGCCGCCGCAATAACCCGGCCAAAACCGCGATCCCGCCGGGCGCGATGGCGCGCTTTAGATCGCGCGCCATCAGCGCCAGCGGACGCGCCAGAATATTCGCCAAGATCAGATCGTATTTGTGCCGGCGAAGGGCACGGCTGCGATAGCCGGCAGCGCGCAGGAACCGCACCTGGCCGACGAGGCCATTGCGCCGGGCATGGTGCCGCGCGACTCGCACCGCCTCGGGATCGATATCGCCGGCGATCACCAGGCGATGCAGGCGCTTCGCGGCGGCGATCGCCAGGATGCCGCTGCCGGTGCCGATATCGAGCGGCCGGCGAAAGCGTCGGCGCCCCGTTAATTGCTCCAACGCCAAGAGGCAGCCGCGGGTCGAGGGATGCTCGCCGGTGCCGAAGGCGGTTGCGGCGTCGATCTCGATCGCGATGGCCGAAGCCGGGGCCGGCCCATGCCAATGCGAACCGTGAATGAAAAAGCGCCCGACATGCTGCGGCGGGAAATCGCGGCGGTTTTCGGCGAGCCAATCGCGCTCCGGCAAGCGCTCCTCGGCAATGTGGAGAAGCTTGCCCTCGGCACCCGCAGCGGCGAGCGCCAGCCGGATTTCGGTCGGCGCATCTAAAGCCGGTTGACGCGGATAGGCTTCGATCCGCCACAGCGCCGGGCTTTTTCCGTCCGCCTCTCGCGTCTCGAATGCCGAAACCGCTCCGGATAGCTCATCGAGAATCGCGGCTATTTCCAGCGCCGCCTCGGCGCCTTCCGCCTCCGCCGTGATGCGAAATGGGCCAGTCGCCGGTGAGGTTGCAAACTGAGTCCCGGCTTTCGCCGGGACGCGTTTAGGTTCAGGCGCGCTGGACAAAGGCGTCCATGACCTTTTTGTCGCCGGCATGCTCGAAATTGATGTCGAGCCGGTTGTCCTCGACCTTGCGGATCGTGCCGTAGCCGAATTTCTGGTGAAACACGCGGTCGCCGACCGAGAACCCGCCGACCTTCGGCACTTCCTGGCCGCGCAATGGCACCCGCGCGCTCTCGATCAACAAGGGCTGGCGACCGGCGCGGCCCATCTGCGACTGGTTCCACGCGGCGCCCCAACCGGGAGAGGCGGCGGTCCAGCCTGGCGACGCGGCGCCCGAGCCGAAAGCCGGCCCCATGCCCACCCCGAGCTCCGTGACGATCTCGACATGATCGGGCGACAGCTCGTCGACAAAGCGCGAGCGCGCCGAACTCTGCCATTGCCCGTGGATGCGGCGGTTCGCGGCGAAGGACACAAAGGCGCGGTGCCGTGCCCGGGTCAGCCCGACATAAGCGAGGCGGCGCTCTTCTTCGAGGCCCTTGAGGCCATGCTCTTCGACCGAGCGCAGGCTGGGAAAGAGCCCTTCCTCCCAGCCGGGCAGAAAGACCGTATCGAACTCGAGCCCCTTGGCGCTGTGCAAGGTCATCAGATTGACCATGTCGCCGGCGCTGTCGGCCGCATTGTCCATGACCAGACTGACATGTTCGAGAAACCCGGTGAGGTTCTCGAACTCGGCCATCGCGACAACCAATTCCTTCAGGTTTTCGAGGCGGCCGGGCGCGTCGGGCGAACGGTCGGCCTGCCACATCGCGGTGTAGCCGGACTCGTCCAGGACGCTCTGCACGAGATCGGTGTGCGACACCCGGTCGGCGTCGGCGCGCCAGCGGTCGAGCGCGGCCACGAAGCCCGCGAGCGAATTGCGCGCCGCCTTCGGCACATTGCCGCCGGTGACCAGTTGGCGCGCCGCCTCGACGAGCGGTAGCGATTCGGCGCGCGCGGTCGCATGCAACAGCTGCAGGGTGGCGGTGCCGATGCCACGACGCGGCACGTTGACGATACGCTCGAAGGCGAGATCGTCGCTCGGTTGCCGCACGAGACGGAGATAGGCGAGCGCGTCCCGGATCTCTTGGCGCTCGTAGAAGCGCGGCCCGCCGATGACGCGATAGGGCAATGCGAGCGCGATAAACCGCTCCTCGAATTCGCGGGTCTGAAACCCGGCGCGCACCAGGATCGCGATCTCGGAGAGCGCGTGCCCCTTGCGCTGCAACGCCTCGATCTCGTCGCCCGCCCAGCGCGCCTCCTGCTCCGCATCCCAGAGGCCGCGCACGGTGACCTTGTCGCCCGCTCCGGCGCGGGTCCACAGCGTCTTGCCGAGGCGTCCGCGATTATGCGCGATGACCCCGCCGGCGGCCGCGAGGATCTCCGGGGTCGACCGGTAATTCTCTTCGAGGCGCACGATCAGCGCGCCCGGAAAATCACTCTCGAATTTCAGGATGTTGCCGATCTCGGCGCCGCGCCAGCTGTAGATCGACTGATCGTCGTCGCCGACGCAGCACAGATTCTTATGCTGCTGCGCGAGGAGGCGCAGCCACAAATACTGCGCGACGTTGGTGTCCTGGTACTCGTCGACGAGCAGATACCGGAAGCGGCGCTGATAGGAGGCGAGGATCTCGGGCTGCGCCGCGAACAATGTCAGATTGTGCAAAAGCAGATCGCCGAAATCGACCGCGTTCACGGTCGCGAGGCGCTCCTGATAATCGCGGTAGAGCGCGACGGCGCGGCCGTCGGCAATATCCGCAGCCTCCCCGGCCGGCACCTTGTCCGGCACCAGGCCGCGATCCTTCCAGCGCTCGATCGCGCCGAGCAGCGCGCGGGCCGGCCAGCGCCGCTCATCGATATTGCCGGCGCTCATGATCTGTTTGAGGAGCCGCAGCTGGTCGTCGGTGTCGAGGATCGTGAAATTCGAGGTGAGGCCGACCGCCTCGGCATGACGGCGCAGAATCCGGGCGGCGAGCGCGTGAAACGTGCCGAGCCAGACGCCGTTGGCGGTCTCGCCGATCATCGCTTCGAGGCGCCCGCGCATCTCGCGGGCCGCCTTGTTGGTGAAGGTGACGGCCAGGATCTCGCCGGGAAAGGCGCGGCGGGTCGCCAGGATATGGGCAAGGCGAGTCGTCAGGACGCGCGTCTTGCCGGTGCCGGCGCCGGCCAGCACCAAGACCGGCCCGTCGACCGCCTCGACGGCACGCTGCTGCGCCTCGTTGAGCGCGGCGAAAAAGAGTGTCTCGCCGGCCGGCGATGCCGGCCGCGGCGGTTCGGTTAGAAGGTCGTCCATCTCGGTCATGATATAGCAATCGCGGCATCGGCGCGCACCACGCAGGGGTTGCCGCTGAGGTATATTGCCGAGCCCCGCCACGCCAGCGCCCGCGATGCACGCCGCGATCGTCCTGCTGATCCTTGTCCTGACCTATCTCGGCATGATTGCCGGGCGGATCGCCTGGCTGCGCGTCGATCGGACCGGGATCGCGCTCCTTGCGGTCATCGCGCTGTTGGCGACCGGCCAGATGACGCTCGACGATTTCGGCAGCGCCGTCGATATGCCGACGGTGGCGCTCCTCTTCGCGATGATGATCATCTCGGCGCAATTCGCCGAATCGGGGTTTATCGATCTGTGCGCCCGGACGATCACCGGCTGGGGCGGCGGCACGGCGGGGCTTCTCGCGATCACCGTGGCGATCGGCGGCGCGCTGTCGGCGGTCCTCGCCAACGACATCCTGATCGTGACGATCGCGCCGCTCCTGATTGCCGGCGCGAGGAGCCGCGGTTTCGACCCGCGGCCTTTTGCCATCGCGCTGGCGGCGGCGACCAATGCCGGGTCGGCGGCGACGTTGATCGGCAACCCGCAGAACATCGTGCTCGGCGCGATGGGGCATCTCGGCTTCTGGACGTTTCTCGCGATCAACGGCGTGCCGGCCCTCTTCGCGCTCGGCGTTGTCTTTACGGTCGTGTGGCTGCAATGGCGGCGGCGCATCCGCGACGCGATCCCGCCGGAAGAGCGGGAGCCGCCGCCGGTCACCGCGCATGCGATCGACCGCAACCAGATGATCAAGGGCGTTGTCGCGCTGATCGCGCTGTTGGCGCTGTTCTCGACGCCGTTGTCGCGCGAGATCGGCGCCTTGATCATCGCCGCGCTGCTCCTCGCCAACCGCAAGATCACCAGCCGCACGATGATCGCGGCGATCGACTGGCCCTTGCTGCTGCTCGTCTCATGCCTCTTCGCGATCACTGGCGCGCTGAACGATGCCGGGCTCGCGGCCAAGGTCTTCGGCTTTCTCGACGATCGCGGCCTCTTGCCGAACAATTTGTTGCTCCTCGTGCCGTTTGCGATCGTGACGAGCAATGCGATCGGCAGCGTGCCGGCGGCGATGCTTGTCTTGCAGATCTGGCCGACCCCGCCGGCCGGCGTGCTCTATGCGCTGGCGCTGTTGTCGACCTTGGCCGGCAATCTTCTGTTGAGCGGCAGCCTGACGAATTTGTTGATCGCCGAGCAGGCCGAGCGCATTGGCACGCCGCTCACCTACCGCGACCATGCCCGCGCCGGGGTGCCGATCGCGCTCCTCTCGCTCGCCTTCGCGATCCTGTGGCTCCTCGTGACCGACACCCTGCCGGTAATGCCGCACCCCGCCCCCGCCGCGCAGCCCTAGGAGCGACCCCGTCGATGGGGCGCTTGCGCTGCACGGGCTGCTGTAGTGAGGCCGGGTGTTAAGCATCAAAATACCTGGAAAGCGGAGACGAAAATCAGCTTATGGTGGAGGCGCTTAGCAAGGGGGTAGGGATGCGCCGTTTGTTGCTTACGATTGCGATGACCGTCCTCCCCTGGGCGGTGGCTCAGGCCCAGATCCCGGGGAAGCAGATGGTCAGCGGCCAAGTGTGGCCGATGCTCGTCCAGGTCGACCCGACCAATTCGGTCGGGGCGTGGTGCTTTGTCGGCCGCGGCTTGTCGATTTTCGAGGCCAGCGCCGACGGCTCGGACGCGGTGATCTCCTTGCCCGAGGTGTTCTATTTCGACGGCGCGGCCTATTACCAGCTCAGCGGGCAGACCAATTTGAGTTTCGCGACCCCGACCAGCGGGCATATCAAATTCAGATTCGCATCCGAGTACCCCAACGTCGTAACGTTTCCGGCCTTCTCGAGCTATTCCGAGGCACAGGCGGAAGCGCCAAACCTGACCTTGGTAAACTTCTTGGTCAATTTTACGAACGGGACGAACAGCTCGAACTGCACGCTGCCCATCAAGATCAAGTACCAGATGGAATGAGGAGGCATTCGCTCATGAGAGGTTTTTCGCTGGGGCTGGTCGCGGCCGTGTTGTGCGGCGCGATGTGCCTCAACCCGGAGGCCGCACGAGCGCAGGCCACCGACCCCTACCTCGGTGAGATCCAGGCATTTGGGTTCAATTTTTGCCCGCGGGGATGGGCGCCGCTCAATGGCCAGCTGATGGCCATCTCCCAGAATACGGCATTGTTTTCGCTGCTGGGCACCTTTTATGGCGGCAACGGCACCACCACTTTCGCGCTGCCCACGGCAAAACCCATCTTCACGGCGACCGGCCACCCCTTTACCCAATGCATCGCGGTGGCCGGCGTATTCCCACCGCGGAACTGATAACCCGACATCGTGATAACCGCCCCGCGGCATCGCATGCCGTTGTTGGTATCCGTCCCCGGCTTCGGGCGGCGATGCGATGGGCGTCTGGCTGCATTTGCAGCGGATTTGCAGCCAGACTGAACCGCGCGCCGGTGCCGATTGTGGGGGGCCGGCCGGGCGAGGGCCGTTTTGCTGCAAATGCAGCGGATTTGCAGCAAACCGGGCGGAGAGGCCGCGGAAATCCGCGGTTTTCGGCCGGAGCGCTGAGCGCGGGAACGGCAAATTCGCCTGATACCGGGTGTTTTCGCCCGCTCTTTTCACTAACGCTCTGATCCGAATGGCCTTTCGCCGGAAAGGCCGCGGCAAATAACAGGGGGATAACAGGGCGGGAACAGGAAAAAAACAGGCCCGCGTCCGCCCGAATACCCCAGAACAGCAATTCTCATCGTGCATTGAAGCAAATATCTCGACGTTCCCCCAGGGAACCGCTTAGCCCCTCGCGCTGATAACAGCACGCTCAATCGATTCCATCCGAGCCCGATCGAACTCATATATAGCGCGATTATCGTTTTGTCAAGAACAAAATATGAACATTATATTGAGAAGAACATCGGCCCGCTTGCTGGGGCGACGGCCTCGTCCTTCGCTGCCCGCCGCTGTCGTCGAGGCGCTGGGGCTCAAGGAGGGCGACGAGGTTGATCGCGGCTTTCTTCTTCGTCTTGGCCGGGCTTGGCCCGGCCATCCACGAGCCAGGCGAAAGACGTGGATCCCCGGGCCAAGCCCGGGGACGACGGGCGGGTGCCTTCAGCGCTAAGCCGTAAACGCGCTATGCTCGGATCGAGGTAAAGAAATGCCTGTTCCTGTGCATCCCGGGCGCTTGTTGCGGCGCGAATTGAAGGCGCGCGTGTTGAGCGCCAACCGGCTCGCGCTCGATCTCGGGGTCCCGTCCGGCCGCATCACCGATATCCTGAATGAGCGGCGATCGATCAGCGCCGATACGGCGTTCCGGCTCGGCCGTTATTTCGGAAACCGGCCGCAATTCTGGCTCGACCTGCAAAGCGAGTACGACCTCGCCCTCGTCGAACGCGAGCGCGGCGCCGACATCGAAAAGCGCGTCCGTCGCGCTGACGCGGAATAGTTCGCTCCTGCTCGAACCCGGCAGATCAGGCCATTAGCTTGTACCAGTCGCGCACGGTCAGCTTAAGGCGCACTACCTCGTCTTCAGCGAGCAGATTGCAGTGGGCGATCGGTCCTCTGGCAAGGTTCAGCTTCTTTATGACGCGTTGGACGCCATTTATCGTTGTGTTAGCAAATAATCCCGCAAACGAATTCCAGTCGCCTTGATGATCTCGCCCAGCTCGCCGAAGTTGGTGTAGTCGATCTCTCGATCCGACCTCGCGATC
>Ga0310810_10001827_pt1 | contig 22573 bp, 24 predicted proteins | sample NCmetagenome_FD_207641 | JGI IMG/M metagenome (GOLD analysis project Ga0310810, IMG submission 207641) | Soil microbial communities from experimental microcosm in Duke University, North Carolina, United States - NC | ecosystem: Engineered > Artificial ecosystem > Soil microcosm > Unclassified ... | reverse complement strand
CGTGATCGGGTGCCGGTACATCCGATACTGCAGGCGGCCCCACCGTGAGCGCGCCTGAAATTCCCGCACCGTGATCGTGTCGACGTCGCCTACGCCGCGTGCGTCGAGATTGCCCGAGCTCGCGTGATGGATCGCATGCGCGCGCCGCCAGAAATCATAAGGCGTGAGCGTCAGAACGCCGATGACTCGCCCGACCCAATCGTTGGCGCGCCGATGCGAGAAGAATGCGCCGTGCCCGCAGTCATGCTGAATCATGAAGAGGCGAACCAGAAACCCGGCCGACGGGATAGCGATGACGAGCGTCGCCCACCAATGGCCGAGCACGAAGGCAAGCCATGCGACAATCCAGAGCGCCACCAGTGGCAGGAGGGTTACGATCAGCTCGGCAATGCCGCGTTTGTTGCTGGGCTTGCCGTAACGGCTAAGGAGTTGCCGCAGCTGACGCGCGTCGACGTTGGCGAAGCGCGAATTGTGCCCGACGCTCAAACCGGCGTTCCCGAGCGGCCGCGGGTTCGCGCGCGCTTCGGCGCGCTGCCGGCAGCGTTCTTTTGCTCCGCGCGTTCAGCGGCCGCGCGAGCGTCGGCCGCCTCCTTCTTCAGCCGGAGGGCGCGCAGCCGGTGCGTATTGGCCTCGATTCTCGCCTGTTCGGCCGCGTAATCGCGCATTGCCTGCTCAGCATCGCGCTCGCGGGTCGCTTTCTTGGCAGCCGCGGCCAATCGTTGCTCGTCGTTTTTTGTGGAAGCCATCGTCAGGCGACCCGCCTCGTAACATCTCTGATCATCTTAGCACGAAGCGGCGCCTGAATCGATGGAAAGCAGTGCCCGCACCCTGATCTCGGGCGCGGGACCCAACATGCTCCGCCGGTACATCCGTGGTCGAGGCGCGTTGGTTGCTACGACGCCGGTTAGACGGCGCGCAGATTGTCGGCGGAGGATTTTCCGCTGCGGCGGTCGACAACGAGGTCGAAGGAGATCTCTTGTCCCTCATTGAGCGTGCTCATGCCGGCGCGTTCGACCGCGCTGATGTGCACGAACACATCCTTGTCGCCATTGGCCGGCTGAATGAAGCCGAAGCCCTTTTGGCCATTGAACCACTTCACCGTTCCCTTGTTCATGGGAGAATTCCTTATGTTGACGATACACGTATGAGATCGCCTGCTACTCGCACAGCGGTCCCGGTTGTTCGATTTTGGATAAGTGTCTGTAACGTGCACGCCCACGAGGAGGCGAAGCGGCCCAGTCAATCGGCCAAGGATCGATCCCGGCGATATGGGCCCGAAGGCCCGCGAAGTCAAGCAAGGCCGCGTATCCCGTCGAAATCAGCGAGGACCGGCGTTCGAGACTTCAACGCAAGTCAGAATGCCGTAGCTGCCATGCGCACCGGTCGCTCCACTTGAATTGACTGGCCCTCGCCAAGCATGGTTGCGTACCGGCCTCAGCCAGCAATCCAACCAGCATCCCACCCATGCCCAAACTCTACGAAGCCCTCGCGGAAGCGTTCCACGCGGAGGGGGTCGATACACAGTTCGTCCTGATGGGCGACGGCAACATGCACTGGTGCACCGCCTTCGCGAAGCTGCCCGACGTGCACACCGTCCACGTCAGGCACGAGCACGCGACCGTGGCGGCGGCGACGGCCTACAACATCGCGACCAACAAGGTCGCAGTCGCCTCGGTCACATGCGGCCCGGGCGTGACCCAGTTGATGACGGCGTTGCCCGCCGCGGTGCGCGCCCGCCTGCCCATGGTGGTGTTCGCCGGCGAGGCGCCGATCAACGCCAAGTTCTACAATCAGGCAATCGACCAGGCGCCGCTGGTGGCAGCGACGGGGGCGAAATACATCGCCGCGCACAGCCTGCCGCGCATGATGGACTACGTGCGCGAGGCCTTCCATGTCGCCAAGGTCGAGCGCTGCCCGGTGGTGCTCGGCGTACCCTACGATCTGCAGAAGGTCGAGCACACCGCCAATCATCCCTACGAGACCTCGGAGATGTACCAGCCCAGAGTTGGGCGCATGCATCCTGACCCCGAGGTGCTGGCCGAGGCGGTCGATCGCCTCGCGGTGGCGAAGCGGCCGATCATCCTCGGCGGCCGCGGCGTGCTTTATTCCGGCTCGCGCGACGCCGTGATCAAGCTCGCCGATCGCTGTGGTGCGTTGCTCTCCAATACGCTGCCCACGCGCGGTCTCTTCCACGACCATCCGTTCGGGCTTGGCATTGTCGGCAGTTACTTCACGGCCTTGGGCCGTGAGATTTATGAGTCCGCGGACGTCGTGCTCGCGGTCGGCACCAGCCTCTCCTACTACGTCGGCGGCGGGCACTTCTGGCCCAAGGCCTACAAGATCCAGCTCGACGACGCCCCGCGCGGTCTGCGCGATGGGCTCAAGGCCGCCGACCTCTACATCAAGGCAGATGCACGCGTCGGCACCGAGGCTCTCCTCACCGGCCTCGACAAGAAGCTGGGTGCCGGGAAGCCGACGGCGGCGACGATCCGCACGAAAGAGCTTGCGCACCGCATCGCGACCGAGCCGGCGGACTCGATGCCCTTCGACATCGAGCCGGGGCTGCTCGATCCGCGCGCAGTCGTCGAAGCCGTCGACAACATCGTGCCGAAGGATTGGGACGTCGTCGTCGGCGGCGGCCATCAGGCCTATTTCCCGGCGCAGATGCGTGGACGCCCGGCCGAGCGCTACACGACGGTGCGCGAATTCGGCGCGGTCGGCAACGGCCTCTCCTATGCACTCGGTATCGCGGCGGCGCGCCGGCAGGGCCACGGCGGCAAGATCGTCCTGTTCGAGGGCGACGGCGGGCTCCTGTTCAACATCCAGGAATTCGAGACGCTCAAGCGTCACGGCTACCGCATGCTGATCTGCGCGATGAACGATGGCGGTTACGGCTCAGAGTTTCACAAGTTGCGCGCCGACAAGATCGACGATGGCCTGGCGCTCTTCGGCCGGCCTCCGCTCGAAAACATCGCGCGCGGCTTCGGCCTTCGCGGTCACGAGGTGCGCGACGTGTCGGTGATCCCGAAGCTGTTCGCGGACTTCGCCGCGCAAGGTGAAAGCGAAGTGTGGAACATCCAGATCTCGGATCAGGTCACCGCACCGGTGATCCGCCAGACGATCAAGCGCGGCCACGGCAATATGTGAGTAGCATCGCCGTACCTGTCCATCGGCTTCGCCGAAAGGTCCGTCGTGGTGTGCCCCTAAGTCCCATAGAAACCGGCGTGAAGCGGGCTCACAGGTAGGGCGACGCCGGATCGCGCTTGAGCGGCGACGTTCGTCGCAACCGCGGCTCTGGCGAAACGAGGGAGGCGACACTATGAAGAAACTGTCGATCACACTCGCCGCAACTGCGTTGCTGGCAACCGGGTTCATGAGCGCGAGCACCGAGACGGCCAGCGCCGTCGTGTATTGCACCTACGTCGGTTATCCCGCCAATTGCGTCGTGCGGCCCGGCGTGGTGCTGCGGCCACGGCCGGTCGCGCGCGCGGCCGCACGCGAAGCGGTACGGCCCGGAAAGCCGATGAACCGCGGTGGTCCGGTCAATCGCCCGGGCCGGTACTGAGAGGCAACTCCGCGCCGGTCTGCCGACCCTACACCGCCACCGCGTAGGAATCCCGCCTTGGATCCGCGGCGCCCGTCATCACGCCGGTCGCGGGATCGAGCGCGACCGCCTGCATGCCGCCGACTTTCATGGTCCAGTGGTCGAAGGCGGATGCATCGTGCCCGCGCTGGCGCAGCGCCGCGATCACGTCTGCATCGACGCGCCCCTCGACCTGCACAAGTGAGCCGTCCCACAGCCGCGCGCGCGGCGCCTCGATCGCGTCCTGCAGCGCGAGGCCGAAGTCGCAGTACTGCACAAAGGCCTGCGCCTGCGTCTGCAGGATGCCGTAGCTGCCGGGTGTGCCGAGCGCGAGCACGGGCTGCCCGTCGCGCGTCGAGATCGAGGGCGACATGCACATCGGCAGTTCGGCGCCCGGCGCGGTGCGCTTCGGGCTCTTCGGGTTCACGTCGGTCCAGTAGAGGAAATTGTTGAGCGTCACGCCGGTGCCCGGCACGACCACACCAGAGCCATAGGGGCTGCCGAGGCTCTGCGTCACGCAGACGAGATTGCCCTCTGCGTCGCCGATCGAGAACGAGGTGGTGTGGCCGGGGTCCTCGCCGGAAGCGGGCGGCTCCATCCATTGCTCCGTCGGGCCGACGATGGGCCGGTCGTCGCGCACGCGCGCGCGCAGGCTCTCGACATGCTCGTCACCGAGCAGGCGCGCTAATTCCTGCGGCGGCGGATTGTTGCGGTTGATGCGCACCCCGGCGGCAAGCCGGATCGCGCGATACACCGTGTCGAGGTGCTCTGCGCCGTTGCGCGCAAGCTTGCCGAGATCGAAGCCCTCGAGGATGCGCAGCGTGAGCAGGAACTGGAAGCCCTCGCAGGGCGGCGGCGGCACGTGCACGCTTGCGCCGCGATAATTCACCGCGATCGGGTCCTTCCAGCGCGGCGCGACCGCTTCGAGGTCGGCCATGGTCATGTAGCCGCCGAGCGATTTCAAATGCGCGACGATCGTCTCGCCGAGCTTTCCGCCATAGAGATACTGCGCGCCTTGCGTTGCGAGGTTTTCCAGCGTGCCGGCGAGGTCCGGCTGCTTCAGAACGCTGCCGGCTTTCCAGCTCTTCCCGCCGTTCATGTAGACGCGCGTGAACTCGGCACTGAACGGATAGGCCTGAATCGCGGGCGCATGCTCGTTGGTCTCGTCGACGTTGAACTCGACCAGCGGAAAGCCGTCACGCGCGAGCGAGATCGCGGGGGTCAGCGCATCGCCGAACGGTTTCTTGCCGTGCGCACGGACGAGCTCGGCCCAGCCGGAAAGATTGCCGGGCACGCCCGCCGAGAGCGGACCGCGCGCGAGGTCCTCGCGCACCTTGAAGCGCTCGACCGGGAAATGCTGGGGCACGCGCGGCACGAAATCGAGCACCTTGACGCGCCGCTCGGCCGCGACCCAGCAGGTCGCAAGGCCCTGCCCCGCAAGCCCCGACATGTACGGCTCGACCACGTTGAGCGTGGCCGCGGTCGCGGCCGCCGCATCGAAGGCGTTGCCGCCATGGCTGAGCAACCGCGCGCCCGCCTGCGCGGCAAGCGGGTGCGCCGCTGCGACGACGCCCTTGGTGGATGAAATGGTCGGCCGGCGCCCGTGCATGATGTTTCCCCCCGCGATGGCTCATCGCAGCACGCGTCGCGGCGCCGGCGCAAGGCTCATGCGTTGCGTGTTACGCGAGCCTGTCCTGATCGGCCTTCATGGCGATGCGCAAGGGCTTCGGGATCGGCCGCGCGCGGCCGCCGGAGATGAACGCGACGCGCACATGCGCCTCGCACATCAGCTCCTCGCCGCGAATGCATTGCTGCAGCAGCATGATCGAGGCGCCCTTCACCTCCTCGGGACTGGTCAGAACCGTGAGCACGTCGTCCATGCGCGCGGGCTTGAGCCAGTCGATCCTCATGGTGCGCACCACGAAGGCAAAGCCCGGCGCCTCCTGCTCGGTCGCCTCGAACAGCGCGCGATGATCCGCGCCGATCAGGCGCAGGTAATTGGTGCGCCCGCGCTCCATATAGCGGAGGTAGTTCGCGTGATAGACGATGCCGGTGAAATCCGTATCCTCATAGTAGACGCGCACCGTCATGCTGTGGCGGCCGTCGCGGATTTCGCCGTCGAGGCTCATGATATTCGCGCCAGCGGCAGCACGTGATCGCGTGTCAGCGGCGCGAGATCGATGTCGGGCGGTGAGGCGGGATCGATCCACATGATCTCGTCGATCTCCGCGCGCGCCGCGATTTGCCCGGTGACATCGACCGTATAGACCGCCGCATGAACGCGGCGGTCTAATTCGTTTGCGGCTTGGCACTCGAACATGCCGAGTGGCGAAACCGTCTCCGGCACGACGCGACAGCCGAGCTCCTCGTCCAACTCGCGTGCAAGTGCCGTCACATCGTCCTCGCCGGCATCGCGCTTGCCGCCCGGCTGCATGAAAGCAGCCGTGCCGCGCTTGCGCACCAGCAGCACCCGGCCTGCGGAATCGCGGATCAGCGCGGCCACGATACTGATGGGATTGCCGGGCGATGCGTCCACGGTCGACCCTCGTCGGGAAATTGCAGCCAACTCATAACGCGATTCTCAATTCTGTCACTGGCGCCGCGCCACAACCTCTAATATGAACCTGCCTCCCCATCCGTATGCGAGATTTTCAATGCAGCCTGCAGTCATCTTCGACGTCAGCAACGCGTCGCTTCCCGTCTACGATAACGGTGCCTGCAAGCTCGTGACCGGCAACAACGCGACCTATTACGTGACGGCGCAGCCGACTGCTTATCCGCCGATCGGAGCCGCAGGCATCCGATCGGTGCTGTGCGTGCGCGACCCGAGCGAAACGACACAGCCGAACGCTTTCGATGTCACCGAAGCCGACAACCTGATCCCGCAACCCGTCAGCTACACCAACGTGCCGCTGCCCCACGTGCCCGCGATGACCCAGGGCCAGTTCAATATGCAGGCCTACAATGCGGCGGTCGTGATCAATTCATGGACGGGACCGCTTCTGGTGCACTGCTCCACCGGCGACCGCGCTTCGGCGGCGTTCGCGGTGTTCATGATCCAGTTCTGCGGCTGGCCGAACGCCGATGCGGCGAATTTCGCGCAAAGCGAACTGGCACTCGCGAACGCGCTGTTCATCCAGCAGGTGAACAACTACGCGCAGCCCTGAGTGCAACGCGGACCCGGCGGGTCATTCGTCGCCCGGATCCCCCGCAAACAAATGGAACTGCCCGAGGTCGCGCTGCGGCTCGGCGAGCCCAAGATGGCGGAACGCATGGCCGGTGAGCAGGCGGCCGCGCGGCGTGCGCTGCAGGAAGCCCTGCTGGATCAGATACGGCTCGATGATCTCCTCGATCGCGTCGCGCGGCTCGGAGAGCGCCGCCGCGATCGTCTCGACACCGACCGGCCCGCCGCCGTAGTTGAGCGCGATCGTGGTTAGATAGCGCCGGTCCATGGCGTCGAGCCCCGCGGCATCCACTTCGAGCGCGCCGAGCGCCTTATCGGCGACCTTACGGTCGATTGCAGCGGCGCCGTCTACATGCGCGAAGTCGCGCACGCGCTTCAGGAGGCGGCCCGCAATGCGCGGCGTGCCCCGCGCGCGGCGCGCGATCTCGTCCGCACCGTCGGCGGTGAGCGCGACGCCCAGCACCCGCGCGCCGCGATTGACGATCAGCTCGAGCTCCTCGCGGGTGTAGAAATTCAGCCGCACCGGAATGCCGAAGCGGTCGCGCAGCGGCGTGGTGAGCAGCCCCGCGCGGGTCGTCGCGCCGATCAGCGTGAAGCGCGCGAGATCGATCTTCACCGAGCGCGCGGCCGGCCCCTCGCCGATGATCAGGTCGAGCTGGAAGTCCTCCATCGCGGGATAGAGAATTTCCTCGACCGCCGGATTGAGCCGGTGGATCTCGTCGATGAACAGCACGTCGCGGTCTTCGAGATTGGTCAGCAGCGCCGCGAGATCTCCGGCCTTGGCGATGACGGGCCCCGAGGTGGCGCGGAAGTTCACGCCGAGTTCGCGCGCGACGATCTGCGCCAGTGTGGTCTTGCCGAGGCCCGGGGGGCCGACGAACAGCACATGGTCCAGCGCCTCTTTTCGCGCGCGCGCGGCCTCGATGAACACAGAGAGATTGGCGCGCGCCTGCGCCTGCCCGATGAATTCGGAGAGCCGCTGCGGGCGCAGCGAGGCGGTCTCCGCGTCGTCGTCGCGGCGCTCGGGGGTGACGAGGCGGCGCGGCGCGGTGGTCATTTTGCCAATTCCTTCAGCCCCAGCCGGATGAGCTGCGTCGTCTCCGCACCCTCGCCCGCGCTGCGCGAGGCCGCCGCGATCGCGGCCGCCGCCTGCGGCTGACCATAGCCCAAGTTCACCAGCGCCGAGACCGCGTCTGCGAACGGCTTCGGCGCACGCTTGTCCTCGACCGCACCGGCAAGATGCACCACGGCCGGATCGAGGTCGGCATATTTCGGCGCCTTGTCCTTGAGCTCCGTGACGACGCGCTCCGCGACCTTCGGGCCAACGCCGGGCGAGCGGGCGACCATCGCCTTGTCGCGCAGCGAGATCGCAGAGGCGAGTTCGGCGGGGCGCAGCGTGGAGAGAATCGAGAGTGCTACCTTGGCGCCGACGCCCTGCACGGTCTGCAACAGGCGGAACCACTCGCGCTCGACGTCGCTCTGGAAGCCGAACAGGCGGATCGCGTCCTCGCGCACATGCGTCTCGATCGCGAGCGACACCGGATCCCCGGTCGGGGGGAGCGATTGCAGCGTGCGCGCCGAGCAATGCACCACGTAGCCGACGCCGTTCACGTCGACGATGATGAAGTCCTCGCCGTAAGAGTCGATGATGCCCTTGAGCTTGCCGATCATCGCATCGCCACCTTGAGCAGCGCGCTTGCGCGATGATGCGCGTGGGTGACCGCGATGGCGAGCGCGTCCGCGGCGTCCTCGGATTGCGGATCGGCCTTGGGCAGCAGCACGCCGACCATCAGCCTGATCTGAGCCTTCTCGGCGTGGCCCGCACCGACGATGGTCTTCTTGACCAGGTTCGGCGCGTATTCGGCAACGCTGACGCCGGCCTTCGCGGGAACGAGAAGCGCGATGCCGCGCGCCTGCCCGAGCTTGAGCGTCGCGGTCGCGTCGCGATTGACGAAGGTCGCCTCGACGGCCGCCTCGTCGGGGCGGAACTCGTCGACGATGCGTGCGAGCCCGTCGTGGATCGTGACGAGGCGCTCGGCGAGCGAGAGCCGCTCGTTGGTCTCGACCGAGCCGCAAGCAACAAAGATCAGCCGGTTGCCCTCGCAGCCGATCAGGCCCCAGCCGGTACGGCGGAGGCCCGGATCGATGCCGAGGATGCGAATCGCTTGGCCCATCAGGCCGTCAAATTGCCCCGACTGTGGGTCCGCCGCCAGCCATCGAATGCGCCGGCCGCGAGTGCCACGCCCACCGTCGTCAGGATGATCGCAACAATGGTGGGCAGGCCCGGCCATTCGCCGAGCAGGGGAATGCCCAGCATCGCGGCGAAGGGCGGCACCAGCGCCGTCATGGCGGCGCCACGTGACGCACCGAGGCGGGTGATCGCCAAGCCATAGAACACGATCGCGAAAACGCCCGAGAGCACACCCTGCACACCGGCCTGAACGACCACATCGGTGAGATGGCCATGCATGGCATCGCGGATCAGCGCGGGCGCGCCGAGCGGCAGCAGCAGGATCGCCGACCACACCGCCACGAAGGCGGCCGCCTCGACCGCGCTCAGCCCGCTCCTCTTGAATGCCAGCGTGTAGAGCGCCCACAGTCCGGCCGCGCCAAGCAGCAGCAGATGCCCGTGCCAGGCCGGGTTGCCCGAGATCACGCTTGCCGCAACGATTGCGAACGCGCTCGCGCCGATGAGTGCGAGGCCGAATTTGCGCATGAGCCCGAACTTTTCGCCGAACGCGAGCGCGACGCCAGCAACGATCAGCGGCATCGTGCCGGAAAGGAGCGGCGGGGCGTCGGCGGCGGGCGCATAGCGCATCGCATAGCCGACCAGCAGGAAGAACGGCGCGCCGAAGCTGAGCAAGCCAACCAGCACGTGCCAGGGGACGTTCCGCGGAACGAGCCCGGTGCGCCACCACACCGGCGCGAACAGCAAGGCTGGAACGCCGAAGCGCAGCACCGCGACCGCTTCAGGCTCAAGCGCATGACCCACCGCGTAGCGTGTCGCGACGATCCAGAGGGCCCAGATCAGGACCGCGCCGAGCCCGGCGGCGATCCCAACGGTGGTGTTGGAGAATTGGAACGAGCCGGTTTGGGGAGCCGGTGTACAAAGCGTCGACATGGCAATCTCCTGTCTTCCTGCCTGCAACATCGCTCCAAAAGGCAGGGCATGTCCTTGCGAAGTGTGCCTTGAATGACCTGCAAATTGGCATAGTGTGCCTTTCTGTTCGCGAAGGAGGCAGGACATGGCTCATCCGGAACTGGATACCATCGACCGAAAAATCATCGGCACGCTGCAGGAGGATGGCCGCCGGACCAATGTGGAGGTGGCCGATGCGGTCGGCCTCTCGCCCTCGCCCTGCCTGCGGCGGACCAAGCGGCTGGAGTCCGAGGGCGTGATCCGCGGTTATCGGGCGATACTCGATCGCAAGACGGTCGGGCTTGGATTGACCGTGTTCGCCGAGATCAGGGCCGAGAAGCACTCGAAGGAGTGCGCGCAGATGTATCAGGACGCGCTCGCCGCGATGCCCGAGGTCGTGTCATGCCACATGGTGTCGGGACAGGCCGACTTCCTCGCCGAGATCGTCGTGCCCGATCTGCAGACCTACGAGCGCTTCCTCACCGAGAAGCTGCTGGTGCTGCCGCGCGTCGCCGACGTGCGTTCGAACTTCGCCATGCGCGAGATCAAGTCGGCCGCGCCACTGCCGCTCGATCATCTGCCGTGACGTGATCGACTTCCCCGACATGGCGGCCCTTTCGGCCGCGATCAGCGACCGCCGCTTCGCGGCCGCGGTGATCGTCGCGGCGCTCTCAGGCTTCGTGCGCGGGTTTTCGGGCTTCGGCTCGGCGCTGATCTACATCCCGCTCATAGCCGCGATTTACGAGCCGCGCATCGCAGCACCGACCCTCCTGCTGATCGACCTCGCCGGCTCGGCGCCGTTCACGATCCGCGAGCTTGCGCGCTGCAACTGGCGCGAGGTCGCCCCGATCACTACCGCGGCCGCGCTCGCGGTGCCGCTCGGCGTGATGGCGCTCGTGCTCATCGACCCCATCGTGCTGCGCTGGTTCATCGCCTTCTTGGTGTTGACCTTGCTCGCGGTGCTCGTCTCAGGCTGGCGCTATCACGGCACGCCGTCGCTGCCGGTCTCTCTCGGCGTCGGCCTGTTCGCGGGCTTCGGCAGCGGCGCAGTGCAGATCGCAGGGCCGGCGGTCATCATCTTCTGGCTCGGCGGCGCAAGCAACGCCATCACGGTGCGCGCCAACCTGATGGTGTTCTTCTTCCTGATGGATTTCATCACCGGCGCGGCCTACGTCGTGAAGGGCATCATCACGGCGGACATCCTCGCGCTCTCGGTGCTGCTCGGCATTCCGTTCATTCTCGCGATGTGGGCCGGCGCGCGCTGGTTCCACGGCGCGTCGGACACGGCGTATCGCCGCGCGGCCTACGCGATCATCGCGGTCTCGGCGCTCGCGAGTTTGCCGCTGTGGGACAGGTGGCTGCGCTGAATCCCTCCCCGCTTGCGGGGAGGGTGGACGGCGCGAAGCGCCGGACGGGTGGGGCGGATTGAACAAGCGCCCCACCCGGTCGCCTGCGGCGACCACCCTCCCCCTGCGGGGGAGGGATTACGCGCTCATCTTCGCCACCAGCGCGTCCGACACCTCGAAATTCGCGTAAACGTTCTGCACGTCATCCTGGTCATTGAGCGCGTCGATCAGCTTCAGCACTTTCTCACCCTGCTCATCGTCGACCGGCACGGAGTTCTTCGGCTTCCAGGTGAACGCCGCCTTGCGCGGCTCGCCGAATTTCGTTTCCAGCGCCTTCGCAACGTCGCGCAGCGACTCGGTGGTCGTGTAGATCTCGTGGCCATTCTCGCTGGAGGCGACATCCTCGGCGCCGGCCTCGATCGCAGCTTCGAGCATCGCGTCAGCGTCCGCGACCTTCCCGTCGAACTCCACAATGCCGACGTGGTCGAACATGAACGCGACCGCGCCGGTCTCGGCCAGGTTGCCGCCGGCCTTGGTGAAGCTCGCGCGCACCTCGCCGGCCGAACGGTTCTTGTTGTCGGTCAGCACCTCGACGATCACCGCCACGCCGCCCGGCCCGTAACCCTCGTAGCGCATCTCGTCATAGGTCTCGGCATCGTTGCCGCTCGCCTTCTTGATCGCACGGGCGATGTTGTCGTTCGGCATGCTCTCGGCACGCGCGGCGAGGATCGCTGCGCGCAGCCGCGGGTTCATGTCGGGATCGGGCAGGCCCATTTTGGCCGACACGGTGATTTCGCGCGCAAGCTTGCCGAACACCTTCGACTTGATGGCGTCCTGCCGCCCCTTGCGGTGCATGATGTTCTTGAATTGGGAATGGCCGGCCAAGGGAGCCTCCAACAAGCGCGGAATGAATGATTTCGGCGGCCTTATAGGTCCGCGCTTCAGAAAAATCTATTCCCAGAATGCAGGCCGCGCTTCCTCGAGCCGCCCGCCGAGCCGCACCGGCGCGATCCGCGCGGCAAGGCCCGTCGCATCGTCGGTCTCGACCGCGACGGCGCAGAGCGTGGCGGGCCCGAGCGCCGGCTCGAATTTGCCGGACGAGATGCGCCGCACGAAGCGGTGCAGCGGCTCGCTCTTGTTCATGCCAATGACGGAATCATAGTCGCCGGTCATTCCCACATCGGTGACGAACGCGGTGCCGCCGGGCAGCACGCGGTGGTCCGAGGTCTGCACATGCGTGTGGGTACCGACGACGAGACTGGCGCGTCCGTCGCAGAAATGGCCCATCGCCTGCTTCTCGCTCGTCGCCTCGCAGTGGATGTCGACCACGATTGCGTCCGCTCCGGTCTTCAGCGCGCAGGCGGAGAGCTCGCGCTCAGCGAGCGCGAACGGATCGTCGAGCGGGTCCATAAAGACGCGGCCCATCAGGTTGATCGCGAGCACGCGCGCGCCGCTCGCGGTCTCGAACAGCACCATGCCGCGCCCCGGCGTGCCGGGCGGATAGTTGTGCGGACGGATGAGCCGCGGCGCGCGCTCGATGAAGACGAGCGCCTCGCGCTGATCCCACGAATGATTGCCGCCAGAGATGACATCGGCGCCGGCGTCGATCATCTCCGCGTAGATCTGCTCGGTAATGCCGAAACCGCCAGCCGCGTTCTCGCCGTTGACGATAACGCAATCGAGCTTCCAGTCGCGCTTGAGCGCAGGCAAGCGCTCGACCACGGCCGCACGGCCCGAACGCCCCACCACATCGCCGACGAACAGGATACGCATTCAGCTTCCGCGCAGATCGATCATCTCGCGCTCCGTTAGCACGAGATCGAGGCGCGCGTCGCGCGGCGTGACCGGGACCTCTTCGATTTCCTGCGCGGCGAACGCGATGCCCGCGGCAGTGACCGGCTTCATGGAACGGAATTTCGCGATCGTCATGTCGTAGTAGCCCGCGCCGTAGCCGATGCGGTGGCCATTGCGGTCGAAGGCGAGCAGCGGCACCAGCATGATGTCGGGGGCAACTTCCGGCGCGTCAGGCTTCGGCTCGCGGATGCCCCACTGGCCGGAGGCGAGCTCATCGCCGAACGCAAACGCGCGCATGATGAGAGGATTGCCGCGGCCGGCGATCGCCGGCAGCGCAAGTTGCGCGCCGCGCTCGCTCAGCTTGCGCAGCAGCGGCAACGGATTGATCTCGGTCTTGAGCGGCATGAAGCCGGAGACGATCATGCCGGGCCTAATCGCGAGCGGAAACGCGCGCGCCGCGATGGCCTCCGCCGCGCGCACACGTTCGGCCGCGGGGATCGCGTCGCGCCGCATCAGCGCATCCTTGCGGACGATCGATTTCAGGTCGGAGGTCGCGGTGTTGGACATCGTGCTCCGTCATGCGCGGCCATAGCCCGTCGGAAGACGGGCGTGAACGCCCTTATGGCCGGGCATCCACGTCTTTCCTCGCCCACGCCAAAGACGTGGATGGCCGGGACGAGCCCGGCCATGACGAAAACTGAAAGTGCGGAGCCGCATGAGCCGTCGGATTTCGACCCCGGGAACCTACAGAAGTAGGTGGGCGCCATATGTCCGGATCCACGGACCCGGCCAGGGACAGCTCCCTTAGGGATCGTAAGGCCCCGGGAGTATGTATCCAACAAACACCGCAGCCCCGCCCCGACAATGTAGGGCTTAAACGGCGCGCGCGCTACCCGATCCCGACGTTCTCGCCGCGGCTCTGATTGAGGCTGCGCGTCACGCTCTCGATGCGCTCGGAGGCGGAATTGAGCGCGTTGGCGACGGCGACCTGCATCGCCTGGGCGCGTTCGCTCGAGGCAACCCGCACATCCTGCAGCGCGGTCAGTTCCTCCTCGAGCCGCCGCAGGCGCTTCGCCGCTTCGGTGAGCTCATCGCCCAGCGTGAGCGCCGCCATCACGATCAGCCGCATGTCGCCGATGGCGCCGAAGCTGGCCTTGAGTTGCTCGATCCGATGATCGAGATCCTTGGCCAGCCGCACCAGATGATCTTCCTGCCCATCCTCGCAGGCCATGCGATACTGCCGGCCGTGGATGGTGACGCTGACGTGGCTCATTGCCGCGCCTCGAGCACGGAGCGGATATTCTCCATCGCGGTATCGAGCCGCTGCGCGACCTCGCGATTCGCGGCTTCGAGACGGCGCGCCCGGGCGGTCGCAGTATCGAGATCGGAGGCGAGCTTGGAGCGGTCGCTGCCGAGCGCGTGCACCTGGGCGGCGAGCGCGTTCTCGCCGCGATCGGTGTCGCGGCGGTGCTCGAGCGCCGCTTCCAAGGCGTCGAGAGCCGCGGACAGCCGCTTGGTTGCGGCCTCGATCGCGCTCGCGTCAGTCATGGCCTCCCCTCGTGCGGGCCCAGCCGCCGCGGCCGGATCCGCACCCCCGAATCCCGTGAAACGCCAAGGATTTGCGAACGAAACTTACGTTGCGTTCCACGGTCACGTCAACGCTCGCCCAGCATGCGGGCAAAACAATGTCGTGGATTTGTCGTGGATTTGGCCTTGCGGTGGTGAAAGCGTCACACGGTAGATGGTTGTGACCGGCATCGCCGCGCTAAAGAGCGCACGCCCCCTTGAGGAATTTCCGAATGGATCAGCTGCACTACAAGTCCGCGACCGAGCTTGCGGCGCTCATCCGGCGCAAAAAGGTGAGCGCGCTCGAAGTGCTCGATCACTTCCTCGCCCGCATCGAGAAACACAATGGCAAGCTCAATGCGATCGTCTGGATGGATCGCGACAAGGCGCGCAAGCGCGCGAAGGCAGCCGACGCCGCGCTGAAGAAAGGCAAGCGCCTCGGCCCCTTGCACGGTGTACCGATGACCATCAAGGAAAGCTTCCAGGTTGCGGGCTCGCCGACCACGTGGGGCGTACCGGCGATGAAGGACAACGTCACGCAGACGACCGCCGTGCTGGCGCAGCGGATGATCGGTGCCGGCGTGACGCTGTTCGGCAAGACCAACGTGCCGATCCTGCTTGCCGACTGGCAGAGCTACAATGCGATCTACGGCACGACCAACAACCCATGGGACGCGAGCCGCACGCCAGGCGGCTCCTCGGGCGGCTCATCCGCGGCGCTCGCCGCAGGCCTCACCGGCATCGAGGCCGGCAGCGACATCGGCTCCTCGATCCGCAATCCCGCGCATTACTGCGGCGTGTTCGGGCACAAGCCGACCTACGGGCTCATCACGCCACGCGGGCAGGCCTTGCCGGGCGGGGTGGCGCCCTCGGACATCTCGGTGGTCGGGCCGCTCGCACGCTCGGCGCAGGATCTCGAGGTCGCGCTCGACATCATGGCGGGACCCGATCCGGACGATGGCGGGTACCTCAAGGTCGCTCTGCCGAAGTGCGACAAGACCGCGCTGAAGCAATTCCGCATCGCCGTGAAGTTCACCGACCCGGCAAGCGAAGTGGACGGCGAATATGCCGATCAGCTCCAGGCGCTGGCGGACAAGCTCGCCAAGGCCGGAGCCAAGGTGAAGGAGGCCGCGCCCGCGATCGACACGGCGCGGCTCTACGACGTGTACATCCGCATGCTGCGCGCCGCGACCTCGGCCCGCATGTCCGATTCCGACATCGACGATATCAGGCGCGCGGTCGCGGAGGGCGAGACGGACGAATTCGTTGCGCGCACCCTCGATGGCGTGACCATGCCACATCGCCGCTGGCTGCAGCTCAACAACGAGCGGCACCAGATGCGGCTCGCGTTCAACGCCTTCTTCGAGGACTACGACATCCTGCTCTGCCCGGTCGCGGCCTCCGCGGCGTTCCCGCATGACCACTCGCACGAGGGCAAGCGCTGGCGCCGCCGCATTCCGGCGAACGGGAAGCGGGTTGCGCCGACCGACCAGTTGTTCTGGGCCGGCTACTCGGGTCTCGTCTATCTGCCATCAACGGTCGGCCCTGCGGGGCTGACGCGCTCAGGGTTGCCGGTCGGCTATCAGGCGATCACGGCGCAAGGGCGGGACAAGACGTCGCTTGCCTTCGCCAAGCTCGTCGAGAAGACGTTCGGCGGCTTCACGCCGCCGCCCGGCTACGACTGATCAAGGTCAGGCCGCACCCCAGCGAAGCGGCGGCGCGAATTCACCATCGCGGTGCTTTCCGCCGACACCCGCTGCCATCCAGGCAGCAGCCGCGCCTGCCAGCAGCGCCGCCGCCAGCGCGAAGCCGAGGATGACGGCACTGCGCCGCGCCTGCGCGGCCGCATTGCGCGCATCGGCAAGCACCTGCACGACCCGCTGCTGTGCCTCCGGCCCAGCCAGTCCAGTTACGGCGGACGTGACCCGAACAAGCTGTGCGCGATCATCGGCGGGGAGATCGGTTCGTCCGAGCCCGCGCATCAGCATGCGCGCTGCTTCCGCGCGTATCTCGGGCGGCGCCGGTGTGGCGCGTTCGGCGCGGAATAGCTTGTCGATCTCATAGGAGAGGAAGCTTGGCGCGCCGTCGGTGTCGCGCGGAGCGGACGCCGTGCTGCTCGCCGCGAACGTTCCGGCGGTCAGTGCGAGCAGGGCTGCGCCCAGCATCACGCCGAGCGCCCATGCGATCAGGCCATGCACGCCGTCGCGGAATTCGATTTCGTCAGCCGAGGCACTCCAGGTCGAGCGGACGCGGCCGGCGATATAGCCGCCAAGCGCGAAGCTGCCGACGGCCACCACAATGATCCAGAAACCCGACAGGATCGCGAGCCAGACCGAGGCGTCGCGCCAGGTCGGCGAGGGAGACGCCACCATCAGGCCGACCGCGGAGGCAAAGCTCATCAGGACGAATGACGTTGCGGCCGCAACGATCGCGCCCGCAATGCCGGGGCCCCAGTGGATATAGGAAAGCGGGCCTCCCGGCGTCGGAACCGGACCCGCCGATCCCACCTCCACGGTCTCGACCATCACCATCGTGGCCTCCTCAGCGCAGGCCGAGGAACGACAGGATCGCCATGATCACCACGATCAGGCCGATCAGATAAATGATGCCGTTCATGTGCTCCTCCACGCCGGCGCGAAGGGCCGGCTCCTAGGCCAACGAACCGGGGCGAGGCGGAATAGTTCCACCATGCGCAAAATGAGCCGATCGGCTTCGGCAACCTGTGTTGGGCCATCCACCGAAGTCTCGGCCCCGGCATTTGATTGCCCGCCCTCGCGTGGTATCCAGCCCCCGAATTGTTGGAAAACACGGATGAACCCTCCGGCCGCCGCAATGCGCGAACCCGAAACCACGCCGCAAAGCCGCGCCGAGCACGACCGCATGGCGAATGCCATCCGCGCGCTCGCGATGGACGCGGTCGAGCAGGCGAAATCGGGCCATCCCGGCCTGCCGATGGGCGCGGCCGACGTCGCGACCGTCCTGTTCACCCAGTTCCTGAAGTTCGACCCGGCCGACCCCAAGTGGCCCGACCGCGACCGCTTCGTGCTCTCGGCCGGGCACGGCTCGATGCTGCTTTATGCGCTGCTCTATCTCACCGGCTACGAGGCGATGACGATCGATCAGATCAAGCGCTTCCGCCAGCTCGGGTCGAATACGCCCGGACACCCCGAGAACTTCGAAACGCCCGGCGTCGAGACGACGACCGGCCCGCTCGGGCAAGGGCTCGGCAATGCGGTCGGCATGGCGATCGCGGAGCGGCATCTCGCCGCGGAATTCGGCGACATCGTCGACCACCACACCTACGTGCTCGCCTCCGACGGCGATCTGATGGAAGGCCTTTCGCAGGAAGCGATCGCGCTCGCCGGGCACCTCAAGCTCAACCGGTTGGTCGTGCTGTTCGACGACAACGGGATTTCGATCGACGGTCCGCTGTCGCTTGCCGACTCGACCGATCAGGTGAAGCGCTTCGAGGCGTCGGGCTGGAACGCCTCGCACGTCGACGGGCGCGATCCGCAGGCAATCGCCGCGGCGATTGCGGCCGCAAAGAAATCCGACAAGCCGACGATGATCGCGTGCCGCACCACAATCGGCTACGGCGCGCCCACGAAAGCCGGCACCTCCGGCTCGCACGGCTCGCCGCTCGGCGCGGACGAGATCAAGGGTGCGCGTGAGAAGCTCGGCTGGAGCTATCCGCCGTTCGAGATCCCCTCGGATGTGCTCAACTGGTGGCGCGCCGCCGGTCAGCGCTCGAAGGCTTCGCACAAGGCCTGGGACGAGCGGCTCGCCGCGCTGCCGATGGACAAGCGCGGTGAGTTCGCCCGCCGCATCAACGGCGACCTGCCGCTCGGGCTCGACGATGCCGTGCGCACGTTCAAGCAGGAGCTTGCGAACGCGCCGAAGGAGATCGCGACGCGCGTCGCATCCGAGAACGCGCTTGGGGTGCTGACCGCCGTGGCGCCCGAAATGGTCGGCGGCTCGGCCGATCTGACCGGCTCCAACAACACGCGCCCGAAGGGCATGAAGGCGATGTCGGCAGCGGACTATGCGGGCCGCTTCATCCATTACGGCATCCGCGAGCACGGCATGGCCGCCGCAATGAACGGCATGGCGCTGCATCGCGGCGTCATTCCCTACTCCGGCACGTTCCTGGTGTTCTCGGATTACTGCCGTCCGTCGATCCGGCTCGCGGCGCTGATGGGCGAGCGCGTCATCCATGTGATGACGCACGACTCGATCGGACTCGGCGAGGACGGCCCGACGCACCAGCCGGTCGAGCACCTCGCGGCGTTGCGCGCCATCCCGAACCTTTCCGTGTTCCGCCCATGCGACACGGTCGAGACGATCGAGTGCTGGCAGCTTGCGCTGGAGAGCAACGACGGCCCGAGCGTGCTGGCGCTGACGCGCCAGAACCTGCCGCAACTGCGCAAGGAATATGTCACGCGCAACCTGTGCGCCGCGGGCGCCTACGAGATCGCGCCCTCGATCGCCGGCCAGGCGCGCGTCTCGATCTTCGCCAGCGGCTCTGAGGTCGCGATCGCGGTCGAGGCGAAGAAGCTGCTCGACGGGCAAGGCACGCTGACGCGCGTCGTGTCCGTGCCGTGCTTCGAGCTTTTCGAGATGGCGGATGCGGCGGCACGCCGCGCCGTGATCGGAACCGCGTCGGTGAAAGTCGCCGTCGAGGCCGGCGTGCGTCAAGGCTGGGACGCGATCATCGGTGCCGACGGCGTGTTCGTCGGCATGCACGGCTTCGGCGCCAGCGCCCCCTACAAGGACCTTTACCGGCACTTCGGCATCACGCCTGAGAAGATCGCCGAGGCGGCGTTGAGCCGGCTGGGCTGACCTTCGCCCACTAGGCCATCCGGCGCTGCTTGCGCCCGCCGGTTCGACAAACAACCTTTGGTTTGCGCTATAGTCGCCTCTCGCAGGCGCATGTTCGGCCGCACGGTGAGAGCTGCATGACGCTTCCCGCGCTGGAGCTTCTGATCGCGCCCCATGATCTCGCAGCGTTCGTCGCACGCTGGTGGGAGCGCGAGCCTCTGTTCATAAGCCGGCGCGAACCTGATCGCTTCGATCGATTGATGAGCCGATCGATCTTCGACGATCTCGTCGCGCACACCAATCTGCGCGTGCCTTTTTTCCGGTTGCTCGAGGACGGCAGGAGCGTTCCGGAATCGGCTTGCACCACGAGCCGCCGGCTCGGTCCGAGCACGGACGTTGGGCTGGCCGATCTGGATGCGATCTACGATGGATTCGACAAGGGCTCGACGGTGGTGCTCGCGGCGCTGGAGAAGATAGTCCCGGCGCTGACGCAGTTCAGTTCGGAGCTCGAAACCGCATTCCGATGTCCCTGCCAGGCCAGTGCCTGGCTCGCCCCGCCTGACGCTGGTACGCCGCCTCCCCGCTATGACGCGCACGGTATTTTCGTGCTGCAGGTGGAAGGCGCCCGACGCTGGCGGGTCTGGCGCGAGCGGTGGCGCCGGCCCGCCACCGAGACAGCCGCAGGATCCACGAATGCCAATGCGTCAACGATGGAGTTTCTGCTTGAACCGGGGGACTCGCTCTATCTGCCCAGCGGCTTCGTCCACGCGGCCGAGGCACGTTCGGCATGCTCGCTCCATCTGACGGTCGAGGCCAAGGTCCTGCGCTGGCTCGACGTGATCGATGCGGCGGTGCGCGAGGTTCTGGCCTCGCTTGAAACCGACCAGGACGCGCAACGCGCTCTCGCTTTCGGGCGACGCCCGGGCGAACCCATCGGCGCAGAAGACGATGCGGCGCTGACGGCGCTCGCGACGCGCCTGGTGGCCGGCCTCAACGCGGACCGGATGGTCGCTCTTGCGCAATCATGGTCGCAACCACCACCGCAACGCTCCAACCACAGCGGCGCGCTGCTGCGACGATTGGCGAACGAGGCAGCACCCGCGGATCGCCCGCGAGCGCCCGCGTCATGAGCACGCTTGAACGCCTGATCGCTCCCCGCGCGGTGCCGCGTTTCCTCGGCGAGACCTGGGAACGCGGCCACCTCCATGTCGCGCGCAACGATCGAGATTATTTCGATTGGCTTTTCTCGACCCGGGACCTGGACGCGCTGCTCTGCCGGGACAATCTCCGTTATCCCGCCGTGCGCCTGTTTCTGAACGGCAACCAGCTTGAGCCCGATCATTTCACGCGGACGTGGACTTACGACGGCGCGAGCTATCCCGACTTCATTGACCTCGACCGGATGTATGCGTTGCTGGATCAGGGCTGCACGCTCAACATTCTCGATCTGGAGCGGCTCTGGGCCTCGGTGCTGGCGATGAATCAGGGCCTGGAGTTCGAGACCGGGGCGACCATCAGCAGCACGGCTTTTCTGACGCCGCGGACGGCCGACAACATCCCAGCCCATTACGACATGGTCGACTTTTTCGCGGTGCAGATCAGCGGCAGCAAACGCTGGCGGCTCTGGCCCAGCACCGCGGGTTTGCCGCTTGTCGCGGGGACGCGCACCTACGCGCTGGATGATGCCGCGATCGGCGCGAACCGCCTCATCGGCGATGTCGATCTCAAGGCGGGCGATACGCTGTTCGTGCCGCGCGGCATGATCCATCAGGCCACGACGACCGACGATCACTCGCTGCACATCACCATCATGATCAATTCCACCAAACGATGGGACGTTCTTCGGGCCATGGCGGATGCGGCAGTCCACGCGCTCGGCCGCGATCCGGATGCGCTCCACGCCCTCCCCGCGGTTTGCGGTCGCGATGATGCCGCGCAGATGCCGGCGAGCCAGCTTGCAACCTGGGTGATCGACGCATTCGCCCGGGAACTCGGCGCGCGGCGCGGCGAGGCCATCGACACGCTCGATCGCCAATCGGCAGACACCCGCTATCCGGTCCGGCCGGGTCATTTCGCCCCAAACGGGCGGCATTGAGCGAGCCCCGCAGTTGAGCTAACAAGCCGCCACGCTTTTTGGCGTCATGCGCCCCGCGACGAACGGGGCACCCAGTAGCCACGGCAGTCCGGTGCTTACTGGGTCGCCCGCCTCCGCGGGCGATGACGAACCGCTATTTGGAGGAGAGACATGTCCGTCCGGGTCGGAATCAACGGGTTTGGCCGCATCGGCCGTAACATCCTGCGCGCTATCGCCGAGTCGGGCCGCAAGGACATCGAGGTCGTGGCGCTCAACGATCTCGGCCCGGTCGAGACCAATGCGCATCTCCTGCGCTACGACTCCGTGCACGGCCGTTTCCCCGGCGAGGTGAAGGTCGAGGGGGATTCGATCAGCCTCGGCAACGGCAAGATCAAGGTCTGCGCCGAGCGCGACCCGTCCAAGCTGCCGTGGAAGGACCTGGGCGTCGACATCGCACTCGAATGCACCGGGCTCTTCACCGCCAAGGACAAGGCCTCCGCACATCTCACCGCGGGCGCGAAGCGCGTCCTCGTCTCGGCCCCGGCCGACGGCGCCGACCTGACCGTCGTCTACGGTGTCAACCACGACAAGCTCACCAAGGACCACAAGGTCGTCTCGAACGCCTCGTGCACCACGAACTGCCTCGCGCCGGTGGCGAAAGTGCTCAACGACGCGGTCGGCATCGAGCGCGGCTTCATGACCACGATCCATGCCTACACGGGCGACCAGCCGACGCTCGACACGATGCACAAGGATTTGTATCGCGGCCGCGCCGCCGCGCTCTCGATGATCCCGACGTCGACCGGCGCCGCCAAGGCGATCGGCCTCGTGCTTCCCGAACTGAAGGGCAAGCTCGACGGCTTTGCGATGCGCGTGCCGACGCCGAACGTGTCGGTGGTCGATCTCAAGATCGTCGCCAAGAAGGCGACCACCGTCGATGAGATCAACGGCGCGGTGAAGCGCGCCGCCGAGCAGCAGCTCAAGGGTATCCTCAACTACACCAACGACAAGAACGTCTCGATCGACTTCAACCACGATCCGCATTCGTCCACGTTCCATATGGACCAGA
>Ga0310810_10001825_pt1 | contig 22589 bp, 25 predicted proteins | sample NCmetagenome_FD_207641 | JGI IMG/M metagenome (GOLD analysis project Ga0310810, IMG submission 207641) | Soil microbial communities from experimental microcosm in Duke University, North Carolina, United States - NC | ecosystem: Engineered > Artificial ecosystem > Soil microcosm > Unclassified ... | reverse complement strand
TGCTTGAAATTCAGCAACTCGTACAAAGCGAAGCCGCGAATGTGCGCAACTTGATTCAGCAGCTCGAGCCCTTGGATTTCGATCCCCGGCATCTGGTCGATTTTCTGGCGGGGATGGTCACACGCTATCGGCAAGATACCGGCATCGGCGCGCAATTCGTCTGCGATGTGGCCGAGGTCAATCTTCAGCCCGCGATCTGCCGCGAACTGGCCGGGATTCTTCGCGAAGCCCTCGCCAACGTGCGGCGTCACAGCGGCGCGCAGAATGTTCTGGTTCGGCTGGCTCGCCAGCGCAGCGGCTGGACTTTGATGATCGAGGACGATGGCCGCGGCTTCCAGTTTGCTGGTAGTTTGTCTCATGCGGAACTGGAAGAGTCGCGCCGCGGGCCGCTGGTGATCAAACAACGTGTACGCGCCATTGGCGCGGAATTGACGATACTCTCGAAGCCCGGACAAGGCGCACGCCTGGAAATCAAGGTGCCCGACCTGGCCCGCGCCAGCATCGCTTAACAACCTATGGAACCTGGCTCGATTCGAATCCTGATTGCCGACGATCACGCCATCTTTCGCGATGGCCTGCGCCGGCTGCTCGCAACCCAAACCGACTTCAAAGTCGTTGCCGAAGCTTCCGACGGCAAAGAAGCGCTCGCGCTGGCGGCAGAACTTAAGCCGGACGTTCTTCTGCTCGATCTCGCCATGCCTCGCGTCCCCGGCATGGAAGTCTTGCGCGAACTTGCCCGGCAGGAGTTTCCGCTGCGGACCATCCTTCTTACCGCGGCAATTCAGCCATTCGCAGTAACCACCGCTCTGCAACTGGGAGCGAGAGGGATCGTGCTGAAAGCGTCTCCTCCCGAACTGCTGCTCAAAAGTATTCGTTCCGTCTGCGAAGGGCAGTTCTGGGTAGGAAGTGAGCCGGTTTCGAATTGGGGGCGGCCCGGCCAAGCTTCGGGAGCAGGCTTTGGTCTCACCACGCGGGAAGTGGAGATCATTGCCGCAATCAAAGAAGGAAACAGCAATCGCGAGATCGCGGCAAAACTCGCAATCAGCGAGGAAACCGTGAAGCGCCACCTCAGCAACATCTACGGAAAATTGGGAGTGAACAGCCGGCTGGAGTTGGCGGTGCTCGCGAGTGAACAGCACCTCGGCGTGGATTAACGTCAGGTGTAACCCTCGGCTTATCGCGCTCGGCTAGCTTCCCGGTTCTCCCTTGAGCCGCGCTTCTTTTTCGTCAAGCAGCCGGTTGATTTCGCTGGCCAGTTCCAGAAGCTTCTCCGGATCCTGTTCCACCGCCGCCTGCTCGCACAGCTTTCGCCACAGCTCCGCGGTTTCGCCTTTCATAAGCTTGCAGACACGTATATACCACGACCCGCAAAACCGTGTCTGTTCGAAAACCTACGAAAGTTGACACCGCAGTGACTCGATGGTCACGAGTGCTCGCGTGCCTCGGTCTGACCCACCGGAATGACGCACCCATGCGCCACCTCACACACCGCGTGCTCAAACTGAATGGTGGTGTGGTGGATGTTGAAATCGTGATGAAGCCGTTCTTTCACGTCGCGCAGAATGCGCTCGCTCACCGACGGCGGAATATCAGCGATCGAAATGTGGCAGGAAAGCGCGCTGGTTTCCGAGCCAATGCTCCACACATGCAGGTCGTGAACATCGTTCACTCCGTCAATCGCCCGGATCGCCGCTTCCACCCGCGCCAGCTTCATGCCGCGCGGCGTGCCTTCGAGCAGAATGTTCAGCGTCTCGCGCATGATGCCGAAGCTCGACCACAGGATCAGCGCCGCAATGCCGAGTGACAGCGCGGAGTCGATCCAGGCCTGACCGGTGGCCAAAATGGCCCAGCCGCCAATGATCACAGCCGCCGTTGAGAGCGTGTCGCCAATTTCGTGCAGCAGCGCGCTGCGCACATTTACGTCGCGATCGGCACGAAACAGCATGAATGTGATCACGCCATTCATAATCACGCCCGCACCTGCCACCCACATCATGGTCCCGGCGTGAACCTGCTGCGGCTGCTGCAATCGGCGCACGCCTTCGTAAAAAATCAGAAACGAAATCGCCACTAGACTGCCGGCATTGACCAGCGCAGCCAAAACTCCCGCCCGGTGATATCCGTAAGTGTGAGTCGCACTGGGCGGGCGGGATTGAAGGTAAACCGCCAACAGCGACAGCAGCAGCGCAACAAAGTCGGTGAGGTTGTGCCCGGCTTCCGAAAGCAACGCCAGCGAATGCGCGCGGATACCGGCCACCACAAGCAGCCCGATATAAGCTGCTGTCACCAGCAACGAAATCTGCAGCACCCGGGTGGTCCGGTCGTTGCCGGGGCTGGCATGCACGTGCATTTCTTAAGTCTAAGGACGGAGAGTCGAGGATTCAAGGTTGGCTCATCAGACCTGGTGGGAACAGGTGACGGCATTGATTCCGATTTTTTTGACTCATTAAGGCAGCCCAACGCGCTTTCTAATATCTTCAAATCGCGGATCGGAGCGGATCCGGTTCCAGCGTGGGTCGCGGTTCAGCCACACCAGCCAATGGCTGCGCCCAGCAACTGCTTTATTCAGCGCCGCAAAAGCCTGGTCTTTGTCGCCCAGTCCCGCATACACGAGCGCCACGCCATAGGGAGTAACGTATTTCTCGCGCGCCATCTGGTTCAGGCGGACTAGAACCTGTTTCGCTTCCGCCTGATGTCCCCATTCGCCGTATGCGTGCCCCATTCCTGCGATGGTTACCACCCATCCGGGTAGAGCATCGTCTGTCTTGTTAAATTCGTCGATCGCTTCCGGGTACATCTTCTTCTGCTGATACGCGCGGCCAAGCCACAAATGCGCCAATGGAAATTTGGGGCTGACAGCGAGGGTCGCGCGCAACTGGCTGATGGCTGCGTCATAGTTTTGCTGATAATAATGATTAAAGCCAATGTCGGTGGAGATGGCGACCGATAGCGGGTCCAATTCGTGCGCCCGATTCACCTCTTTCCAGGCATCATCGAATCGCCCCATGGCCATCAGGTAGTAGCTATACCAGTCGTGAGCGGTCGCGTAGTTTGGATTGAGTTCAATCGCTTTCTTAAACTCGTTCTCGGCCTCCGGCCAATTCCAGGCATGGTAAAAGTTGTAGTAAGCGAGCGAGGTATGCGCCTCTGCCAGGCTGGGATCAAGCTCAAGCGCCTTGGTGGCCGCGTCGCGGGCGCGAGGGAAAGCGTCGAGCGGATCAAGGTAGCTCAAGTAGCCCAGCGTCGTATAGCAGTCGGCCAGCCCTGAGTAGGCGGGCGCGTAGCCGGGTTCCGTTTCAATCGCCTTATTAAATTGGTCGATTGCCTTGAGCAGGCTGGCTTGGCTGCGTTGGTTCCAAAACGATCGTCCGCGGAGGTAGGCTTCATACGCACCGGGATCCACGGCGCCGGCGGTGGACAACCGGTTTTGTTCATTCGGAGTGAGAGTGACTCGGACCTGTTCCGCGACGTTGCGCGCCACTTCACGTTGCAGGGAAAGCACGTCGCGCACGTAGCGCTGATACTCTTCCGCCCAAAGATGCTGATCGCGAGGCGCGTAAATTAATTGCGTTGTAATGCGGATCTGGTCACCCGAGCGCAGGACGGAACCTTCGACGATTGCGTCAACCTGCAATTCCTGCGCAACTTGAGGCAGCGGCTTGGTAGTGGTTTTGTATTTCGCCACCGAAGTATAAGAAGTCACCCGCAGTGCTGAAATTTTGGCGAGATTGGTGATCAGTTCGTCCGTCATTCCATCCGCGAAATACTCGTCAGCGGGATTTCCGGAGATATTCTTCAAAGGCAGCACCGCAATGGAGTGCACTGCCGGGCGCGGCATCCAGCGCGCCCAGTCTACGTACTTGAAACCGATTGCCAGAACCACAGAGAAAAGCAGCGCAGCCAGCACGGCTCTAAGGGCCCACCGGCGCGCGTGATTTTGGCGGCTGGGCTGAGTATCTTTTTCAGTTAAAGCACCTGACGACTGCGTAGCCGGAACGGCCCCAACGATGGTGATTGGCCCTACGAAACGGTAGCCTTTCCCTACAACCGTTTGCAGGAAGCGTGGCTGATTGGGATCGTAGTCTAAGGCCAGGCGAATTTTGCGGATCGCGGTGTTGATGCCTTGTTCGGTGTCGAGAAAAACGTCCTTGCCCCACAATCGGGCGATGATCTCCTCGCGCCCGACTAGTTGATCCCGCCGCTCAACCAGAAGGATCAGAAGCTCCATGGGAATCTTTTCCAGTTTGAGAACTATGCCTCCGCGCCGCAGTTCATAGCGGCGGAGATCAAGCTCTAAAAGATCAGACTGGACAGGAGCTTCGGACAAGCTGAGCGCCTCCCGCGGATGCAGGGGATTTTAACTCACCGACAGTTCCCTGGAGCGATTTCCTTTCTTTTTCACTTACTTACGATTCTCTAGCCAAACTTGAGGCAAGCTTGAGAACGGCTCCATGGAGTTGATTCCGAACCTCGGCTAAATCTCCGGCTACGGGTGTGCCAAAAGAGCACTCGACAAGGAGAACCCATGCAGGCCACATCGCAACTCAGGCTCTGGTCAATTGCAGTCTCGGTCTTGATCACGTCAGCAGCGGCTTCCGCGCAGGTCACCCTCCCGGTCACCGAACAGCAAGTCATCTACGAGATGATCGGAGAGTTCAATAACAGCGGGCCAGCCAGTCAACAGTTCGGTTATTTCGTGGACATCAGCGGCTTGGATAACGTCTTCAGCAGCACATCCACGAAGAACGAAACCACAGCTCTGTTCACCTTTGTAACCAACGCCACAAATGTCCAGGTGGTCAACAACGGCCCTTTCAGAATCGTGGACCGTACGGGTACCACGACCATTTATCTCAACAGCGGGCCGTCGGACTTCACCAACTCTTCGACGTTTAGCCAGGGAATGCCCATTCAGGTATCCAGCTACCGCCAGCAGGTGATCATCAACACACTGACCAACACCTTCACGACCGTCCACGCCAATACCATCACCAGCGTCGAAACCTTCTATGTGAACGGCGTCGCATACCGACTAGGGCAGTTAGGCAAGTCATTCCGCACCAACTTCTCAGGGCAGATCAACACGCCAGGAGCGGTACCCTCCGGCTGGTTTGCAGGGACATCCACCGGCAGCAAGAATTGACGTGACGTCCGGCTCAGGGATTTTCTGGCAGCAAATTGCGAGCAGGGTTGTACAACCTGCTCGCAACCGTTGTTAATTCACACCTGACGAAACGATTCGCGAACGACATTCCGTTGCAGTGTCCCCTGACCAACTTTCGTAACTGCTCTGTCTCTTCCCTGAATGAGTTTCTCGGCTTATGCTTTTGTGCAGAGCAATTCCTGGGGCTCCAAGAATTATGCGTCTGTACACTCTACTGCTCGCCGGGCTGGCAGCCGTGTTTGCCGCCTACTTATTGTTTGGCCGAAAGAAAAAGACTGCCGCCGAGATCGAGCGCGAGCGCCGCGACTGGCTCAATCAGATTGGCCGCATCACCGACGGAACCGTCATCGACGTTCAGGAGATCACTCCCAACGGCCATTCCGCCGCCACCATGCTGATCTTTCAATACGACGTCGGCGGGGTCTCCTACGAAGCCTCGCAGGACGTGACCTACTTGAGACAGTGGGTCAACCTGCACTCCTGCCGCCTGGGACTGCCAACCTCCGTCCGCTACGATCCACAGAATCCGGGAAACTCCATTGTGGTGTCGGAGAAGTGGATGGGGCTGCGGCAATAAACCGGCTCTTGGCTGTTGGCTCTTGGCTGTTGGCAGAATCAGGCAGCGGTCTGTGATAGGGAATTAATGAGCCCCGTGAGGCTTCTTCCGATTCCAGCGGCCTGTTCAAGCAACAGCTTTGTACGCTCTTCGGAGATGTAATTCAACCTGCTCGCGATCATGGTTTGTGTTTGGAGTTCGAGCAGTGATCCGCGGGCATGAAACAAAAATTGTTCGAACTCCTTTCGCGACTTCCTGCCCTTCCCATCTGCGATGTTGCTGGCGATAGAAACCGCAGCCCGGCGCATTTGTTGAGTTAGGGAATAGATTTCGTCGCGCGGGAAGTTTGCGGTCTCACGATAAATCTCAATTGCAAAATCCATCGAGCCTTGCCAGACTCGCAAGTCTGTAAATGCGTCAGACACGCGGAGAACTCTACAGCAATCTGACAACACGAGGAACAGAAAAAACGACGAAAGATGGTCGGCGTTCTATTTGGGAGAGCTTAAGCTAGTGTGGTTTTGCCAACAGCCAAGAGCCAACAGCCAAAAGCTGCCTAGCTGCCTGCCGCAAACCCGCCCACATGCGCGTAGGTCACGCGCAAATACTTGTGGGGGTTCACCGGGACATCATTGATGCGCACTTCGTAGTGGAGGTGGGGACCGGTGCTGCGCCCGCTGTCGCCGACGTAGCCGATAGTGTCGCCGCGATGAACGTGCTGTCCCGGAAATACTGCGAAGCTTTTCAAATGTCCGTAACGAGTCGAGATTCCGTGCCCGTGATCGAGCAGGACCGCACGGCCGTAGCCGCCCATGAAATCGGCAAACTGAACCACGCCTTCCGCAGGAGCCACAACCGGCTGCCCGTAAATTGCGCCAATATCAATTCCTGAATGGAAGGCGCCTTCTCCGTTGAACGGATCGATGCGCTCGCCGAATGATCCGGTAACCGGCCCTTCAACCGGCCACAGGTTCGGAGCAGAATTCGCGCGCACCCAGTCAGCGGTGGTCACGTTGCGGGTCAGGCCAAGGGTCAGGCCTGCGGTGGTTGCGCCGCTCAGCGCAGTATCTTTCAACGTATAGAGCCGGTTCATGGAAGAGTTGACCTGCTCGTCTTCCACTTTGTCGGAAGCCGCCGCAGCGACCAGGATGGGATCGGCTTTCAAACCGTACAGCGACGACACTTCACTGGCCAGCGATCCGAGCGAGGCTACCTGCATGTCTCGCTCTTTGGCTTCCTGCTCGAGTTTTGTATAGCGAGTCTTCAGGTCGTCTTTTTCTGCCTTCAGCTCGTTGTATTGCGAAGTCTTCAGCAGCATGCGCATGTAGGAGCGGGCAATGCCGGTCAGCCCCAGCAGGCAAATTAACGCGCCGGCAGCAAACACATATGCGTAATGAACAGGAATGGGAATCTTGCGCAGTTGGCCGTCGCCGCCGCGAGCCACAAAAAGAATGTAGAAGCGCTTACGCAATGAAATCCCTTTCTGAATTTCGATTTCCCGAACCGGTTACTGCTCGACCTCTCAAAGCCTCAACGTCCAGCCGTTCCGGGACCCCTGAGCGCGTTTCCCTTGAGGGACAAGGCCGAAACGCGTTCCTAAACCCGGAACCAGAGAGCGCTTGAAACCCGTTTTGCTGCAATCCAAAGCGGATGCAGCACTTAGCTCGGCCAAAGGTGTTTAGGATGCTCGTGAAACGGTAACAAAGCACCTTCTCCCGTGTCAACGAGCTAAAGTCGATTTCTTTAGTTACAAACGCAGGGTAATAGTCCATGGCCTTTCGGCCAAATTGCCATTCCGGGACGAGGTGACGAAGGTACTCTTGGGCCATCCCAACCGTGAACCCGCCATTCAGGCCTGGCAGCACACGTGCCGCTCTTGTAGATGGGACGCAGGTTTTGCGGGTTGCCAGCCACGGGTCGTGTGGCACAGCCGGCCCGGCTGTGCAGGTGCCAGCTACAACCCAAACTCCGTCCGGCTATGCACAGCCGAGCCGGCTGTGCTACACGTTCGTCGTCCATTATGATTGCCTCGCTTTGCCTTTACCCGAACGAGCCTTGATCTCACGCATCCGCCGCGCCAGCCGTGCTCCTTTGCGGCTTTCAAAAGGACATTCCGTCGTAGTCGGCATCGGGGACGATGCCTCCGTCCTGCGCATCCCCAAGGATCAACAGATTCTGATCACGACTGACTTCAGCCTCGAGGACGTGCACTTTCGCCGCGAATGGCATCCGCCAGAATCAGTCGGCCATCGCTGCCTGGCTCGCGGTCTCAGCGATATTGCAGCCATGGGCGGCGAACCAATCGCCGCTTTTCTTTCGCTCGCGGTTCCGGCAAAGCTACCGCAAAAATGGGTGGACGGATTTCTGAAAGGGCTGCTCACGTTAGCGAAACGATTCAATGTAAAGCTCGCGGGCGGAGATACGGCTGAGTCTCCAGGCGGGGTGCTGGCCGATATCGTAGTCATTGGCGCAGTCGGTAAGGTTCCCACCCCGGTTTTGCGTTCGGGCGCGCGGCCCGGAGACCGTATTTATGTGACGGGAGACCTCGGCGGTTCTGCCGCCGCTCTCGATGAGCTCTACTCCGGCCGTAAAGCCAAGCAGAGTCCAGCTCAGTTTCGCAGACACTTCTTCCCAGAGCCGAGAATCGCCGTCGGGCGCGCTGTTCGCGAAAAACAGATCGCCACTTCGATGATCGACCTCAGCGACGGCCTTTCGACGGACCTCGGCCACATTTGCGAGGACAGCAAGTGTGGAGCAGAAATACGTGAGGGATCGCTTCCGCTAGCCCGAGTACGCAAACCTCCGCGCCAGGTCGATCGGAAATTTGCCCTGCACGGAGGCGAAGACTACGAACTGCTGTTCACCGCCTCCCCCAGAACGCGTGTGCCGCCTCGCATCGCCGGCGTGCCGATCAGAGAAATCGGAGTCATCACTCGCGGAACCAAACGAACTTTGATCACGGCAAGGGGAGCCACCGCATTCGAACCGCAAGGATGGGAGCACTTTCGAACTCTCGTTTAATTCTTGCTCGATGAAGTCTCCCAGCCGTCCTCTGTGCACCTCTGTGCCCTGTGTGGTTAAGCTTTTTTGCCGAACCGAAAAGGAATCACAGAAGAGACCCGCACAGAGGTAACCTGTCATCTTCTTAATCTCTGTTTTTGCCAGTACAGGCCGACTAGAGTAGCTGCATGAAGGTACTCTGCTTTGTCTTCGTTCTGAGCCTCCCGGCATTCGCCCAGCAATCCGCTCCGCCGGATAATGACTACGTTCATCAGCAGTTCGGCGATGCCTGCTCGCTAGATCCTCAATGGAAGCCGATGACGGGCGACTTGAATGGCGATGGCGTCGAGGATCTGGTGTTAGTCGCGCGCTGTACTAATCCACTGATCGATCAAGATGAAAAAAACTTCAGAGTCATTGATCCGATGAACTCGTTTTACGGGTACGGCAACCCGAAGATCACCAGCGGGTTCGGCCAGACTGATCCGCGGCTAAAGGGCATTTCGCTGCTGATCGTGCATGGGACGGGCACAGACGCATGGCGGACCAGCCAAGCGCAATCTAAATTTATCGTCATCAATATCGCCGTCAAGTCGGCGAGCTTGAAAAGAATGAAACTTCGCAAAAAGAAATCTGTGACCGCAATCTACGTGGAAGAAACCACCGGCGATGCGTCGACGGGCGCAATCTTCTGGGACGGCAGGAAGTACAAGTACGAGCCGATGGGTTCGGGCCTGGAGTAAGGCAGGTGCTGGTTATTGGTTATTGGTCGTTGGCGAAAACGCAGCAGGGTTTGTTGCATGTTTGAACGTCAGCCTCCGTCGTAACCAACCTTCAGGCAGAGTCTCCATACAGTACCAACCTTCTAGAAACAAAAAGGCGCGCATTTCGCGCGCCTTTCCCAACAACTAATAACCAACAACCAACAACTGCTTTTCTACAGTTCGAAGTGAAAAACATCCACCACGAAGAAATTGCTCTTGTTCACCAGAACAATGTTTCCGCCAATCACCGTGTGCATGTAGCCCACCGGCGCTGGTGGCAGATAGTGGACAACTTCGATCGGGCATGGATGCATATATCCACGCAGGCCCGGCGGCAAGGTTCCGCGAACCACTAATTGGCGCTCGAGCCCCGGAGGCAGCCGATCTCTCTTCGCCAGTCCTGGCGGCAGATGATCGTGGTGAGAGCGATACCAGTCGTGCAGCTCGCGATCGTGCTCGCGATAGTAGTGACGCTCTTCCTTAGCCTCATGCCTGGCTTCGTGTTTGGCTTCGTGCCGGTCCTCACGGTATTCGTCGCGAGCGCTTTTCCCATGTCCGTTGCCGTGCCCCTGCGCAACAACGTTTTGGGCGCCAATTACGAACGCTCCAGCTGCAACCAGACCGAGCCACTTCTTAAAAGACATGAGTCCTCCCAGGTGAATTCGAACTTCAGATTAGGAGTTCGACTCGTAGGGCGGCAAGTGACCAGAGTGCTGTCACGTCGTTGGTCGTTGGACGTGGGCTGTTGGTCAAACCCCTTCTCGAACCATGGGGGCACGGTGCCCTCACCGTGCGGTCGAGCATAGTTCGACAGCATGTTCGCGGAGCTCCGCTCCGCCGGACGGTGAGGGCACCCGTCCTTACGCAATCTATTTCGCCGCGAATGCCTTCCGCGCGGCCTCAATCATCTTCTGCACATCTTCCTCGGTGTGGGCTGCGCCGAGAAACGCCGCCTCGAATTGCGAGGGGGGAAGGTAAACACCGGCATCGAGCATGGCGCGGAAGAACTTGCCGAAGGCAGCGGTGTCCGCCTTGGCGGCAGATTCCCAGTCTGTGACCGGTCCCTCCGTGAAGAACCAGGTAAACATCGAACCGACGCGGTTGAAACAGAGCTTCACTCCGGCGCCCTTCGCTGCCGCAGCCACGCCTTCCACGAGTTTTGCGCCGAGCGACTCCAGCCGAGGATAAATTTCACCTTTTTTATCCCGCAGATGTTTGAGCTGTGCGATGCCCGCCGCCATCGCCAGTGGATTTCCCGAAAGCGTGCCCGCCTGATACATCGGCCCAACCGGCGCCACAAGCTCCATAATGTCGGCACGCCCACCGTAAGCCCCGACTGGCAAACCACCGCCGATGATCTTCCCGAACGTTGTCATGTCGGGCTTGATTCCGTAAAGCTCCTGCGCGCCACCGTATGCCAGGCGGAATCCGGTCATCACTTCGTCAAAAATCAAAATGGAATTCTCGCGCTGCGTAATGGTGCGGAGGTTGGCAAGGTATTCGCCACTACCCGGAACACATCCCATGTTGCCAACCACCGGCTCGACGATCACGCACGCGACCTGGTGCTTGAATTTGCTGAACGCCTGCTCTAGAACTTCAGTGTCGTTGAATGGAAGCGCGATGGTGAACTGGCTGATTTCGTCGAGCACGCCCGCAGAACCTGGAATGCCCAGAGTCGCGATTCCGGAACCGGCTTTCACCAGCAACGAGTCAGCGTGCCCGTGATAGCAGCCTTCAAACTTGATGATGTATTTGCGCTTGGTAAATGCCCGCGCAAGCCGGATCGCCGACATGGTGGCTTCGGTTCCCGAGCTGACGAACCGTATTTTGTCCACGGTCGGGAATGCCTGCACGACCAACTCGGCAAGGTCCGCTTCCGACGGTGTGGAAGCGCCAAAGCTGGTTCCATTCCCTGCGGCATTCAGAATGGCGTCGAGCACGCCCGGTTCGGCGTGCCCCAGAATTAGCGGTCCCCACGAGCTGACATAGTCGATGTACTCGTTGCCGTCGGCATCCCAGATGTGCGAGCCTTGGCCACGGACGATAAACGGCGCCTGCCCCTCGACTGCTTTGAAGGCGCGTACCGGACTACTTACCCCGCCGGGCATGAACTGCTCGGCGCGTTGCTGCAGCCGGCGGGATTGGTCAAGCTTGCGCGACATATCGGAACTGGAACCGGAGATTCCAGGCTCTAACCAAACCGGTCAGACTGGAGCACCCCTGGGGTTTTAGCGAACGACGAACGACGGTGTTTCGAATTCATAAATATAGCAGCGCCGGCCCGGAAACCACGGTATCGAAAGGGCAAACAGCATTTACCAACAATTTACGCGGCCTACATCACCCAGCAACCTTAACTGGGTAAGCTTGAAATCAGTAAGGCCCCTTCTAACCGGAAGGGATGAGGATGATCCGGGCCAGCCCCGATCATCCTGCGCTTTTTGGGCTTTAATCGGTACTGACGGTGGCCCACCCAACGCGGTTTTCGTAGGGTGGGGAACTAATCTTTCTGTCGCGTCAAAAGTCCTTCGAAAATCCAAGCTGTATCCCATAACGGGGGCTCCCAACCGCCTCTCCCGCCACCGCTCCGAAATCCACCGTCAGGCCCTTGCTGATCTCGTAGTTCCCTCCGATCTGCTCCTGCAACTCATCGCGGCCCAGGTTCGCGTCGATGGTGTGTCCGCCGTAGAGTTCAGCGCCGAAGTCGAGTTTCTTTGTGAATTGCCGGGTCAAAGACGCGCCGCCGGTGAAAACCGTGCCTCGTGTCGTGATTCCGACGACACCAGTAGAAGTATTGCCCGCGAAGGTCGCCCCCGCATTAATGCGCAAAACGTTCTTCGGTGACAGCGTCTTCTGTAAGACACTGTTCAGGTAATAGTCCGTGAGGCCCGAGCCCAGGCGCAGTTTCACGCTGCCGGTGGCCGGCTCGATGTTCAGGCTTGCAGTGACCGCCGGCCAGAGCGATCCCTGCTTTTCTTTTCGGAAGTTGTACTTCACCGAGAAGTCAGTGTCACCGAGACCGAACGGAGCCCCTAATGCCGAAACCTGTGAGTTGAAGATCGCGATCAGCGGAAAGTCCATTCCCACTTCACAGTTCGTGAACAGCCCGTAGCTGAATTTGATGGTTTGCGTGTCCTGACGCTGCGCAGGATATGAGGAGTTCGGCAGGAAGTCATATTCGTTGTTCGTTTCTATATGCCAGCGATGGTACGCAGCGACATCGGTATCGTCGGTGAAAAACGGCTGCTGCGCGCGGACTGAAGCAGTTGAGAGGACAGCTGTAAAAGTTAAGAAGGCAAGGGTCGGACGCAGCACCAGAACATTCCTCGGCGCTTAACCCTTTCGCACTAACGAGGTTCAACCGGGAAAAGAGCCGTGGGGAAGTTGTATCAGGTGTACGCAAAACCGGGAAGGACAGATACGTTCTTCCGAAGAGTTGCGAGCACGTCGTGAATGAATTACTTGCCATAGATGGAACTCGTAGGCTAGACTTTGCTCGATTTCCGGGGCTCCTTCCCCCTCCCTAGAAAGACAAGGAAAAATCAGGAGGTTGAAATGCGACACCTGCGTATCGCAATGATCGCGGTCTTGTGTTTATTCGTCGTTTCCATCTGTTTGGGGCAGCAGCTGGCAAAAAAAATGAGCAACCAGGACGTCATTGACATGGTCGCGCTCGGCCTATCCGACGACGTCATCATTGACAAGATCCATGGCACAGAAGGCACCCAATTTGACACCAGCATTGATGGCCTAAAGGCGCTCAAGGCAGCCAAAGTTTCGGACACGGTCATTCGCACCATGATTAATCCGCATCCAGCGCCCGCCGCGAGCACGGCGCCGGTAGTGGCGCCGGCAACGAACAATTCCGGAATTCCAGACGAGGTCGGCGTTTACATTCTGCTCAAAGGCGTCATGACTGAGATGGAACCCGAGGTAGTCGGATGGCAGACCGGCGGAGTCATGAAAAGCATTGCCACCCAAGGTTTGACTAAAGGACATACGAACGGCAAGGTCATGAAACCCAAGAGCGCCATTCAGACTGTCAACCCTTTTGAATTCATTATCAAGGCACCGGAAGGAACGGCCGCCACTGAATATCAGCTTTTGAGGTTGGATGAAAAGGGGAACCGCCGGGAGTTTCGTGCGAGCACGGGCGGCATAATTCATGCCTCCAGCGGTTCGGAGAAGAACGCACTCGAATTCACGCCGGAAAAGATCGCCCCGCGCACCTGGCGCATCAAGCTGGCTGATCTGAAGAAAGGCGAGTACGGATTTCTCCCGCCGGGAGTTTCGTCGCAGAGTATTTCGGCGTCGGGAAAGATTTATACGTTCGGGGTGATGGAATAGAAAACCAAAAGGGTCGAACAGAAATGTCCGACCCTTCGCTTCGCTAAGTCACTCAGGGCAGGCTCCACACGGTTTTTGCCAAGAGCCAACAGCCAAGAGCCGCCGTCAATACTTCGGCATCTTCGGATCAACTCGGTCCGCCCAGGCCAGAATTCCGCCCGCCAGATTGTGGACCTTCTTGAATCCGGATTGCCGCAGGAAGTTCACCGCCTTCGCGCTGCGGACGCCGGAGCGGCAATGCGCCACGATCTCCTTGCTGGTGTCGAGTTCGTTTACCCGATTTGGCAAATCGTTAAGCGGAATCAGATGTCCGTTGAGGTTGCAGATCTGGTATTCGTGCGGTTCGCGCACGTCGAGAATGTACAAATCGTCGCCGTGGTCGAGCCGCGTCTTCAGTTCTTCAACCTGCATTTCGGATGTGGTCACCTCGGCCTCAACCTCCTCGCCACGAATGCCGCAGAATTCCTGATAGTCAATCAGCTTGGTTACAGTCGGATTCTTTCCGCACGCTGGGCAATCGGGATTCTTGCGCAGCTTAAGCTCGCGGAACTTCATACCGAGCGCGTCGATCAGCAGCAGGCGGCCAATCAGCGGATCGCCTGATCCGAGAATCAGCTTGATTGCTTCCGTCGCCTGAATCACGCCGACGAGTCCGGGGAGAATCCCCAGCACTCCGCCTTCTGCGCAGGAAGGAACCAGCCCCGGCGGTGGCGGCTCGGGATACAGGCAGCGATAGCACGGGCCTTCCTTCGTGGCAAAAATGCTCGCCTGCCCTTCGAAGCGAAAAATTGAGCCGTAAACGTTCGGCTTGCCGGTGAGCACGCACGCGTCGTTCACCAGATAGCGCGTCGGAAAATTATCGGTGCCGTCGGCGATGATGTCGAATTCTTTGAACAGTTCGAGCGCGTTGTCGCTCGAAAGCCGCGTGTTGAAGGTGCGGATGTTCAGAAACGGATTCATCGCCTTCAGCTTTTCGGCGGCGGAATCGAGCTTAGGACGGCCAACGTCGGCGGTCGAATGGATGATCTGCCGCTGAAGGTTGGTGTAGTCCACGACATCGAAATCAACAATGCCGAGCGTGCCGACGCCTGCGGCACCAAGATAAAGCGCCAAGGGCGATCCAAGCCCACCTGCTCCGATACACAGCACCTTCGCGGCCTTGAGCTTGAGCTGACCTTCCATGCCGACCTCGGGCATGATCAGGTGGCGCGAATAGCGCAGAATTTCGTCGTTGTTGAGAGAGACGGGAGCGATTTCAGTTAACGTAGCCATGGGCAAATTGGGTAATTGTGTAATTTAGTAATTGAGTAATTTTCTCGGCGTTTCTCGGCGTACTGCGGTTAAGATCTTTTGATTCTTTTGCAAAAGCTTTTAACCGCAGAGATCGCAGAGGATTCGCGGAGTGCGCAGAGAAAACCAATTACTCAATTACTCAATTACCAAATTTCCCAATTACCAAATTTCCCACTTACTCAATCCCTCCGGCAATCGACGGCACAATCGAAATATGGTCCGCATCCGAAACGGCGGTAGCTTCCTTCTGCAGATAGCGCACGTCCTCGTCATTCAGATAAACGTTCACAAAAGCGCGGAGCTTGCCTTCGTCGGTATAAAGATGACGGCGCAGGTCGGGATGCTGCGAAACCAGGCTGCTCAGGGCCTCCCCGACATTGGCCCCCTGGACCTCAACCGCAGGCTGCTTGCCCGCATACTGCCGCAACGGCGTAGGAATGTGGATCTTTGGCATGTACAAATGATGCCACAAAAGATGGGTTGGATTCAGCACAGGCCATGTGGGACAGAGCCTGCCCTGAGCAACCAAGCGAAGCGCAGGAGCCGAACGGGCGGCCCGCCTGTCCAGTGTGGCACGGGCGCCCGAGCTGACTACCCGAGTAGTCATAAAGTGAATGAACCGGGAGTTCGTATCAGGGCACGTCTTCAGACGTGCCGACCAGCCGCGAAAATTGTCGAGGGCTTTAGCCCCTGAGGGACATCGTCAAGCTGAAATCCCGGGTGCGCAGACGAAAACGGATAATCGCCAGCGCATTGTGCCAAGCGGGCTCTGACCGGATTCTGTGCGATGTATTCCTTAACCCGGCTGAGGTGATCAGGGAGATAAATTCGCACTTCTGAAAATCCTCGCTCCCAAACTGGCGATTTAAATCCAAATTGCTTACCCGCGCGAAATGCGAACCCACCTTTGATGAACTGAACGGCGCGCTCGATCGAGATGTTGGTATCAAGCGTAACCAAGACATGGAAGTGGTCGGGCATGATCACGAAATCATGCAGCAAGACTTTTTTCTGCAGTCGGTAGTGGTACAGAACATCAATGAATAATTTTGCAGAACGCTCTGACTGAAGCAAGCGACGTTTTTCGGCGATGGAGGAGGTTACAAAAAATGTGCGGAGGTCTGCAGTGATATTAGCCGGATTGGATCGGCGAATCGGAATACTCACGACACCGACATTTTCACCCGCTTGTATGAAGGAAGTATGTGACAGCGTCACAGTTTTCGATCCAACTGACCCAAAATGGGAATCTGAACGACAGCGGCTGAAGCCGCGTAACGTGCTTTTGACTTTTCTCGGCACGTCTAAAGACGTGCCCTGATACAAGCTCAGACCACTTCGATTCGCTCGTCCACCAACTTCTTATCGCTCTCATCCGCCCCGGTCAGCTCAAACGAATTCGTCAGCGCGGCTTTGCCCTTCTCCACGCTGGTGATCACATACGAGCACCCGAACCAGTGGGCCTCGGCGAGGTCGGTCTGCGACCACTGCGCCGGATGATCGGGATGGGAATGGTAGAAACCGATAATGTCCTCTTCGCGCTCGCGGCCTTCGCGCTGAATGCGGACCAGTTCTTTGGGATCGATGTTGTAGCGGTTCCGCGGAGAGTCTGTGCGCGTGTTGCCGGCGCGGGCGAGCGAAGTGACTACACGTGTTCCGTCTTCGTCGAAGTGCCCAAGCAGCAGGCCGCAGCACTCGTGCGGATAGGTTTCCTCGCCGTGCTGGCGAAGGGCGTCGTAGTGGGATTGGCCGAGGCGAAGCAAAAGAATTTGGTAATTGTGTAATCGGGTAATTTGGTAATTTGCGACCGACCTAAATCACCAAATTACCCGATTACCAAGTTACAAAATTCCTCATCTTTCCGTCCAAAACCTCTCACTCAAATACTTGTCTCCCGAATCTGGGAAGATAGTCACAATCACCGCTTCGTCATCTTTCGGCGATCGGCGCGCAATCTGCAACGATCCCGCAATCGCCGCTCCCGCTGAGATCCCAACCAGCAAGCCCTCTTCCCGCGACGCGCGAATGGCGTTCGCATACGAGTCCTCCGTCGAGATTCCAATATCTTCGTCCGCGAGAGACGCATCGTAAATCTTCGGCACAATCGCGCTGGCCATGTGCTTTGCGCCTTCGATGCCATGGAACGGGGAATCGGGTTGCAACGAGATGCACAGGATGGCCGGGTTCAATTCCTTTAGTCGTCGCGATGTCCCCATAAACGTCCCGCTCGTCCCCATCATAGCGACGAAATGCGTGATACGGCCTTCGGTCTGTTGCCAGATTTCTTCGGCTGTGCCATGGTAGTGGGCCTGCCAGTTGGCAGGGTTCGAGTACTGGTCGGCGTAGAAGTATTTTTCCGGCTCGCGCGCGTAGAGTTCGCGGGCGGCACGGATTGCGCCATCGGAACCGTCGGCGGGATCGGTATAAATAATGTCTGCGCCGTAGGCGAAAAGAATGCGCTTGCGCTCGACCGAGACGTTCTCCGGCATGCACAGCGTGACCGGGAACCCTTCAGCGGCGCCGATCATCGCGTAAGCGATGCCGGTGTTTCCGCTGGTTGAGTCGAGCAGGGTTTTCTCGGCGGTGAACTTCCCGCTGCGGCGGCCTTCTTTCACGATGTTGTAAGCGGCGCGGTCTTTCACCGATCCGCCGGGGTTGTACCACTCAGCCTTCGCAAGCAGCTGAACGTTCGGAAATTCTGCGCCGATACGCTCCAGCCGCAGCAAGGGAGTATTGCCGACGCGAGCAAGGCTGCGCTCGCCGAGACGCTCCACGGATTTTGCGATCGAGAAAGCCATCAGAGCGATTTGGTAATTTTGTAATCGGGTAATTGGGTAATTTCAAATGCACACGGCGACAACGACTTCAAGATTACACAATTACCAAATTTACCGATTACAAAATCCGCGTGACCATCGTAACGTTCCGCGTGTGTAAAATGCGGTAACTTGTCGTTAGATTATAAAGGCAGCTTAAAAGCGTCATTCGTTTTGCCGATGAGGCTGATCGGGGCTGCAAAGCTACAGTGCATCGGGTATAGATCGAAGAAGCGGGTCGTGCATCAAACCGGATAGTCGTCGGCTTTCGGCTAGTGTAACGAGGGGTAAGCGATGAACTTGGAGCAATCAAACGGTTTGGATTGCTCGAAGCTCGTTGCTCAGAGCTCGAACCAGCAAAACACAGGCTAAGAGCTAAAGGCTAAGAGCTTAGGAGCTGTAAAACATGGCAACCAAAGTTGAAACACGTACTTTCGACGAATCCGTGCAGTATCTGCGCGATCGCGGGTTCGACATCCTGGAAGCGCCAGGCACGCAAGGCCGCGTGTTTCTGAAGAAGTACAACGTGTCGGCCGCCATTCAGAAGGACGGCGACGAGGGCGTCAAGATTTTTGCCTATCCTGGCTACCTCATTAACGGCGAGATCTCGAAGCTGATCAACCGCGGCTATCAGCAGGTGCTCAAGACCTCGAAGACCGAGATCGCCGCGACCGCCGATCACCTCAAAGCTTTGCAGCAGTTCACAGAAGAATTGAAAGAGGCGCTCTGCCTGCCCAGCCTTTACAACGAATCGCTCGGCACGGTCAGCGAGGCCTATCAATACGACCGGATTCTTGACCGCGACAAACCGACTGCTGATCGCCCAAAGCGTCCGTGGGAGCGGGTGAAAGTTGTGACCGCCAAGAAGGGTCGCGCTTAAAAATCGGCCCATCCTACTACGCCTTTTCGAATCACGATCAGAGCTTTTCTTTGCGCCCTTCGCGAATCCTTCGCGTCCTTTGCGGTTAAGAGCTTTTTGGCTTATACACCGGCTTCACTTCAAGAAAGGTCCGACGCACACTGTTCCATTTGGAACTGCCCAATCTGCGACTCTTCCAGAAACTCAACCCCGTAGAGATACAGGGCGCGATGACGCACCTTGCCCGAGAGTCGCACCGGCTCTGAGCTTCGCGGCGGTAGAAACTCAATCTCCAACTCCGACCCCACCGGCAAATTCCCGATCGTAAACAGGCACATACCGCCCTCGCTAAGGTTCACGCCAAGCGCGTCAAAGTGCGCAGGTCCAGCGAACACGCGAACAGAGGTATTCAACCACTGGCGTGGGGAGCGTCGGGTGGGATGAAAACTGCGCTTAAGCATGATTACAAGGCGGAGTGGGCGGCGACTCAAACTTAGCGCGATTCTCAGGAAAACCGAAGATTACGAACGTCCAATGCCCGGTGCTGTGCGATAATTTCCGGCTTACAAAGCTTTTAGCCCTTAGCTCTCGGTTCTTAGCTCGCGGATGCTGTTCAAGCTAAGTGCCAAGAGCTAAAAGCTAAGAGCTGAAAATTCAATGGCCGGAGGCTCCTCATGGACCCATTCTTCACGCGTCGTCAATTCATGCGGGTTGGAACCGGCGCTGTCACCGCAGGCGCCGCAGCGAAATTCACTTTGCTCCAGCCGAAACCGCTTTGGGCATCGCCGAAACCGGTCGCACCAAGCGACACCGTGCGATTTGCCTCCATCGGCACGGGTGTGCGCGGCTGCGAAAATCTGCAGGCTACCCTGCATGTTCCTGGCGTCCAGTGCGTGGCCGTTTGCGACCTTTACGATTCGCGCCACACCGCCGCCCAGGAAGCTGTGAATAATCCCAATTGCCCCGCCACGCGCAACTACAAAGAAATTCTCGACCGCAAAGACGTGGACGCGGTCATCATCGCCGTCTCCGACCACCAGCACCGCAAAGTTTTTGTGGACGCCTGCGCCGCCGGCAAGGACATCTACTGCGAGAAGCCGATGTCGCACACCGTCGAAGACGGCTTTGATATGGTCGAAGCCGCGCAGAAAGCCAACCGCATCGTGCAGATCGGCAGCCAGCGGGTTTCGTCGATCATTTACCAGCAGGCAAAAGAGATTTATGACTCCGGCCGGCTCGGCGATGTCTGCCACGTCGAAGCGCACTGGGACCGCAATTCGCCCAGCGGTGCCTGGGTCTATCCCATCCCGCCCGATGCCAGCGAACAAACTATCGACTGGAATGCCTTCCTCGACGGCGCCCCCAAGCGTCCCTTTACTCCCGAAAGATTCTTCCGCTGGCGCTGCTTCACCGACTACGGCGAAGGATTGCCCGGCGACCTGTTCGTGCATGCCATCTCCGGCATTCACTACATCAGCGGGACCAATCGCGTCGCCAGCCGGGCTCAGTCCGTTGGCGGCCTCTTTCACTTCAAAGACGGGCGAGACTTCCCCGACCTGATCGAAACCTTCTACGACTATCCCAACTTCCGCATGTACCTGCGCTGCAACTTGAACAACGATCAGGGCGACTACATCGGCTTTTACGGCACAAAGGGAACGATGGGGATTCAAGGCTCCACTTTGACGTTTACCTCGCAGGACACGCGTCCCCAGCCCGAGGGTTACTCAATCTACGGTTGGCCGAAGAAACTGCGTGATGAGTACCTGGCGCAGTTCGCGGCCCAGCATCCGCTTTCCGCGGTCAATATCACCGAGCCACCCGAAGTGTTCACGCCGCCTCCAGGCTACAGCGATCTGGTGGATCACCACACGAACTTCTTCAACGCCGTCCGCACCCGCAAGAAAGTTGTGGAAGATGAGGTGTTCGGCAACCACGCCGCCATCGGCTGCCACCTGGCAAACCAGTCGTATTTCAGTAAGACGGCGGCGGTGTGGGACGAGCAGGGGAAGAAAATAAAGTCCTGAGTAAATTGCTGAGAGGCCCGATCGGCCAGCGAGACCGAGCCACGTCAGGCGTTACCAGATGATTTCAACAATCCCAGCATCACGAATGCGCTGGTCTGCCGTGACGAGCGGAATTCCTTCAAGGATTGCCGTTGCAGTGATCACTCGGTCGGCAGGGTCTTTGGGGAAAGAGGCCGGTAGCCTCGCCGCCAGGGCCACAATCTGCGGCGTCATCGGCTCTAGGACTACTCGCGAAACCGCCTCCATCACAAAGTTTTCCGGACTGGAGGAAATCACAAGCCTTCCATTCTGCGCAAGCCACGCCAATTCCCAAAGAGTGATAGCTGCTACCGCTAGACTGGCAGTTTGGCGGGCTTCCCGGATTGCCTCTCGCGCGTTCTTAGAGAGCCTTTGTGGATCGCTGGAGATCCAAAGCAGAACATGGGTGTCGAGGAGGATCACTTCAAATTCCAGTCATCCTCGGGAGTTATGGGTCCGACGATGTCGCCGATGATCTTGACCTTGCCTTTCATGTAGCCAAAAATGTCATCGGGCGAAGATGGTGCGGGCACCAGTTTCGCCACAGGCTTACCGTGCTTGGTAATCAGGACTGGTTCGCCAGTTTTCTGAACGCGATCCATTATCGCGAGACACTGAACTTTGAATTTGCCAGCTGCTATCTCTTTCACTGAAGTCTCCGAATTTAGGTCATATTAATATTACCATAGTCATAATTTCTAGGCCGCTCTGTCTGCGCGTCCGTCAGCAACTTGACCAATGTGCTCGCGTTAACCCCGGTCCACCGGTAGCCCGATGCTAGAGGAAAATCACATCTCGAAATCCACTTCCAACCGCCCCTTCAACTTTCCGCATCTCCATAACTACCAAAAAACGCATGGCGGAGGCCGAAGATGAGACTACGTAGGGAAAATCTGTTGTGGAATGTGCTGCTTGGGTCAGGCGTCTACCTGCTCGATTCGCTCCGAGATCGTCTGAGCAGCGGGATGGATGACTTAAGTGACCGTGCACGTGATACTTACGGCGAAGCTTCGAAGCGTGTAAGCCGCGCTTCCGAGGCCATTCGCGGAGAAGACCACTCGGCGCTGGGAACTGCCGGAGCCCTGCTGCTTGGCGTGGGCGTAGGTGTTGGGCTGGGTATGTTGCTCGCCCCGAGCAGCGGCGAAGAAACTCGCAACACCATCTCCAGCAAAGTGCACGAGTTTGGCGATCGCATGCGCGACAAGTTCCAGGAACAGCGGAACGAATCGTCCAGTTCCTACGGGACATAGCGCAAATAGCGGCGAGAAGATCTTCAACGGGCCGGATGATTATCCGGCCTTTTTTATTGCCCACGCGAGCCAACCGGTAAGGCATTTTTGCCTTACCTAAAAGCTATCTCCTCCTCGAAGAGATCATCCGGTGGCTCTGTTACATTTCTTGCTTGCGCATCGGCTCTCTCGATCCACACAACATCCCGATTCTTTTTTTGGCCGCAGCCCTGGGTGGCGCTCTTAATGCTGTCGCCGGCGGCGGAAGTTTTATTGCCTTCCCTGCCCTGCTGTTCACCGGAATCCCTCCCGTCCCCGCTAACGCCACCAACACTGTTGCCCTGTGGACCGGGCTTGCTTTCAGCGGTGGAGCATTTCGTGACCATCTGAAAGTGCAGAGGACGGTCCTGATTACACTGACCGCGGTCAGCAGCATCGGCGGGATCGTGGGTGCCCTCCTGCTGCTGCGAACCCCGGCCCATACATTTCTTCGGGTTCTGCCCTGGCTCATGC
>Ga0310810_10001824_pt1 | contig 22593 bp, 23 predicted proteins | sample NCmetagenome_FD_207641 | JGI IMG/M metagenome (GOLD analysis project Ga0310810, IMG submission 207641) | Soil microbial communities from experimental microcosm in Duke University, North Carolina, United States - NC | ecosystem: Engineered > Artificial ecosystem > Soil microcosm > Unclassified ... | reverse complement strand
TACGCCGTGGCCTGACTAGAGGTCTTTCCGGAACGCGAGGCGCTCGCTCGGGCCGAAGCCGGCGCGGTAGAAAAGGCCCATCAGGTCGAGGTTGCCGGGCGCGACGACCGTCTCCACCCGCTCGACGCCGAGCGCGCGCAGGTTCATGAAGAGCTGCGCGAGAAGCGCCCGGCCGATGCCGCAGCGGGCGCGCAGCGGGTCCACGCCCACGGTATCGATGATCGCCACCGGCTCGGCGCGCCCGAAGTCGCCGTAGTCGACGCGCGCCATCAGGAAGCCGCCGATCGCGCCATCCACCCGCACGGCGAGCGACACCCGCACCGCCGAGTCGGTGAGCCCCTCGGCGATCGCGCGACAGAGGAAGCCGCGGCGGTTGCGCCCGGTGTGGCGCTGGTCGATGCGCGCGATGCCGTCGGCATCGGCGGTGGACAGCGTGCGCAGGTCGAACGCGTCGCGGGCGGCGGCTTCCGCGTCCGGGTCGAGGTCGGAGGCGAGCGCGCGGTCGAGGACGTGCGCGGACGCGAGGCCATAGCCCGACCGGTCGAGGAAGCGCAGCAGCGCATGCTCGCGCCAGCGTGCCGAGGTGCGAACGGCGCGCACGCCGCGCCGGCGCGCCTCGGCCTCGAACGCGGCGCCGAGCGCCGTGCCGAGGCCCCGGCGCTGCCGGGCCGCGCGCACGCCGAACGCCTCCAGCCGCAGCTCCGGCTCGCTGCGGCCGAACTCGCCTTCGAGCACGCGCCCGAGCATGAAGCCGGCCAGCGCGCCTTCCTCTTCCACCGCGAGCTGCAGCGTGCGCTCGGGGTCGGCTTGCGCCAGGGCGAGCCGGCGCTCGAAGTACGCGCGCCGCGTGCGCCCCGAGAGGGCGGCGTCGATCGCGACGACGTCCGCGACGTCCGATGGGCGCAGCGCCCGTGCCGCGAGCGTTCCCGACCGCACCTCAGCCGTGGAGTGCCGCATATTTCTCCTGCAGCTGCTCGGGCGTCTCGTCGAAATCGGGATTCTTGACGATGCAGTCCGAGGGACAGACGAGCTTGCACTGCGGCTCGTCCTTCGCGCCGACGCACTCGGTGCACTTCAGCGCGTCGATCACGTACACCGGGTCGCCGGCCGTGATCGCCTCGTTCGGGCAGACCGGCACGCAGGCGTCGCAGAGCGTGCAGGCGTCGTTGATCATCAGTGCCATGTCGGTTCTCCTTTCAGGCGGCCACGCGATCTTGCAGCTCTTTGAGCTTCCGGCTTCTGAAGCCCCCCCAAAGCGCGGCGCCGATCGCGCCGGCATGGATCGAATCGGGATGGTTGACCACCGTCAGCCCGGCGATCTTCTCGGTGACCAGCTCCTCGCGCAGCGCGGCGAGCAGGCCCTCGTCGAGCGCGAGGCCGCCGGTGAGCAGCACCTTGCCCTTGGTGATGCCGGTCACCTTGAGCAGCTTCACCAGGCGCGAGGCCATCGACAGGTGGATGCCCTTGAGGATGTCCGGGGTGGCGATGCCGCGCGACACCATGTTGATCACGTCGGTCTCGGCGAGCACGGCGCAGATCGAGCTCACCTTCTCCGGCGTGGCGGCGCTCTTCGAGAGCGGGCCGATCTCCTCGACCGCCACGCCGAGGTAGCGCGCGATGTTCTCGAGGAACTGCCCCGAGCCCGAGGCGCACTGGCTGGTCATCTTGTAGGAGAGCACCTTGCCGCGCTCGTCGATGTAGATGGCGCGGCCGTTCAGAGCGCCGATGTCCACCACCGCGCGCGCCTCGGGATCGAGGAACACGCCGCCGCGGGCGTGCGTGGTCATCGAGTAGAAGTGGCCGGTGGCGAACTTGACGTTCTCGCCCTCGCCCGTCGTTGCCACGTACGAGACGTCCTGGGCCGCCAGGCCGTTGGCCTGCAGCACCTCGTCGAAAGTCTGCCGCGCGAGCTCCATGGGGTCGCGCCGGCGGATGCGCTCGAGCCGCTTGTCGAGCCATTCGCCGTCCCTGAAGAGCACGGTCTTCACCGCGCCCGAGCCGATGTCGATGCCGACCGTATGGGTCATGCGGCCACCTTCTCCTTTTCGCGGTGCTCGGCGCTCTTGCCTTCCTCCTCGACCGCGCGCCAGGCGAAGGTCGCGGCGCCGAGCGCGCCGGTATAGATCGAGTCCGGGTTGATGTTGAGCGTCATCTCGCCGTAGTTCTCGCGCACCAGGTCGGTCAGCGCCTTGACGGCCGCTTCGTTCTTCGCGACACCACCGGTGAAGGTGAACTCGTTGCGGATGCCGCCCGAGCGGGCGAGGATCGACATGGCGCGCAGGATGATGGCGCGGTGCAGCCCGGCCATGATGTCCTCGCGCTTCTCGCCGAGCGAGAGCCGGTCGCGCAGCTCGGCGCCGGCGAACACCGTGCAGGTCGAGTTGATGCGCACCGTCTTGGTCGCCTTCATGGCGAGCGGGCCGAGCTCGTGCAGCCCCATGTTCATCTCGTCGGCGATGTAGCCGAGGTAGCGCCCGCAGCCGGCGGCGCAGCGGTCGTTCATCTGGAACGACTCGACGATGCCGTGCGGGTCGACCTGGATCGCCTTGGTGTCCTGGCCGCCGATGTCGAGCACCGTCGCGGTGCCGGGATACATGACGTGCGCGCCGAGGCCGTGGCACAGGATCTCCGAGCGGACGTGCTCCTTGGAGAACGGCAGCCGCGCCCGGCCGTAGCCGGTGCCGATCACGTAGGTCTCGTCGAGCGGCGTGTCCAGCACGCTTCTGATCGGCGAAGAGATCTTCTCGCGATGGGCGAGCGTCTCGGGAAGCGCCTGGTAGGTGCGCTCCAGCGCCGCGAGCAGGTGCCGCGAGGTCGACTCGCCGTACACCCGGTTCTCGACCTCGATGATCGAGCGGTCGAAGACGTTGAGCAGCTGGTCGTAGCGCACGCCCGCGTCCTTCGCCACCGGCTCGCCGAGCGCGAGGTACTGGGCGCCGGCGACGTCGCGGAAGAAGTCGCTCTTGCGCTTGGCGCCCGGGGCGAACAGCGCCGCCGCCTCGCTTTTCAGCAATTGGAACAATCGGCAAAGGGCTGAGGAAACTCCCGCTGCCGCATCGCCGAACTTGGCCGTCGCGACGTTGCGCGCGCACACCTGCTCCAGGTCGGCGAGCTGCTCGAGGTACTGCTCGAGGCGGAAGTCGCGCTCGAGCTGGGCGAGGAAGGGCGGCAGGCCGGATTGCAGCGCGCCTTCCTCCTCGAGCCTTTTCCTGAACAGGAAGAAGCGCGACGAGATCAGCGCCTCCTGCTTGGCGATCGCCGCCGCGGTGTCGTAGTTCGAGCGCGAGTTGGTGATGCCGTGGCCGAGCACCCGCTGGCGCTCGTCCATCACCACCGCCTTGGTGGTGGTCGAGCCGAGGTCGATGCCGATGAAGGTCTTCATGCCGCCGCCGCCATGCGCTTTTGTTTGATCATCTGGAAGTAGCTTTCCAGGCGATTCTTGATGTTGGCCGCCGAGAAGTAGCGCGGATCGACCAGGTCGGACTCGATGAACGCCGCGGGCTTGCCGGTGCGCTTCTCGACCTCGCGCAGGATGAGCAGCTGCCCGGCCGAGAAGCTGTTGCAGCTCTTGATCGAGTTGATCAGCAGCCCGTCGGCCTGGTACTCGTCCAGGTAGCGGCAGATCATGTCGATGCGCTGCGGGAAATTCAGGTTGGTGTAGCAGCCGAGGCAATATTCGGCCAGGGATTCCAGAGGCCGGCTCGCGTCGTGGCGGAAGCCGAAGTCGTACACCCCGCCCACCTTCGAGTAGGTCGAGGCGACCACCACCGCGCCCTCGTCGTAGAACATCTTCCAGAAGTCGCGGAAGCTGGTCCAGTTGGGCGGGCCTTCCACCACCAGGCGGTATTTCTCGCCCGGATGGTCGCCCTCCGGGGTCACCGGGCCTTTACCGGCCTGGATCCTTTCCTCTATTTCTTTTCTGAGAAGCTGGTAATACCGCGTCGCCTCCGGGTCGCCGCGGAAGGCGGTGAAGATCGGGCCGATGTAGTAGACCGCGCCGAAATAGCCGTCGATCGGGCTCGGCCGGCGCTTCGCGCTCTGCAGCACCTGCACCAGGTCTTCCTCGGCCTTCTGCGACTCCTTCAGGTACTGGCGAAGGCGGTCGATGTCGAACTTCACGCCCGACACCCGCTCGAGCGTCGGAATGACCTTCTCCCTGAGCTGCTTCACCACGTAGTCGCGCATCGCCGGGCTGATCCTGCCGTCGCCCTGGTAGGGCACGTGCAGCATCACGGTCTCGCAGTCGTACTTCTGGCGCACCAGCTCGAACCACTTCATGAACGTGAAGCAGCCGGTGTAGGAGAGCAGCAGCACGTCGGGACGCGGCATCGGCTCGCCGGTCGGGCCGGTCTCGCCCTGCAGCATCATGCCGAGGTCGGTCTTCACGTACGTGCAGACGTCCTCGGAATGGCCGTCGCGCTCGGCGTCCATGATCATCTTGCCGGACTTCTTGCGCAGGCCGGACTGCAGCGCATCGGTCTCCGGCAGCCGGCGCACGAAGTCGAAGCACATCAGCAGCTCGTTCAGGTTTCCCGGCACGAAGGTGGCCGAGATCTTCTTGCCCTGCGTGTGCGCGGCGGCGAGCTCGTGGTAGTTGCGGCTGATCAGCTCCTTCTGCAGCCACATCGAGTCGTCCTTGATGACCGGCTTCTTTTCCTTCACGGGTGCGGGGCTCATGCGGCGCTCCAGAGCTTGATCGAGTCGGCGAAGGTGCCGGTCTGCTCGCGGATCGGCGCCATCTGGCCGGTGTTCTCCGCGTACTTGAAGGCGGTGTAGGGAATCTTGTGCTTGGCGAGGATCTCGAGCAGCATCGGCCGCTCGAGCAGCGCCGGGTCGCAGAACGAGGCGGCGGCGAAGATCACGCCCTCGGCGCCGCGCGTCTTCACCTGGCGCAGCAGGTGCTGGCCCTTGTTCTCCTTCTTCTCGTCGTACTTCGACGAGGTCTGCGCCGAGCGGTGCAGGAACGCTTCCGCCAGCGCCTGCAGCGGCGCCCTGTCCAGGGAAACGTCGTCGAGCAGCATGCTCTGGCAGAGCTGGAAGTCGTCGTCCACCACGTAGCAGCCCGCCATCTCGATCGACTTGATCAGCCCGAGCGGCGGCTGCTCGCAGAACGACCCGGTGAGCACCACGCGGGCGTTGTCGCGCTGGGGCCGCTTCTGTCTCTCCGCCTCTCGCAAGTACTCTCTTATGAGATCGGTGTGCGCGTCGGGCGGCAGCAGCGCCCCGGCGCGCAGCACCAGGTAGACCTCGGAGGTCGGCGCCTGCCACGGCTTCTGCGCGCGGTAGGCATACAGCTCGCGCACCGCGCGGCGGTTGTCGTTGTAGACGGCGATCGAGCGCTTCAGGTCTTCATCGCTGATAGTTCTCCCGGCAAGGCGTTGGAGATCGTCGCGCAGTGTCTCCATCTCGTGGATGTAGAACGCGCCGCCGGTCGCGTCGTCGTAGTTCTGCGGCAGGTCGAAGTACTTGACGTACTTGTCCTTGAACAGGATCTGCCACATGCCCGACAGGTTGCGGATCACGTCGCAGATGGAAGGGAAGAGCATGCCGTCGAGGCAGTCGAGCCGGCCGGTCAGGCCGAGCTCGAGCGTCGAGCGCGGGATGCGGCAGATGTAGCTCTGGTAGTACGCGTCGCCCTGGATCACCTCGATCTGGTCGCCGCCGCCGAACACGCCCACCGGCAGCATGCCCGCGGCGTGGACGATCTCGCGCGGCACATAGATCGGCAGGTAGCCGATCGCCTTGCGGCCGGGCGCGGCCGCCTTCCACTGCTTCACGGCGTTGAAGTCGAGATCCTCGAACAGCGCCTCGCAGCGCTTCACCACCTCTTGAACGCTCATCGATGCTCCCATCGCGGTTGGCGCTTCTCGATGAAGGCTTTCAGGCCTTCGTTGGCATCGCGCGTGGTCATCAGGCGCTGCCCGTAGAGCATCTCCACTTCGGCGAGCCGCTCGCGCACCGCGCTCGCGAAAGGCGCCCGGGCGGCGCGCACGGCGAGGGCGAGCGCGGCGCCGCTCTTGCCGGCGAGGTGCGCGTCGAAATACGCCGCCGCGGCCGCCGCCGGATCGGCGGCGACTTCCGCCGCCAGGCCCCAGGCGAGCGCGGTCGGCGCGTCGATCGGGCGGCCCGAATAGAGCAGGTCCTCCGCGCGGCCCTGGCCGACGCGCAGCGGCAGCAGCACCGAGGCGGCGGGCGCGAACACGCCGAGCTTCATCTCCGGCTGGCCGAGCTTCGCGTCGGGCGCGAGGAACATGAGATGCCCGGCGAGCGCGACTTCCAGGCCGCCCCCCAGGCATTGCCCGCGCGCGGCGACGAGGATCGGCCGCGGCGAGTCGAGCATCGCGCCGATCAAAGCGTGCAGCGCCTCGAGCATCGCCCGGTACTGGCCCGGCAGGTGCTCCTCGACGGCTGCGCCGAAGGAGAAGTGCGGCCCCTCGTGGTCGAGCAGCACGGCGAGCAGGCCGCGGTTGGCGCGGTGCGCGTCGAAGGCGCCGTGCAGCGCGCCGATCATCTGCGCATCGATCAGGTTCGCCTTCGGCCGGGCGAGGCGCAGCCGCAGCAGCGCCCCGTCGCGCTCGAGCCAGGCCTTGAGCGGGCTGTCGTTCACGCCTTCGCCTTCGGCTGGATCTCGTCGTGCAGCGAGCCGACCCACGGCTGCCCGGCGGCGATCTTCTGCCGCAGCCTGACGAAGTCCACCTCGCGGTCGTCCTTCGTCCCCTCGTTGAACGCGGTGAAGCCGGCGCGCGCCTCGGTGACCATGTTGAGCGCGAGCCAGGCGCGGTGGTTCTCCTTGTTGCGGTTCCACGCCTCGAGCTTGGGCTTGCGCAGCTCCTCGAGCGTCTTGGTCGTGCAGTCGGGGAAGGTGAGCAGCATCTTCGCGCACAGCTGCTCGACCTTCTCGTCGAGCGCAGCCAGGTCCACCGTGCCACGCTTCATCAGCGCCTTGCCTTCCTCGAGGGCCTTACCCGTCTTGGGACGCCCGAAGGCGAGTCGCCCGAACTCGTCGTACACGCGGTCGAGCTGCACCAGCGGGTTCGGCACGAACCGGCCGTCGAGCCTGAGCGCCGGCGCGATGTCGGTGAGCATCCCCAGGTGGTAGGCCTCGTGCGCCGAGAACGGCTCGCACAGCACGCACGCCGCCATGGCGCGCTCGGCGCCGATCACCACCGGCAGGAAGTCGGTCGCGCCGCCGATCGGCGCCGAGCCGTGCTTCGGCCCCGCCTGGCCGAAGCGCGCCAGGTCCTGCGCCACCGAGAAGTCGCACGCCATGCCGATCTCCTGCCCGCCGCCGACGCGCAGGCCGTTGACGCGGCAGATCACCGGCTTGTCGCAGGCGAGGATCGCGGACACCATGTCGTTGAAGAGCCGCATGTACTGGCGATACTCCTGCGGCCGGCCGGCGTAGTACTCGGCGTACTCCTTGGTGTTGCCGCCGCTGCAGAAGGCCTTGTCGCCGGCGCCCGTGAACACCACGCAGCTCACGTCGCGCATGTTCGAGGCGGCGCGGAAGGCGAGGATCACGCCCTTCACCATCTCGGTGGTGTACGAGTTGTACTGCGCGGCGTTGTCGAGCCAGATCCAGGCGTTGTAGAGGCCCGGCGCGGTGCGGCCGTCGGGCGTGCGCGCCGGGCGGCGCTCGACCTTCAGGCCGGGCACGGCGAGCTCGGCCAGGTCGTGGCTTCTCAGGAATCGCGTCTCGGGGGCGGCCATCGCTCCTCCTCAAATAAGCATTCGAATACCGATTTACGCCTGGGACCGGAGGTGGGACTTGATCTGGCTCAAGGATTGGTCCCCGCGATGCGCCACATTGGCGGCCATGGCGAACTCGGTATCGCTCGCGCTCGCCGGCTCGGGGGGCGCCGGGGTGATGACGGCGGGCAACATGCTCCTCGAGGCGGCCGCCCTCGCCGGCTACTACGGCCTGATGACCCGCACCAGCGGGCCGCAGATCCGCGGCGGCGAGGCGGCGGCGCTGCTGCGCGTGGCGGGCTTCGCCACCGACGCGCAGGAAGACCGCTGCCACGTGCTCGCCGCGATCGACTGGCAGAACGTCGGGCGCTTCGCCGCCGAGATCCCGCTCGCGACGGGAAGCCTTCTCATCGGCGACCCGGCCGCCGGGACCCCGCCCGAAGCCTTCACGCGCAGCGGCGCGCGCTACGTGCCGGTGCCGCTGAAAAAGCTTGCCGCGGAGATCGCCGGCGCGTGGCCGAACATGGTCGCGCTCGGCGTGCTCGCCGGGCTGATCGGCCTGCCCTTCGCGGCCGTGGAGGCGGCGGCGCGCAAGGCGATGAAGAAAGGTCTCGAGCCCGGCATCGCCGCGGCGCGGCTGGGTCATCGGGAAGGCCATGCCCTGTCCGGAGATTTCCAGCTCGCGCCGCCCCCTGGAAGGTCCGCGCGCTGGCTCATCACCGGCAACGAGGCGGCGGGCTACGGCGCGCTGCGCGGCGGCGTGCGCTTCGTCGCCGCCTATCCGATCACGCCCGCGACCGAGCTCCTGGAATGGCTCGCGCCCGCGCTCGCCAAGGTGGGCGGCACGCTGGTGCAGGCGGAAGACGAGCTTGCCTCGATCAACATGGCGCTCGGCGCCTCCTTCGGCGGCGTTCCGGCGCTCACGGCGACCTCCGGCCCGGGGCTGTCGCTGATGATCGAGGCGATCGGCCTCGGGGTCGGCGCCGAGGTGCCGGTGGTGGTGGTGGACGTGATGCGCACCGGTCCCTCGACCGGCATCGCGACCAAGAGCGAGCAGGCCGACCTGAACATCGCGCTCTACGGCATGCACGGCGACGCGCCGCACGTCGTGATCGCGCCGAACTCGCTCGCCGACTGCATCGCCGCCACGCAATGGGCGGTGGGCCTGGCGGAATCGCTGCAGCTGCCGGCGATCGTGCTGTCCGACCAGTACTTCGGCCAGGCGAGGGCCGTCGTGGATGCTCCCCAGGTTGGAGAAACCGGGCTTGGCCGGTTGAAGGCGAATGGTGCCGGCCCCTACCAGCGCTACGCCGTCACGCCGAGCGGCGTCTCGCCGATGGCGATCCCCGGCACGCCCGGCTGCCAGTACACCGCCGACGGTCTCGAGCACAACGAGCGCGGCACGCCGTCGTCGCAGGCGAGCGACCATCTCGCGCAGACCGAGAAGCGCGCGCGCAAGCTGGCGCAGCTCGACGTGGGCGACGCCTGGGCGACGATCGAGGGCGAAGGCGAGACCGCGGTGCTCACGTTCGGCTCGTGCACCGGCGCGGTGCGCGAAGCGGTGGGGAAGACCAAGGGCGTGAAGATCATTTCGCTGCGCCTGCTCGCGCCGGCGCAGCCCGAGCGGCTGAAAAAGGCGCTCGCCGGCGTGAAGCGCGTGCTGGTGGTCGAGCAGAACCACGGCGGCCAGTTCCTGCGCTACCTCAGGGGCGAATACGAGCTGCCGGCGGAGGTGAAGAGCCTGCGCCGTCCCGGGCCGCTGCCCTTCCGCCCCGCGGAGATCCTCGCCGCCCTATGAACGCTCCGCTCGTCGCGCCGCTGCTGCAGGCCAAGGACTTCAAGTCCGACTACAAGCCGGTCTGGTGCCCGGGCTGCGGCGACTACTCGGTGCTCGCGGCGATCACCAAGGCGCTCGCCGCGCTCGAGCTCAGGCCCGAGAACGTCGCGCTCGTCTCGGGCATCGGCTGCTCGTCGCGCATTCCCGCCTATACGACGTGCTACGGCTTCCACGGCGTGCACGGCCGCGCGCTGCCCGCGGCCACCGGCCTCAAGGCCGCCCGCCCGGACCTCACGGTGCTGGTGGCGAGCGGCGACGGCGACGGCTACTCGATCGGCGGCAACCACTTCCTGCACGCCTGCCGGCGCAACGTCGACCTCACGTACATCGTCATGGACAACCATGTCTACGGCATGACCAAGGGCCAGCCCTCGCCGACCACCGAGCCCGACTGGTCCTCGAAGCTCGCGCCGGGCGGCACCGGCGTGCGCGAGTTCCACCCGCTGGTGATCGCCCTCGCCTCTGGCGCCAACTTCATCGCCCGCGCCTTCTCCGGCGACCCGAACGGCTGCGCGGCGCTGATCGCCGAGGCGGTGCGCCATCCCGGCTTCTCGTTCATCGAGGTGCTCTCGCCGTGCGTCACCTTCCGGCCCGAGCAGCGCGCCTGGAAGGAGAGCGTGCATCCGGCGCCGGTCGCGGCGACCGCCGACCCGGCGCGCGCGGCGCGCCGCCTCATGACCGACGACGGCTTCAACATCGGCGTGCTCTACAAGGGCGACCGCGCGCCGTTCCGCCCGGGTGCGAACGGGCCGGAGCGGGCGGTGGCCGATCTCGAAAAAGGATTCCAGCTATGAAAGCGCAGCGCGTCCCGGAAGACGAATACGCGGCGTTCATGTCGCGCGCCTACGCGATCGAGCTCGAGGCGACCGAGCGCTATGCGCAGTTCGCCGAGCAGCTCGAGACGCACAACAACCGCGAGGTGGCGGAGCTGTTCCGCAAGCTCGCCGAGATCGAGTCGCGGCACGCGCAGCGCATCCTCGCCGAGATGCGCTGGCCGTCGCTGCCGGCGCTGCCGCCGGCCTATGCCTGGGAGACCCCCGAGGGACCGGAGACCGCGCCCTTCGATTCGCTGCACTACCTGATGCATCCCTGGCACGCGCTCGAGATCGCGCTGCGCTGCGAGACCGAGGCGAAGAAGTACTACGACGGCATCGCCGCCGGCCGCGGCCCCCGCGAGGTGCGCTCGGCGGCGAAGGAGATGGCGTCCGAGGAGGCCGAGCACATCCGCCTGGTGCGCGAGTGGATGAGCCGCGTGCCGCGGCCGCCGCAAGGCTGGGACGAGGATCCGGACCCGCCTCGCATGAGCGAATGAGGCTGCTGCAGCCGCGCGGCTGGAAGGCGCCGGTCGGCTATGCCAACGGCATCGAGGCGAGCGGACGCGTGGTGTTCGTCGCCGGACAGGTCGGCTGGGACGCCGAGCAGGCGTTCCATTCCGAGGACCTCGCGCCGCAGTTCGAGCAGGCGCTGCGCAACGTGCTCGCGATCCTCGCCGAGGCGGGCGCGAAGCCCGCGCACATCTGCCGCATCAGCGCCTATTGCTGCGACAAGCCGGCCTATCTCGCCGCGCGGGCCGAGCTCGGCCGCGTCTGGCGCAGGCTCATGGGCCGGCATTACCCGGCGATGACGCTGGTCTTCGTCTCCGAGCTGCTCGACTCGCCGGGTAAGATCGAGCTCGAGGCCACCGCCGTCATTCCGGAGAAAGCATCATGAAGGGCTTGAGCGGGAAGTCTGCCATCGTCACCGGCGGCGCCGCCGGCATCGGCGCCGCGATCGTGCAGCGCTTCAAGGACGAGGGCGTGCACGTCACGATCTTCGATATTCATTCCCCTTCCCCGGTCGACATCACCGACTATGAATCGGTGCAGCGCGCGGTCGCCGCGGCCGGACCGGTCGACATCCTCGTCAACAACGCCGGCTGGGACGTGTTCCGGCCGTTCCTCAAGACCGACCCCGCGTTCTGGCAGAAGATCCTGTCGATCAACCTGGTCGGCGCGATGAACCTGCTGCACTGCGTGCTGCCCGGCATGGTCGGGCGCGGGCGCGGCAAGGTGGTGACCATCGCCTCCGACGCCGGCCGGGTCGGCTCCTCGGGCGAGGCGCCCTACTCGGCCTGCAAGGGCGGACTGATCGCGCTCACCAAGACGCTGGCGCGCGAGATGGCGTCGAAGAACATCCAGCTCAACGTGGTCTGCCCCGGCCTCACCGAGACCGGCATGCTCGAGCAGTTCATGCAGGGCGCCGGCAACCCGGAGAAGCTGCGCGAGGCCTATCGCCGCGCCATTCCGCTCGGCCGGCTGGGCAAGCCCGAGGACCTGCCGGGCGCGGTCGCCTTCTTCGCGAGCGACGACGCCGACTTCATCACCGGCCAGGTGCTATCGGTCTCCGGCGGGCTGACCATGCACGGGTAGCGCGGCGGGCTCGTCGAGCAGCCGCAGCAGCGCCTGCGTGTCCACCGGCTTGACCAGGTGCGCGTCGAACCCCGCGGCTGCGCTCGCGCGCCGGTCCTCGTCCTGTCCCCAGCCGGTCTGCGCCAGGAGCAGCACGTCGCGCCCGCCGGGCAGGGCGCGCAGGCGGCGCGCCACTTCGTAGCCGTCCATTCCCGGCAGGCCGATGTCGAGCAGCACGGCGTCGGGATGGAAGTCCGCGAAACGCGCCAGCGCCTCGGCGCCGTCGAACGCGACCTGCGCCTCGCAGCCGAGCAGGCCGAGCACGCGGGCCTGGCTGCGCGCCGCATCCTGGTTGTCGTCGACCACGAGCAGGCGGCGGCGCCGGCGCTCGAGCGCGCGCTGCGGCTCGGGCGGCGCCGGGCGCGCCGCGGGCCTCGCCGGCACGAGCGGCAGCCGCACCACGAAGCAGCTGCCCTTGCCCGGCCCGGCGCTGCTCGCCTTGATCGTGCCGCCGTGCATCTCGACCAGCCGCTTCGCCAGCGCGAGGCCGACGCCGAGGCCTCCGGCCGAGCGCGCCGAGCGCGCGTCGCCCTGGACGAACGGCTCGAAGATCCGCTGCAGCATGTCGGCGGCGAGGCCGACGCCCGAGTCCTCGACGAGCACCAGAGCGTCCTCGCCCTCGCGGGTGACGCGCAGGCCGACCGAGCCGCCGTGCGGCGTGTAGCGCGCCGCGTTGTTGAGCAGGTTGGAGATCACCTGCGCGAGCCGCACCGGGTCGCCGCTCACCCAGAGCGGCTCGGGCGGCAGGTCGACGCGCACCGAATGCTGCGCCTCGTCGAGCAGCGGGCCGCTGATCATCAGCGCGTCGTCGGCCACCGAGCGCAGGTCGAGCACCGCCTCGCGCAGCACCATGCGGCCGACGCTGATGCGGCTGATGTCGAGCAGGTCGTCGACCAGGCGCACCAGCTGCGCGACCTGGCGCTCGACGATGTCGCGCGCCTCCGCCAGCTCGCTCGCGCGCGCCTGCGGCGCGCGCAGGATCTGCACCGCGTTGCGCAGCGGCGCGAGCGGGTTGCGCAGCTCGTGGGAGAGCACGGCGAGGAACTCGTCCTTCCTGCGGTCCGCCTCGCGCAACGCCGCCTCGCTCTCGCGCGCCAGGCGCTCGGCCTGCTTGCGCTCGGTGACGTCGGCGCTGGTGCCGACGAAGCCGAGGAACTCGCCCGAGGACGAGAAGCGCGGCCGGCCCCAGGACTCGATCCAGCGCCATTGGCCGTCGTAGCGGCGCACCCGCACCTCGCCGTGGAACGGCCGCCGGTCGCGCACGCAGTCGAGGAACTCGCGCAGGTAGGCGTCGCCGTCGTCCGGGTGCATCAGGAGCTGCCAGCGCCCGGCGCGCATCTCCTCGCGGCTCACGCCGAAGAACTCGCAGAAGGTGCGGTTGACGAACTCCTGGGCGCCGCTCGCGTCGTGCACCCAGACGATGAGCGGCAGGCTGTCGGTGAAGCTGCGGAAGCGATCCTCGCTCTCGCGCAGCGCTTCCTCGGCCTGCTTGCGCTCGGTGATGTCGACCGACATGCCGCACACGGCGTAGGGCCGCCCGGCGCCATCCTGCAGCGGCACCTTTACCGAGAGGTAGGTGCGTCCGGCGTGCTTTTCCTCGAACTGCAGGGCGCCGCCGGCGGCCAGCACGCGCCGGTTGTGCGCGGCGAACTGCTCGGCCGTCTCGCGCGGGAACACCTCGTGCAGCGCGCGGCCGATCACCGAGTCGCTGTCGATGCCGATCTGCTCCAGCCAGCCGCGATTGACGCTCACGAAGCGGTCATCGCGGTCGACCAGGTAGATGAACACCGGCGCGTTGTCGAGTATCAGCCGCAGCCGCTCGTTCGCCTGCTGCAGCTCGCGCTCGCGCACCGCCAGCGCCTCGGCGAGCGCCGTCACGTCCTGGAGCCTGCTCATCGCGCCAGTCTAAGGCTCAAGCATGACGCCGGATCGCGCGCCGCCGCGCCGCCTCGGCGGTGAACTCCTCGAGGTCCGGGTCGAGCGCGTGGCGCGCCGAGAGCACGCCGATCGGCCAGCCGCCCTCGACGACCGGCAGATGGCGGAAGCCGCGCTCGTACATGACGAGCAGCGCATAGCCGAAGGTCTCGCCGGGCGACACGGTCTGCGGCTCGGGCGTCATCACTTCGCGCAGGGCGAGCGTCGCCGGGTCGAGGCCGCACGCCATGACGCGGAACAGGGCGTCGCGCTCGGTGAAGATGCCGACCAGGCGGTCGCCTTCGACGACCAGGATCGCGCCCACCCGGCCGAGCTTCATGCGGCGCGCCGCCTCGGCGACGCTCGCGTCGGGCGGCGCGGTCACCAGCGTGCGCGGCTGCAGGACATCGCGGACCGGCAGGGACAGCATGCGAGGAGCCTAGAGCGCGCGCCGGGCGAGCCTTTGAGGCAGGTCAAGGGCGGCGCCGGACGAGCGCCACCCCCGTGACGATGAAGAGCGCGATCGCCGCGGCGTTGCCCCAGGCGCCGGCGAGCGTGGCGCCGGCGACGCGCACGGCGACCGAAGCATGCAGCAGCGCGAGCGGCACGTAGAGCGCCGCGTGGTAGGGAAAGCGCACGGCGAGCACCGCCGGCAGGATCACCGGCGCATGGCCGAAGATCATCGAGAAGACGAAGCCGAGGAACACCGCATGCAGCGCCGCGTCCCAGGGCCCGCGCGCGACGAAGATCGCCCCGGCGACCGCGAGCCAGAAGTAGCCGGCGAGCAGGCATGCCGCGACGAAGCGCGGCAGGCCGCTCTGGCGCACCGTGACGCGGGCAAGGTCGTAGCGCGCGAGCCACGCCGCGAAGAGCACGAGCGCGGCGCCGAGCAGGCGCAGCGAAGGCTCGAGCGGCGAAAGCGCGGCCGCCGCGGCAAGGGCGACGAAGGCGCGCCGCGAGAACGCGCTGCGCTTCATGTAGCGCGACAGCTCGAGCCGCTCGGCGCAGATGGTGAGCACGAAGAAGGCGATCCACCACCCGACCGGCTGCCCGAGGCGGTAGAGCACGACGTTGCCCGCGAGCCAGGCGAGCGCGCCGGCGAGCAGCGTCCCGGTCTCGAGCGACGGCTGCTTGCGCATCAGGGCGATGCTGCAGGCGACGAAGACCGCCGCCGCCGCGACGAGCAGCGCGAAGCCCGCGCTGGCGTTGCCGGAAACGACGAGCAGGCCGCCGGCTCCCGCGAGCAGCGGCGCGGCGTAACCCCAGAGGCGGTCCAACGCCGCCGCGCGCTCGAGCGCGATCACCGTGCCGAGGAATGACGACACCATGAGCGCGCCGTGCCACGCGATCGCCGCGCCGGGCGCCGCCAGCCCGGGCGTGAGGCGCGCAAGCCCGCCGTCGAGCGCGAGCACGAGCGACAGGAAACCGAGGAAAAGCAGCGGCAATCGCCAGCGCGGCGCCATGCTCCTAGGCAACCTTGATGTGGGTCAAAGAAATCCGCGGCCCGGCGGCTAGCTTGCCGGCATGCCTTTCATGCCGCTCATTCTCGCGTTTTTGCTCTGGGCCGTGGTGTGGGGATTCTTCCATGCCAATCCGAACGTCGCCGCGGCGCTCGGCGCCTAGCTTGCGGCTCCTCCTCGTCAACCCGGCGCAGCCGGAGAGCTTCTGGAGCTTTCGCTGGGCGCTCGAGCGCGTGCTCGCCGGCAAGCGGGCGCTCAATCCGCCGCTCGGCCTCGCCACGCTCGCCGCGCTCTGCCCGCCGCACTGGCGCGTGAGCATCGTCGACGAGAACGTCGAGCCGCTGCCGATCCGGCCGCGCGTGGATCTGATCGGCATCGGCGGCATGGGGGTGCAGTCGCCGCGGCAGAAGCAGCTGCTGCGCTACTACCGCCAGGCGGGCTACCGCGTGGTGGCCGGCGGCAGCTACGCCTCGCTCTGCCCCGAGGAGTACTACGAGCTCGCCGACAGCGTGATCGCCGGCGAGGCGGAATACACCTGGCCGCGGTTCTGCCGGGATTTTGAAAACAATGCATTCGAAAGACTCTACCGGGAGACCGGCAACGTCCGCCTCGACGACTCGCCGACGCCGCGCTTCGACCTGCTGAAGCTCGAGCGCTACGCCACGGCGACGATCCAGCTCTCGCGCGGCTGCCCGTTCCGCTGCGACTTCTGCGACATCATCGTCATGTTCGGCCGCAAGCCGCGCTACAAGCCGGTGGCCGCGATCGAGCGCGAGCTCGAGGCGCTGCGCTCGCTCGGCGCGCGCAAGGTGTTCTTCGTCGACGACAACTTCATCGGCAACAAGGCGAAGGCCAAGGAGACGCTGCGCTTCCTGGCCGGATACCAGGCGCGCCACGGCCGCAGCCTGCGCTTCGGCACCGAGGCCTCGCTCAACCTCGCCGACGATCCGGAGCTGCTCGAGCTGTTCCGCGCCGCCGGCTTCGAATGGGCGTTCCTCGGCCTCGAGACGCCCGATCCCGAGGCGCTGCGCGAGGCGGCGAAGACGCAGAACCTGTCGGGCGACATGCTCGGCGCCGTGCGCCGCATCCACGCCGCCGGCATCGACATCCTGGCCGGCTTCATCGTCGGCTTCGACCGCGACACGCCGAAGGCGTTCGACGTGCAGCGGCGCTTCATCCACCAGTCCGGGATCATGGTGGCGATGGTCGGCCTGCTGACCGCGCTGCCCAAGACCCCGCTCTACGAGCGGCTGAAGAAGGAAGGCCGCCTCGTGGCGGGCGCCGCGAGCGGCGACAACACCAACGCGCGCACCAACATCGTGCCGAAGGGCATGACGGCGGCGCAGATGAGCGCCGGCTACAAGCGCCTCTACGCCGAGCTCCTCGGCGATCGCGCCATCGCCGGGCGCATCCGCAACAAGCTCGCCCATTTCGGCGCGCCGCCGCCGCTCGCGCGCGAGACGTTCGGCGAAGCGGCGCGCATCCTCTGGCGGCTCTTGCGCCACGGCATCGCGCCGGGCGGCCTGCCCCGCGCCTGGCACTTCGCCCGCAGCCTGCCGCTCGCGCGGCCGCGCCTGCTGCCGCTCGCGGTGAACGACTGGATCGCCGCGCTGGCGATGAAAAGCTACGCGCAGCGCCATCTGCTCGGAAGCGCACGCCCCGCCCTGAGCCCGCAGCTTGCCTTCGATCGCCTGCGCAGGCGGCTGCGCCGCTGGCGGCGGCGCGGTGCCGTGCGCCTGCGCCTGCACGGCCAGGCGCTCATGGTGCGCGTGCCCGGGCACCTCGACCGGCCGCTCGCGCGTGCCCTGGCGCGCGCGCTGCGCGCGGCCCTGGAGCGCTCGCAGGCGCGCCTCGTCGTCGCGGTCGAAGCCGCCGCCGGAGCCGAGCTCGAGCGGCTTTCGCAGGCGCTTGCGCACTACGGCGAGCGCGCGCGCATCGTCCTCGGCCGCGCGAAGCGGGGGCAGGACCTCTTCCTCGCGCCGGCCTGACGCCGCTCTCGGGCGGCTGTTGATCCAGGTCAAAGCCGCGCCGGCCCTGCCCGGGCAACCTGTCGGCATGCCGCGCCGCCCGCTGCAGATCAAGACGCAGGCGTTCCTTGCCAACCTGCCGATGTTCTCGGAGATGGACGAGGCGGAGCTCGGCCGCATCGCCGCGGCCACCGTGCCGCTCTACTTCGAAAAGGGCCGCACCGTCGTGCAGCAGGGCGAGCCCTGCGGCGGCATCCACCTCGTCGTCTACGGGCAGGTGAAGCTCGGCTTCACTTCGCCGCAGGGCGTGGAAAAGGTGGTCGAGATCGTCCGCCCGGGACAGAGCTTCGGCGAAGCGCTGATGTTCCTCGACAAGCCCTACATCGTGTTCGCCCAGACGCTCGCCGACACGCTGCTGCTGCACGTGGCGAAGCACGCCCTCTTCGAGGAGCTCGCGCACGACCCGCTCTTCGCGAGGCGCATGCTCTCGGGCCTTTCGCGGCGCCTGCACGGCCTGGTGCGCGACGTCGAGGCGTACACGCTGCGCTCCGGCCAGGAGCGCGTCATCGGCTACCTGCTCGGCGAGCTGCGCGAGGGCGCGGCGCAAGGCGCCGGCGAAGTGCACCTCTCGCCCGGGAAGAGCGTCATCGCCTCGCGGCTCAACATGACGCCGGAGCACTTCTCGCGCATCCTGCACGAGCTGAGCGCGGCCGGCCTGATCGTGGTGAACGCCCGCTCGGTGCACATCCCCGACCTCGCCCGCCTGCGCGCCGGCGCCTGAAAACCGCTCAGGCGCCGCGGTCGATCAGCAGCTCGTAGCCGCCTTCCGGCCGGCTCGCGCCGCTGTAGCGGAAGCCGCGCTCGCGCAACAACGCGTAGATCGGCACCGGCTCGTGCGGCAGGATCACCCGCAGCGGCTCCTCCGGCGAGCGCTCGAGCGCGGCAAAGATGCGCACGATCGGCTCCGGCGCCTGCAGGCCGCGCAGGTCCATCGCCGCGGGCTGCCCGTGCAACAGCTCGGGAACCGGCCGGTTGGCGTATTGCGGATCGAGCGCCATCTCGGCGCGGTGGTGGCCGTCGAGCAGCGCCTCGAGCTGGCCGAGCACCGCTATGCAGCCCTCGGGATCGTAGCGGGGCGACGCGGCGCTCAGCGTCTCGACGTAGGAAGCGATCTCGGCGTGCTCGGCGCGGCGCTCGCGCACCGCGGCGCCGGCGGAGGTCTCGAGTACCGGGAAGAGCGCCTCCTCCTCGAACGCCATGTGCGCGGCCAGGCCCTCGCGCAGCGCGGCAAAGCGCATGTGATACGCCGGCCAGTTTCCGGCGCGCGCCGCGCGCACGACCTCCGTGAGCAAGCCGTCGATCTGGCGGTGTTGCGCGTCGAGCGACGCTTTGATCGGCACCATGGCGCCACGGTCGCAGGGCGCGCGTCCGCCGCCCTTGATATGGGTCAAGCCTTGCGGCTCAGGGCGAACGCGATCGTGGCGAAGAAGAATGCGACGGCCGCGGCGTGCACCAGCGCGGGCACGGCCGAATAGGGATGCTCGAGCGCCGTGAAGCCGGTGACGGGCGCGGCGAGCGCGAGCAGGAAAAGCCCCCTGCCGAGCGTTCCGCCGGTGCGCGCGAGCGCGAGCCAGCCGCAGAGCGCGGCGAGGCCGAGGCCGAGCAGCGCGTGCGCCGGCAACGCCGGCAGCTCGACCCGGCTGAAGATCGCCAGCCGGCCGCCGATCAGCGCCTGCAGCGCAAGCAGCGCCAGCAGAAGAAAGGGGGTCAGACCCCATCTTCCCGGCCCGTTCTTCCCGAGCGCCCAGGCGAACGCCACCGCGAGGGCGAGGCCGCCGAGCAGGTTGCCGAGCGACTGCAGCGGCGTCGGCGTCCTGCCGGCGAGGATGCCGAGCAGCGACAGCAGCACCGTGAGGACGAGGATGAGCGCGGCCTCGCGCCATGCGACCCAGGCGAGCCACAGCGCGGCGAGCACCTCGAGCGAGGCGGCGGTGCGGTGAACGCCGCGCAGCGCGGCGAGGCCGGACGCGCCGAGCATCGGCTCGATGCCGGCCGCGTTCAGCCGGATCGCCGCGCTCGCGAGCACGACGACCAGCACGAGGACCAAGCCGGCCGCCGCCGGGCGCGAAAAAGGGGTCAGAGCAATTTTTCGCTGGCGCGCAGCTCAGCGCTCGCGAGACCGCTGCTGAAAAATTGCTCTGACCCCTTTTTCTTCTTGCCGGCGTGCGCGTTCCACAGCGCCGCGGCGAAGAGCAGCACCGCCCCGGCCTGGTGACACGCGGCGAGCGCGATCGGCACATGCAGGAGCAGCGTGGCGATGCCGAAGCTCGCCTGCAGGACGAACGCGGCGTTGCCACCAGGCGAGCGGCACCAGCACCGCGAGCAGCCAGAAGATCGACCGGTGCACGAGCTGCACGCCCGCCATGTTGTAGAGGAAGTTCTGCCACCACGGCTCGAGCATGAAGGTCTCGGGCGGCACGAGGTAGCCGTTCATCAGCGGGAACGTGTTGTAGGCCGAGCCGGCGCGCAGGCCCGCCACCATGCCGCCCGAAAGCGCCATGGCGAAGACGACGACCGGCAGCGCGCCCTGAAGCCGCTGCGCCGGGCGCCGGCCCGGCGAAAGCAGGTCGAGGGCGATCCACAGCTCGAGGGCGAAGATCGCGAGGGCGACGCCGAGATGCGCGGTGAGGCGGAAATGGCTGACGCGCGGATTGTCGACCAGCCCCGAGGCGACCATGTACCAGCCGAGCGCGCCCTGCAGCGCGCCCAACAGGAACACGCCGCCGAGCTGCCAGGCCGTCCGCCGCTCGATCTTCCTTCGCCAGAGGAACCCCAGGAAGGGCAGGAGGAAAACCACGCCGATGGCGCGGCCCAGCAGGCGGTGGAAGTACTCCCACCAGAAGATGCTCTTGAAGCCTTCCACGTCCATCGCGTGGTTGACCTGCCTGAACTCGGGCGTGCGCTGATATTTCTCGAACAGCTCGCGCCAGTCGTCCTGCGAAAGGGGCGGGATCGCGCCGACCAGCGGCTGCCACTCGACCATCGACAGGCCGGAGTGCGTGAGGCGCGTCACGCCGCCCACCACCACCATGGCGTACACGAGCAGCGCGCAAATGAGCAGCCACGCGGCGACCTGCCGCCGATCCTTAAGCGTCATGGGGGGTCATGGTGAGGTCCAGCCGGCGATTTTATTTGATCGACATCAAGTCAGGCGCCCCCTGCCTCGCATAACTTGCGCCGTACCGAATACAACGGAGACGCGCATGAGCAGTCCCAGTGACGCGGCGGCGCAGCACGACGACGAGGTCCCGGAAGAGCCGCTCCCGGCGATGCAGCACCTGCTCGACAACCCGTTCCTGCTGCTCTTCATCGGCATCGCGATGCCCACCGTCCTGTACATCATCTGGGGCGTGATGGAGATCGTCGGCCTGCCGATCGCCAAATAGGGCCATGCCATGAGCGCGATTCTCCCGCCTACCGAGCGCGTCTGGTGGAAGCAGCCGCTCGACCGCGTCGAGCTGCTGTGGATCGTCATCGCCCTGGTGTGGTGCCTGATCATGTTCTTCATGATGCCGTACTGGCACCTGTACGGGCACCAGAACCTCGCCAACGAGGCCTACCGCGAGAAGCCCGAGAACTACGCGAAGAAGGCCGAGGAGATGATCGCCAAGTACAAGGTGCGCGAGGACGGCGGCGACCTGAAGGTGCCGGTGGTGCACCCGCCGGCGGGCAGCGACGTCTACCTGACGGCGCAGCTCTGGCGCTGGTACCCGATCCTCGAGCTCGAGGCGGGCAAGTCCTACCGCGTGCACCTCATGTCGATGGACTGGCTGCACGGCTTCTCGCTGCAGCCCGAGAACATCAACATCCAGGTGCACCCCGGCTACGACCACGTGGTGACGCTGACGCCGACCACGCCGGGCACCTACCACATCATCTGCAACGAGTACTGCGGCATCAACCACCACACCATGGCGAGCCGGCTGTACGTGGTGAAGTGACCAGGGAGAGAACGCAATGGCCGTGAATCGCATGTTCCGGACCTGCCCGAGCAGCGGGCTGGTCTTTCACCAGCCCGCCGAGGCGCTGATGCGCTGGCACGCCGTCGCCGCGGCGGTCTCGCTCCTCGTGGGCGGCATCCTGGCGATCCTGGTGGTGCTGACCCGCTGGCAGGCCGTGCACCTGCTCGCGCCCGACCGCTTCTACCAGGTGCTCACCGCGCACGGCATCAACATGCTGATCTTCTGGATCATCTTCTTCGAGATCGCGGTGCTGTACTTCGCCGGCTCGACGCTGCTCAAGTGCCGCCTCGCCACGCCGCGCATCGCCTGGGCGGGCTTCTGGCTGATGGTGATCGGCGCGCTGGTCAACAACTACTCGGTGTACCGCGGCGATTCGAGCGTCATGTTCACCTCCTACGCGCCGATGGGCGCGCACCCGACGTTCTACCTGGGCCTGATCCTGTTCGCGGTCGGCGCGCTGATCGGCTGCTTCGTGTTCCTCGGCACGCTGGTGGTGGCGAAGGCCGAGCGCACCTACCAGGGCTCGATCCCGCTGGTCACCTTCGGCGCGCTCACCGCCTGCATCATCGCGGTGTTCACCATCGCCGCGGGCGCGATCATCCTCATCCCGACCTTCCTCTGGTCGGTCGGGCTGGTGAGCTACATCGACTCGCTCATGTACAAGACGATCTGGTGGGCGTTCGGCCACTCGTCGCAGCAGGTCAACGTCAGCGCGCACGTCGCGGTCTGGTACGCGATCGCGGCGATCGTGTTCGGCGCGAAGCCGATGTCGGAGAAGGTGAGCCGCGGCGCGTTCCTGCTCTACATCTTCTTCCTGCAGCTCGCGAGCGCGCACCACCTGCTCGCCGACCCCGGGCTCACCTCGAACTGGAAGATCTTCAACACCAGCTACGCGATGTACCTGGCGGTGCTCGCCTCGATGGTGCACGGCCTCACCGTGCCGGGGGCGATCGAGGTGGCGCAGCGCGAGAAGGGCTACAACCAGGGCCTGTTCGAGTGGCTGAGGAAGGCGCCGTGGGGCAACCCGGTGTTCTCGGCGATGTTCATCTCGCTCATCGGCTTCGGCTTCCTCGGCGGCATCTCGGGCGTGATGATGGGCACCGAGCAGCTGAACCTGATCATCCACAACACCATCTACGTGCCGGGGCACTTCCACGCCACGGTGGTGGTCGGCACGACGCTCGCCTTCATGGGGCTCACCTACTTCCTGATCCCGGTGCTGTTCCGCCGCGAGCTCGCGTTTCCGACCCTGGCCAA
>Ga0310810_10001823_pt1 | contig 22609 bp, 23 predicted proteins | sample NCmetagenome_FD_207641 | JGI IMG/M metagenome (GOLD analysis project Ga0310810, IMG submission 207641) | Soil microbial communities from experimental microcosm in Duke University, North Carolina, United States - NC | ecosystem: Engineered > Artificial ecosystem > Soil microcosm > Unclassified ... | reverse complement strand
GAGCAGCGACCTGTACTTCGTTCGCGTACGTCCCTTCGATCAGAAGTTCCGCCAGGCGCAGTCGATGGGCGGCGGTGGCGGCGGAGGCGGCGGCGGGCAGAACCAGGTGGATGCGCTCTCGGAGCAGCAGCGCCAGATCATCTCGGCGACGTTCAACGTCCAGCGCGACAAGCGGACCGTGTCGGGGGACAAGTTCCGGCAGAACTCCACCGTCGTTGGCCTCTCGCAGCAGAAACTGCGCGAGCAGGTCGAAGGGCTGCTGACGCGGATGAACAGCGAGTTTATCCAGCAGGATCCGAAGCTGAAGCAGATCGGCGAACTACTGCCGCAGGCCGTGACGGCGATGAAGGAAGCGGAAGGCAAGTTGGGCGCGACGGCACCCGATCAGGCGTTGGCGCCGGAGAACAAGGCGCTCACGCTGCTGCAGAAGGCGGAAGAGGAATACGAGATGCAGGTCAGCGCCCAGCAGGGCGGCGGCGGTGGCGGCGGCGGATCGTCGCAGCAGCGCGAGCTGGCCGACATCTTCGAGCAGGAGCTCGACAAGATGGCGAGCCGCTACGAGACGGCCGATCGGCAGATGCAGGCCAATGGCGATCGTCAGGTTGACGAACTGCTCGAGAAACTGAAGGAGCTGGCCCGCCGGCAGGAGCAGGAAGCCGAACGCGAACGGCGACTGCAGCAGGGAAGTGCGTCGTCCACTCCGAGCGGCAGCGCACAGCAGCGCGCCCTCGCCGAGCAGGCGGAGGAAGCGGCGCGACGGCTGGAACGCCTCGCGCGGGAGGAAAATCGTCCTGATCTCCTCGATTCGGCTCGGCAGATGCGTGAAGCGGCAGACGCGATGCGGCGGGCGGCGGCTGGCGGCAATGCGACCTCCGCGTCGCAGGCGCAGCAGGCGCTCGATCGTCTGCGTGAAACGCAGCGGAAGCTCGAACGGTCGCTGAGCGATCGCGCGCAGCGGGACATCCGCGACGCGCAGCAGCGCGCCGAGGAACTGGCGCGGCAGCAGCAGGAGATTGCCAACGGCGTCAACGGCCTGGCCGCCAACGGTCAGCAGCGGCGCGATCAGGCGCAGCGCATCAACGAAAAGAAGGATGATCTCGAGCAGAAGCTCGGCCAACTCGAGGGCGACCTCGATGCGGCAGCACGCGATGCGGCGCAGCAGGAGAGACAGGCGTCCAGGAAATTGTCTGAAGCCGCTGGTGCGATTCGCGACAACCGCCTCCGCGACAAGATCCGCTATTCAGAGGCGCTCGTGAACCGCGGCTACGGTCAGGAAACGCTGCGAGCCACTGAGAACGACATCGCAGGTGGCATCGACCAGCTGCGGAAGCGGCTGGAAGAAGCGCAGGCAGCCCTGGGTCAGGGTGGACAGCAGCAGAACGCCGATTCGAAGGGCGAACAGGCGCTTGGCCGGACGCAGCGTCTGGCGCGCGGTCTCGAATCACTCCAGGAGCGGACGCGCGAGCGCGCGCAGGCGAATGCGCGCAATCAACAGGGCCGCGATCAGCAGGGCGATCAGCGTGGCCAGTCCAACCAACGCGGCCAGCAGGCTGGCAATCAGCAGGGGCAGGAAGGGCAACAGGGTCAGGGCCAACAGGGCCAGAACGGCCAACAGGGCCAGAACGGCCAGCAGGGCCAGAATGGCCAGCAGGGCCAGAACGGCCAGCAGGGCCAAGGCGGGCAGCAGGGTGGCCAACAGGCCGGTGGCCAGCAGGGTGGTGGCCAGCAGGGCGGCGCGCAGGGAGGCAATGCGAACGGCTTTGGCAATCAGTACGGCTTCAACGGCGGTGTCAACAACGGCGGCGGCTACGGCTACGGAAACCTGCCGTGGAATGGGTCGTACTACGGCGGCGACTGGGGCAAGCTGTCTGACGAAGACATCCGGCAGCTCCGGGCGGAAGCGCGGCAGTGGGCCAATGAGGCGCAGGATCTGCGCGGCATGCTGCGTGGCTTCAACGTCGATCCGAAGGAGCTCGAACAGATCCTCGCGGCGCTTCGCCGACTCGAAGACGACCGCGTGTACAAGGATGCGAAGGAGCTGCAGAGCCTGCAGACGTTCGCGACCGAAGGTCTGAAGCGTCTCGAGTTCGGTCTCCGTCGTCAGGTCGAATCGGGCGACGAGGCGGTCGTGCTCGCAGGCTCCGATGAAGTCCCCGACCAGTTCAAGAAGATGGTCGCGGAGTACTACCGACAACTCGGTAAGACTCCTCGGTAAGTTGAAACGAATCCTCCTCGTCGCGATCGTGGTGTGCGCATGCGCCGCAAGCGCCTACGCACAGTTCGGTCGCGGGTTTGGAGGATTCTTTCGTGTACGTCCACGCTTCGCCGATGTGAATACGTTCGGTCACGGCTTCAACTACTGCCGTGTGATGTACACGAGCAACCGCCGGGAAGCGGGCGGGCAGGGATGGTCGACCGATTATCCCGACGCGGAGCGCAATTTTTCGAAGCGACTGGCGGAGCTCACGAAGATGCGCGTGAGCAAGGATCCCACGGGCGAACCCATTCACATCGTCGTGCGGCTCACCGATCCTGACTTGTATCAGTGCTCCTACATCAGCATCGAGGACGGAGGCACCGCGCAGCTGACCGACGCGGAGGTCGAAGGGCTGCGCAGCTACCTGCTCAAGGGTGGCTTTCTTTGGGTGGACGATTACTGGGGCGACGCGGCATGGGACCAGTGGCTGCACGAGTTGGATCGCGTGCTCCCACCAACCGAGTATCCGTTGATCGACGTCACGCCGGACCACCCGATGTTCCGCACGCTGCTCGACGTGAAAAAGCTGCCGCAGATTCCCTCGATTCAGTTCTGGCGTGGCAGCGGCGGCGATACGTCGGAGCGAGGAGAGGAAAGCGCCGTGCCCGATTTCAAGGGCGTCAACGACAAGCATGGCAATCTGATTGTCCTGATGACGCACGATACCGATATCGCCGACGCGTGGGAGCGCGAAGGTGAGGACATACGGTTCTTCTATCAGTTCTCACCGGAGGGCTACGCGGTCGGTCTGAACGTTCTGCTGTACGCAATGACTCATTGAGGCACGAGCGAGATGAAACGCGCCGTCCTCGTCCTGCTGCTCATCGTCTTCGCATCACTCTCGGCCGCGCAGACGATCTATCGCACGCCTGACGGCCAGGCGCGGCAGATGGGCAATCCCTCTTACGACGGCCGCTTCGTCTTCACGCGGATTCGGTACGGCGGCCGCGGCTTCTTCGGCGGAGGCTCCTGGAATCACGATTACCCCGCGGCCGACTTCTACATCTCGGACGCCCTCGACACGCTGACGCGGATGCGAGTCAACCCGGTCTCGACCAACGTGCTCGACCTCGAGGACCCGCGGATCTTCGACAATCCGATTCTCTACGTCTCAGAGCCCGGCTACTGGCGCATCAGCGACAAGGGAGCCCAGAACCTGCGGCAGCATCTGCTCAAAGGCGGTCTCGTCATCTTCGACGACTTCGAGCATCAACCCGAGTTCGACAACATGGCCGCGCAGATGGCGCGGGCGCTTCCCGAACGGCGCTGGATCAAGATCGACGTCTCACACCCGATCTTCCACTCGCTCTTCGATCTCAAGAAGCTCGACGTCCCGCATCCGACCGTCGATGTCGAACCGGACTATCGCGCGCTGTTCGTCAACGACGACCCCAACGATCGCATGCTCGCGCTGGCCAATCACAACTGCGACATTGCGGAGTATTGGGAATGGTCCGCCGACGAGCGGTTTCCGGTGGACGTCACCAGCGGCGCATACGAGCTGGGTGTGAACTACATCATCTACGGGATGACGCATTAGAAATCCCAAATCCCACGCAGCTGATGGCGACGAAAGATCCGAGAGTTGATGCGTACATTGCCAAGGCGAACGCCTTCGCGAAGCCAATCCTGAAGCAGCTTCGCGCCGCGCTGCACAAAGGGCATCCGGCCGTCAGCGAGACGATCAAGTGGGGCGTGCCAGCCTATGTCGACGAGCGCGGCATTCTCTGCATGACGCCAGCGTTCAAACAACACTGCGCGTGGGTGTTCTGGACCGGGCGGAAGCCGGCAACGGTTGATGCGACGCAACTGCGGAGAATCACATCCGTCAAGGACCTTCCGTCGCCGCGTGAGCTCGTCGCGGTCGTCAAAGGAGCAGCAACGCGCCCGGCGCCGTCGAAGACGAAGGCGGTCAAGCGCGCGGCGGCACCCGTGAAGGTGCCGGCGTATTTTCTCGCGGCACTGAGCCGCAATCCCAAGGCGCGCGAGGCATTCGACGCCTTCCCGCCGAGCCACAAACGCGAATACGTCGAGTGGATCGATTCGGCGAAGACGGACGATACACGGCAGCGGCGCCTGGCGACCGCACTCGAGTGGATCGCGTCCGGCAAATCCCGCAACTGGAAATACCAGCGTAGAGCGTAGCGCTCGCAGCGACGTAAGATTCATACGTGGCCACCCGTCCGGCTCGGAAGATCTGCGACACCATCCTCGATGCGATCGGCAACACGCCGATGGTGCGCATCCACAGCATCACGCGCGGCGTGATCGAGGCCGAGGTCCTCGTCAAGCTCGAGACCTTCAATCCAGGCAACTCGATCAAGGACCGCATGGCCGTGCGCATGATCGAGGAGGCGGAGCGCGAGGGGAAGCTCAAGCCGGGCGGGACAATCATCGAAGGCACGTCCGGCAACACCGGCATGGGGCTCGCCATCGCAGCCGTCGTCAAGGGCTACAAATGCGTCTTCACCACGACCGACAAGCAGTCGAAAGAGAAGGTGGACGCGTTGAAGGCGTTTGGCGCGGAAGTGATCGTCTGTCCGACGGACGTCGATCCGGAGGACCCGCGCTCCTACTACTCCGTCTCCTCGCGTCTCGAGCGTGAAATTCCACACTCATGGAAGGCGAACCAGTACGACAACCTCTCGAATACGGCCGCGCATTACGAGCAGACCGGCCCGGAGATCTGGGACCAGACCGACGGCAGGATCACGCATCTGGTCTGTGGCGTCGGGACCGGTGGCACCATCAGCGGCGTGGGGCGCTATTTAAAGGAGAGGAATCCGCGCATCAAGGTCTGGGGTATCGACACCTACGGCTCCGTGTTCAAGAAGTACAAGGAGACCGGCATTTTCGACAAGAACGAGATTTACCCCTACATCACGGAGGGGATTGGCGAGGATTTCCTCCCGCGCAACGTCGATTTCAACGTGATCGACCACTTCGAGAAGGTCACCGACAAGGACGCGGCCATCATGACGCGTCGCATCACGCGCGAGGAAGGGATCTTTGCGGGTAACTCTGCCGGCTCCGCGATGGCGGGCTTGCTGCAGCTGAAGGACCACTTCTCCAAAGACGACGTCATCGTGGTCATCTTTCACGACCACGGGTCGCGGTACCTGGCGAAGATGTTCAACGACGAGTGGATGCGGGCCAAGGGGTTCCTCGAGGTGAGCGGCATGACGGCCCGCGACCTCGTGGCTCTCGGCGTTTCAGGCGAGCTCTATTCCATCGAGGCCGCCCGGCCGGTGGAGGACGCGATCCGCGTCATGAGCGATCACGATTTTTCCCAGCTCTCGGTCACACGCGGGGGCCGTGTCATCGGTTCGCTCAACGAATCGCACCTCTATAACGAGGTGATGCGCCACCGTGACGTCAAGCACCAGCCCGTCGAAGCCATCATGCTGCCCGCCTTCCCATTTGTGGACATATCGACACCGGTGCAGCTGCTGTCGACGATGATTACGCCGGAAAATCCAGCGGTTTTAGTGCGCGATTTCAAGACCGAGAAGACCTTCATTATCACGCGGTCCGACATCATCCGGGTGTTGTGTTAACCGCCCGAAAGCGATCCCAGGAAATCCGGTTAGGTTAACAATAGTCCGCGAAACGCCGCCATCAGTCTGCCTGATGGGTGACTTTGCCGCCGCCGCTGGCAGATTTCGCCCCCGTTGAGTTGCGCACACCTCTTGCACAAAGCCGGGTCGCAACGGCCAACACCACGTAATTACAAAGGCGTATTACACCCTTGGTGTGTGTCGGGTTGCCGGAGGGTTTTGGATGAAGCGTGCGTTCGTCTTCGCCGGAGTGCTAGTAGTTGGAGGGGTGCTGGGTGGGTGCGCCGAGAATCCAGTGTCGCCCACGCCTGGTCAATCGCCTTTCATCACAGGTCAGTTCGCCGGCACGTGGGCCGGGGCAACCGTGCCCGTTCGGGTGAGCGGCGGCGAATGCGTGGGCGCTGACCTGCGGGCCTCGGTGCCAGGGTTGGACCAGGGGACCATCACGCTGACACAAAACGCCGCGGACGTCAGTGCGGTGATCAGGTCGGAGACGACCGGTCTGACCTGTCGCTATGACGGGAACGCATCATTCACGGGTTTCGCGGCGACCGCCGTTTCGTGCGACGCCGAGATTCTGTTCCAGTGCTCCACCGGTCAGGCCCGAATCCTGCGGCCGATTGGGTCCACGTTTACGGCCACGCAAAACGGCGCGACGGCGACCGGCACGGTGACGACCAGCTACAACATCTTTGGCATTGACCCGGTCACCAAGGAAGAGACGCCGGTGGCCGGAATGACGGTCGAGAGTCAATTTTCGGCGATTCGCCGCTGATCCGGAGCGCAAACATCCATGAACTGCTTCAAAACTACGTCGCTTCTCATGGTGCTCGTTGCCGCGCCCGCGTTCGCGCAGCAGCGGCCGGCACCCGCGCCGAGTCCTCTACGCGGCTACCTGATTGGTGGCGGTGGCGCTTCGATGGGCAGCACCGCGGAAACGGCGCCCACGTTGAGCGCGGAAATCGCCGAGAACATGACCCGCAACGTCCAGGCGTACATGTCCGCGGTCTTCTACGACAACATCATGTCCGACGCGGCGACTAATCAGCTGGCGCTGGTGGGCAACACGTTGACCGCGCTCACCGGCACACCATGGGTGTTCCAGGGGCGCGACAAGGGCCGCTCCTTTACGTTCGGGGCCAAGGTTCTCGTCCCAGGGACATCATCAGTTCACCCCTACGTGGGCGGCGGATTTGGCGCGCTGAACGTCCGCCGGGTGATTCATGAGCAGAGCCGCGGCAACATCACCCAGGCGTTCCTCGCACAGTTTGGCTCGCCAGATGGGTTCGTTGATCCCACCGATACCGACACGACGCATCCCATGGGGGAAGTCGCGGCCGGGGTCGGTGCGGTCATCAAACGGGCGTATGTGGACATCGGGTATCGCTACCGGAAGGCGTTTCACACCACGAATCAATCGTTCGAGATTTCGCAGATCGGCGCCCAAGTGGGCGTGAAATTCTGATGGCGAACTTCCTTCTGCCACTGATTCGCTACGACGATCGGCCGCACGCGCTGAGGAATCCGCGGACCGGTCGCTTGGTCGCCCACTCGGTGATTCCGGCGTTCGACTCCGACGCTCGCCGCAAAGGGCTTCTCGGACGCGATTCATTCGAACAGGGCTCGGCCATCGTGATCGCGCCGTCAAACGCGATTCACACGTTCTTCATGCAGTTCCCGATTGACGCGGTGTTCGTGCGGCGGGATGGGGTCGTCGTCAAGGTTTGTCGCAGCATTCCCTCCTGGCGCATGGCTGCGGCGCTTTGGGCGTATGCCGTTATCGAGCTCCCGGGCGGCACTCTGACGGGAGACGACGTGAAGGTTGGGGACGTGCTGACGATGGTGGCGGCTACCGCGCCCGTTGTCGAAGCCCCGGCGCTGGCGCTGGTCAGCTAGGCGACTGTAAGACAAGGGAAAGAATGGAGAAGCTCAGTAGCGCAGGAGAAAAGGTCCGAGCTTTGGCGACTAATCGCCGGCCGGGGGACCTTCCCAGCACCTAAGTGCGATGGTTCCGAACTTTTTCGGCGCAAAGACGCAACGTCATCTTGTGGCAGTTCGATTGCTGAACTATAAGTGCCTCGAGGTTCTTAACAAGGAGAAGCGTTCGATGACGGCATTCGTTGCTCGTTTCGTGTACGAAGAGTCGGGTCAGGACCTGATCGAGTACGGGCTGCTGATTGGAATCATTACCACGGCGGCGTTGATAGCCATCAACGAGGTTGCTCCGAAAGTTGCTGGCTACTACTCGAGCCTGAACGCGGACCTGCCGTAATCGGGCGCGGGCAAGAGCCCCTTCGGGGCAAGGCAATTGGTTGTCACGGGTAAGAACCTCGCTATTCGCACACCCAGGCGGAAGCGAGCGACGGTCACACAACTAGTCTTAACAAGGAGAAGGATTCGATGAAGGCATTGGTTGCTCGTTTTCTGCATGAAGAGTCGGGTCAGGACCTGATCGAGTATGGACTGCTGATCGGGATTATCACCGTGGCCTGTATCGCGTCGATCAACTTGATCGGTCCAAAGGTTGCGGGCTATTACTCCAGCCTCAACGCGAAACTGCCCTAACCCCTTGGGGGGCGAAAGCCCCCTTCTTCTGCAGGTTTGGACATCATGACTGCACCGCTGTGGTGTCGTCGGCTGCTCGTGGACGACCGCGGGCAGGACTTGATCGAGTACGCGCTTCTGGCCGGGATCATCGGTATCGCCGGTGCTCTGGTGCTGCCACAGATCGCCCCGAAGATGGGCAATGCGTTTTCGAACTGGGGCGGACAGGTTTATAACGCCTGGACGCCGTCGGACCCAGTTCCTTGAGGAAGGATGACCACTAGTACTGTTTGCGCACTCGTAATCGGATGCGCCGCGTGCGTGACCGATGTTCAGAGCCGGCGAATTCCGAACTGGCTGACGTTCGGCGCGGCAGGAGCCGCTCTCGTGTTTCACACAGCGGCTCCCGCAAGTGGTGGTCTGATGTTCGCCGCGGCCGGCTGGCTGGTCGGGGCGTTGATTATGTTCTTGCCGTTTGCGTTGCGCGGACTCGGCGCCGGTGATGTCAAGCTCGTGGCCGCGCTGGGCGCCTGGTTGGGACCGACCAACGCAATGTGGGTCGCGCTGTACGCCGGCGTCGCAGGCTTTGTGATGGCAGTGGTTGTGGCGGCGTATCACGGGTACCTGCGGACGGCGTTTCGCAATATCTGGTTTCTGCTTCAACACTGGACGGTGAACGGAATCCGCCCAGTGGAGGACGTTTCGCTTGAGGGCAGCCGCGGACCGCGCCTGGCGTATGCGCTGCCGATCTTTGCGGGGTTGTTGGTGGCAGTATGGCGGCACTGATTCGATCGCTGAGACGGTTCGTACGGGCGCAGTCGGGCGCGGAGATCATCGAATTCGCGTTGACGCTTCCGCTGCTGCTGCTCGTCGTGCTGGGCATCATCGAATTCGGGTTCCTGTTTCAGCAGTACGAGGTCGTCACCAATGCCGCCAGGGAAGGCGCGAGAATCGCAACGCTTCCGACCTACTCGACCAACGCCTCCGCGACTCAGGCCAATGTGACCGCACGAGTCAATCAGTATTTGTCGTCGGCTGGCCTGAGTGCAGCGTCCGCCATCTACGGCGGCAGCGGATGCCCCGGCGCGTGCACCTGGTTACCGGTCATCGACACGATCATTGCCGGGCCACCCCAAGTCTGCATCAAGGTCTTCCCGGTCACGGTGGAGTACCAGCACCCGGTGGCCTTTGTCGGCGGCGTCCTTACATACTTTGGCAAGTCGATTCCTACAACAATCACGCTCAAAGCCACGGCACGTATGCGCAACGAAGTACCTTCGGCGGCTTGTTCCTGATCGAATTGAGGTAATCCATGAACCGTCAGACTCGAACCTTCATCGTTGTCGCCGTGGCCATTGTGGCGGCCGCCGTCGCCAGCTACGGCACCTTCCGGGCGCTGTCCCGCGTCCCGGAGAAACCCGTCGAATTGCCAACGAAGAAGGCTGTGGTTGCGGCCAAGCAGATGCCGCTCGGCACCCTCATCACGCGTGACGCCGTGAAGCTTGTCGACTGGCCTGCGCAGACACCACTGCAGGGCGGGTTCTCGACGCTCGACGAGGTTGTCGATCGTGGGTTGATCACGGGGGTCGTCGAAAACGAACCGATCAGCGAAAGCAAACTGGCGCCAAAAGAAGCGGGCGCAGGGTTGTCTCCGGCGATCAAGCCCGGCATGCGCGCGATTTCGATCCGGGTGAATGAAGTCATCGGTGTGGCGGGATTCGTCGTGCCGGGCAGTCGGGTTGATATCGTCACCATTCTCAAAACCACCGGCGATCCGTTTTCCCGCGTCGTCGTGAGCAATGTGACGGTGCTGAGTGCCGGAACCCGCTATGACCAGGAGGAAGCGCGCGCGAATGCAAACGCGATCCGATCTACGGTCGTGACGTTGATGGTCGACCCGATCGATGCCGATCGCATCGCGCTTGCGCAGTCTCAGGGCGAACTGATGTTGACGCTGCGCCACCCGCTCGACAGCGACCCGACCCTCGACGCGCGAGGTATCCGGCTGGCGGGGATGTTTGCCGGGGAGGAAGTTGCGGCGCCGAAACCTGCCGCGCCGACCGGGGTGCGGCGTGCGGTTGCGCCCCCGCCGCCGCCACCTCCGCCACCGCCGGTGGTGAAGGCGTACACCGTGGAAACGATTCGTGCCGCGAAACGCAGCGAGGAAACCCTCCTCGGCGGCTACGTGGCGCGATAGGAGATTGGATCGACGATGAGTCTTCTTCGACGTGTTCGCTTCGCTCTCATTCATGTGTTCGGCGCCGCGGCTGTGCTCGTCGGCGCCGGATCGATAGCGTTCGCGCAGCAGGCACCGGCGCCCGCGCCGGCAATCGACAAGGTGCCGTTGACCGCGGGCCGTTCGACGGTGTTGATGACCGAGTTCGATATCACGCGTGTCGCGGTGACCGATCCCGCGATCGCGGATGCGACGGTTGTTCAGCCACGCGAGGTGCTCATCGACGGCAAGATGCCCGGCACGGTGAGTCTGATCATCTGGGGAGCTGCTGAACGGCGTCAGTACGACCTGGTGGTGGAGCCTGGGGTATCGACGCTCGAGCAACGGCTGCAGGCGCTGTTTCCGGGCGAAGACATCCGCGTTACCGCGACTGGAGATGCGGTCATCCTTTCGGGCCGTGTCTCGAGCAACGAGGTGTCGCTGCGTGCGGCCGAGATCGCAACGGCCACAGCGAGCAAAGCGAAAGTCGTCAACCTACTGCAGCTTCCGGGCGGCGCCGGAAGTCAGCAGGTCCTGTTGAAGGTTCGTTTCGCGGAGGTGAGTCGACGTGCGCTCACCGAGGTCGGCGTCTCGCTGTTCACGAGTCCGACCGGCATCAACAACACGATTGGACGCGTCACCACGGGTCAATTCCCGGCGCCGAGTTTCGACAACCTTACGGCAACGAAAGCGAGCAGCAGTTTCGGTGCTGAGGTGCAAAGTGCGAGCGGTGAGTTCACGTTCGGCGACTTCCTGAACATCTTCCTTTTCAATCAGAAATACGACCTCGGCGCGCTGATCAAGGCGCTGCGCGGCCGCGGGCTGTTTCAGAGCCTCGCCGAGCCGAACCTGATTGCCTACAACGGACAGGAGGCTAGCTTCCTGGCGGGCGGCGAAATTCCGATTCCGACGGTGCAGGGCAACGCCGGCTCCGTCGGTGTCACGTATAAGGAATACGGGATTCGACTGAACTTCACGCCGACGGTTGCTGGCGACACGATCCGGCTCCACGTCCGCCCCGAGGTCAGCACCCTCGATTTCCCGAACGGGATTCTGATATCGGGATTCCGCATCCCCGCTTTGTCGACTCGCCGCGGCGAGACGGAAGTCGAATTGCGCGACGGGCAGACGTTTGCCATGGCCGGCCTGCTCAACAACCTGTCGCAAGACGACATTCAGGAGATTCCTGGACTGGCGCGCCTGCCGATCATCGGCCACCTCTTTAAAACCAAGAGCGAGCGCGCGGAGCAGACGGAGCTTCTCGTGCTGATCACGCCGCAGCTCGTGCGTCCGCTTAATCCCGATGAAGTCCCGCCGCTTCCGACGCTGGAGCAGCGGTTTCTCCCAAGGCCTGGTGATATCGGTGGCCAGATTCAGGGCGGTGGTGGAGTGGTCGACGCTCCCGACGCGCCCGCGCCGCCGCGATAACAGCGTGTAGCAGATATGGCGAAACCTTCTACGCTCGTAAGGCATCGACGATTGGCGCGGTTCCACTCCGAAAGCGGTGTCTCGCTCATTCATGTCGCACTGCTGCTGTTCGTCATGATGGGCCTCAGCATGTTCGTCACCGACTTTGGCGTGCTGTGGCTTGCGCGCGGACAGGCACAGAATGCGGCTGACGCCGGCGCACTCGCGGCCGCCATCTCACTGGCGTTCGACCCACCGGACTATTCGACGACGGGGCGCGCATACAACGCTGGAACAACAGCGGCGACGACCAACAATGTCTTTGGCACTGCGCCGACGACGGTCGAAGTGTTCGTCGATCCGGCGACCTACGGGTCATGGGTGCCGCAACCGGTGCCGGCGATATGCAACTCGCTTGGTGGGTGCGCCCAGGTGAATGTGTATCGCACCGGAATGCCTACGTGGTTTGCCAACGTCTTCGGCATCAATTCGCAGCAGATCCGGGCGACGGCGACGGCGCAGGCCCGAGGTGCGAACGCCGTAAGATGTTTGAAGCCCTTCGGCATCTTCGATAAATGGCAAGACGAGAGGCTCAATAACGGAATGGCTTCCGACCGTGCATGGCACACAGGGGAGGATGGGGATATCCCAATCTCGACCTACGACCACTATTACTCACCAACCGGCAGCTCCATAGCCGACCTGAACACGCCGCCGGCGCTCGACACCTACACACGGCCGGTAGCTGGCAACCCAGGAAGCCCCGGCACCAGTTTCCAGGCGATACCCATGGCCGATGGGGGCGACCTTGGAAGGCAGCTGGCGTTGACGACAGGAATGCAGAACGACAGGCCGCCGATGGGTGCAAACGGCAGTTTAAGCAATCCGTTTATTGCAGGGTGGTTCGTGCCCGTCTCGCCGGTCGGCGGCGGCAACACGGTTGACTACAAGGCCGCGATTACCGGGTGTGTCGACGTAACCGTTACCCTCGGTCAGACCCTGAATATCCTGAACGTGCCAGGTAACCGCACGCAGAAGACTGCTCAGGCTGTCGGTTGCGGCCCACCGGTCATGTCGGGGTGCGACTCCGGTATGTATGCGCAGGACGCAAACTCGTTGTACAACCAGGACCCGACCGCGTACTGGGACGATGGTTGCACTTGTGTCATGGGCAGTAGTAAGGCCCTGAGTCCACGCGTCGTGCCGGCCGCGATAGTAGACCCCGACCAGTACATCACGTCATATGACGGCGGAAGCTCGACGATCACGCTCATCAACATGGTTGGTATGTTCATCGATGGTTTCCGTGTCTCCGACGGAACGGTCGTCGTGCACCTGATGAAGTTGCCTGCCGAGTTCTCGGCCAACGGCGGCGCGGTGCCCGCCGCCAATTCGTTCCTCGAGTACATCAGTCTGGTGCGGTAGGGATTAACAGTGCTTAGCGTCACTTTCATCGGAACAACGGACCGTCAACTCGAGCAGTCGCTGCACGCGGCGGCTATGCAGGTCTCGCTGGCCGAGGTCGCGCAGCTCACTGCGCTCGTGTCCGCCAACGCCGTGCAACCCGACGTGTTGCTGTTGGATTTACGCAGCGGCTACGGATTGCCACCGGCGGTCGCCGCGCTCAAGCGGCAGCATCCATCGACAGGCGTCGTGCTTCTCGTGAAATCACTCGACCCGACGCTGCTGCTTGAAGCGATGCGCGCGGGCGTCAATGAAGTCGTCGCCGAGCCGATCGATCATGAAGAGCTGGCGGCGACGATTCACCGCGTTGCCGGCAGCCGCCCGCAGACCGAGCCAGGCCGCGTGTATGGCTTCGTCGGCGCGAAAGGCGGCGTTGGCACGACCACGATCGCCGTCAACGTCGCCGCCTCGCTTGGAAGCATCAGCAAACCGGATCGGGCGCTGATGCTGGAGCTGCACAGCGCGGCCGGGGACGCGTCGCTATTGACGGGAACCGAGTCTCGTTTCTCGATCGTCGATGCGCTCGACAACACGCATCGGCTCGACGCGGTCTATTTCAGCAACCTGGTTACGCAGATTGCGCCGTCAACTGACTTGCTGCCGTCGCCGGAGCAGCCGTCGGCCATCGGCCTCGACTCGCAGCGAATGAAGCAAGTCATCGCATTTGCGTCCACGGTCTACAAGCACACGGTCATCGACATCTCGCGCTCGGACCGTTCAATTCTCGATGCGCTCGATCAGGTCAGCACGATCTATGTCGTGGCCAATCAGGAGCTGGCGACGGTGAAAAGCGCCAGCCGGCTGGCGAGCATGCTGCGCGGCCGGTATGGGCGCGACAAGATCGGCCTCATTCTGAGTCGCTCGGACCGCGATGCCGACATCAGCCAGGCCGACGTCGAAAAGGCCGCCGGCTGTTCCGTCACGCACATCTTCCCGAGCAATTACCGGGTTGCGCTGCAGGCGCTGAACAAAGGCCGGCCGGTGGCACTCGACAACCATAACGACCTCTCGGCGTCGTTCAAACGATTTGCGTATCAACTCGCCGGAGTACGGCCGGCACGCGAGACGGCACGATCGACCGGTTTGTTCGGACGTCTGACGCATTCGCGTTCCTAAACGGGAGACTGAATGGTACTCACCACGCTCACCATTGCGCCTACGCCACCAGCGGCTCGTCCGCCTCAGTACCAGCAGTTGAAAGGGCGCGTTCACATCGAGCTGCTGAACCGGCTGCGGCTGGACAAGCTCGCAAACATTTCGCGCGAAGACGCGGAACCCGAACTGCGCAGCCTCATCGTCGGCATTCTCGAGCGCGAGCAGGAGCGAATGCCGCTCAGCTTCAGCGAACGCGAAGCGCTCATCGTCGAAGTGCTCGACGAGCTGTTTGGACTCGGGCCGCTCGAAGGTCTGCTCGCGGATCGGTCGATTTCCGACATTCTGGTGAATCGGTTCGACCAGGTGTACATCGAGCGCGAGGGACGTCTCGAAGAGACCGACGTCGTGTTCCGCGACGACCGCCATCTGCTGCAGATCATCGAGCGGATCGTCAGCGCTGTGGGCCGCCGCATCGACGAATCCAGCCCCATGGTGGACGCCCGTCTGGCGGACGGCTCGCGCGTCAACGCCATCATTCCGCCGCTCGCGCTCAACGGACCGGCATTGTCCATTCGGCGCTTTCGCACCGACAGGCTTGGCGCCGATGACCTCGTCGAGCGCGACAGCATGACCGCGCCGATGCTCGAGTTCCTGAAAGTGGCTGTCGGATGCCGGCTGAACTGCCTGGTTTCCGGCGGCACAGGCGCCGGCAAGACGACGCTGTTGAACGTCCTCTCCGGATTCATCGGCAGCATGGAGCGGATTGTCACGATTGAGGACTCCGCCGAATTGATGCTGCGGCAGAAGCACGTCGTCCGGCTCGAGACGCGGCCCGCCAACATCGAGGGAAAGGGACATATCCGTCAGCGTGAGCTTGTGGTCAACGCCCTTCGTATGCGTCCCGACCGCATCATCGTTGGCGAGGTCCGTGGCGAAGAGGCCCTCGACATGCTGCAGGCCATGAACACTGGCCATGACGGCAGTCTGACCACGATTCACGCCAACAGTCCACGCGACGCGCTGTATCGTCTCGACACGATGGTGGCGATGGCGAATCTCAATATTCCCGATCGGGCGATTCGGCAGCAGGTTGCGTCCGCAATCGAACTAGTCGTGCAAATCGCGCGTCTGTCTGACGGCACGCGCAAGGTGACCGCGATTTCGGAGATCACCGGCATGGAGCGCGACGTGATCACCATGCAGGACATCTTCGTGTTCGAAAAACTCGGCGTCGATGAGGATGGGCGCGTTCGAGGGCGGTTCAGGGCCACCGGCATCCGTCCCAAGTGCAGCGAGCGCTTTACCGCCTCTGGTATTCACCTGCCGCCGCAGATGTTCGAGCATATGAAGGTCGTGGCGTAATGGCAGCGCCTGCCATCATTTTCCTGATGGTGCTGGCCATCATCTTTGGAGCGTACTGGATATTCATCCTGCGGCCCGAACAGATGGCCGAGCAGCGCGTCCGGGCGCGCCTCAAGGGGCCACACAAGGCTGTACTCCGCACCAGCCTTTTGAAGGCGCGGGAGCGGCTGAGCAACATCGGGTCGCTGGACTCGACGCTGTCCAGGAGCGGCGATGCGCTCGAGCCGCTTTCCGATCTCGTCAGCCGCTCAGGCCTCAAGACGACAGTCGGTACCGTCATCCTGGCCTGCGTCTTCATCGCCCTGTTGACGATGGCGGTCGTAGCGCGCTACTCGCCATACTTCTCGGTGGCGATCCTCGTCGGCATCGCGGCGGGGTTTCTGCCGATCGCGTTCGTGAAGCATATGGCGGCGAGGCGGTTGGCGATATTTGAGGAGCAGTTCCCGGAAGCCATTGATTTGATAGCCCGGGCACTCCGCGCTGGCCACGCACTTCCTACAGCGCTGCAGATGGTATCGGACGAGATCCCGCAGCCGGTCGGCGGCGAATTCCGGCTGCTCTTCGATCAGCAGAACTTCGGCATGTCGCTCCCCGACGCCTTGAAGGCGTTCGGCCAGCGAATTCCGCTGGTTGACGCCCGCTTCTTCGTCACCGCCGTCCTTACTCAGCGTGAAACCGGCGGTAACCTGTCCGAGGTGTTGGACAAGCTTGCCTCCGTCATCCGTGATCGATTCAAGGTGAAGCGGCAGGTGCGCGCGGTCAGCGCGCATGGTCGTATCACCGGCTGGGTGCTTGGTGCGTTGCCGCCTGTCGTCGCCGGGGTGCTGTTCCTCATTTCGCCGGAACACATTCGTCTGCTCGTCGATGATCCGCTCGGAGTCCAGATGCTGCTGCTTGGCCTGACGCTGCAGGTCATCGGCGTTCTCGCCATTCGACGCATCCTCAGGGTGGAGTACTAGGTCATGGCGCCTGAAGTTCTGATTGCCGTCGTCGGTGTGTTCGTCGCCATGTGTGTCGTTGTAGGCACCGCGACATCGTGGGCGCTTGCACGGAATGCACCGGAGAGACGCCGTGTCCGCGCCGTGGTGCAATCGGCTGGGCCGGAGCGCGTCGTCCAGGACGCGAGCCTCGTCGCGACACCCGATCCCGCGCTGGCTCGATTGTCGAAGCTCCTTCCGAAGAGTCCGAAGGAGATGTCGAACCTGCAACGGACACTCACCCGTGCGGGCTATCACTCGTCGCGTGCTCTTCTCGTCTACTCGGTCGCCGAAGTCGCGCTGCCGATCGTGTTGTTCCTCGCGACAATCATGCTCTTCGGCTTCGCTGCCGGTCTCGTGCCCGCCCTCGTCCTGGCACTCGTCGGGTACTACGCGCCGAGTTTCTACGTCGGGTACCGCACAACGGAGCGCCAGCGGGCTATTCGCAACGGCTTGCCGGACGCGCTCGACCTGTTGACGGTATGCGTCGAAGCGGGCAGCGGTCTCGATCAGGCCGTGACGAAAGCCGGCGAGGAACTGCGGCTCTCACATCCGGCGTTAGCGGAAGAGCTCACGGTGGTGACCACGGAGATCCGTGCCGGAAAACCGCGGCTCGAGGCGTTCAGAAATCTCAGCCGCCGGACTGGAGTCGAGGAAGTGCGTTCCCTCGTCTCGATGCTGACGCAGACGGACCGTTTCGGAACGAGCGTCGCAGAAGCTCTCCGCATTCATGCCGACATGGCGCGCACCAAGCGGCGCCAGTTGGCCGAGGAGCGCGCCGGGAAGGTCGGCGTCAAGCTCGTGTTTCCGCTTGCGCTCTGTCTATTCCCGGCGCTGTACATCGTCTGTTTCGGTCCCGTCGTGGTGAGGATCTATCACGCGTTCTTCGAAGGCGGTGGTCTGTAAGCTTGAGCAGGAGGAGCAGTCGAAATGGATACGATGACGTTGATCTCGCTTGGGGTGATGGCGGTGCTGATCGTGCTCTACATGATGCGACGAAAGTCGCGTCTGAGCCGCGAAGACTAACGTTCTTACCAGCGTAGGAGGCCAGTGATACGCCACGTGACACTGTCGCGGTATCTACTCGTTTTTGCGCTCGTCAGCGCAGGTTGCGGTATGCACAGAGGTAAAACCGCGACCCTCCTGGGCCCGTCGTCGAACCTGGCGAAGGCCTCAGGGTTTGCCGCAACGCTCGAGTCGACTGACGAGCGACTGACGGCCGCGTTGGCGCAGCTTTCCAGGACGCCGACATCGGAAGCGCACCGGCAGGTAGCCGTCGAATACCGGCGGCTCGGTGTGCTTGACCATGCCCAGGAACACTTCACGGCTGCTCTCAAACTGGATCCAAAGGATGTGAAGTCGCGGGATGGCTTGGCGCGGATCTGGCGCGACTGGGGTTTTCCGAATATGGCGCTGCCGGAGGCACGACGGGCGGTCGCTGACGCGCCCCGTTCGGCGGCGGCGGCCAATACGCTGGGAACCGTATTCCAGGCACTCGGCATGTTTGACGACGCCAAACGTTGGTATTGGCGCGCTGTAGCACTCGATGGCGGCGCGTGGTACGCACTCAACAATCTGTGTTACGCGGAGATCATGACGCGGCAGCCGTATGCCATTACGACCTGCGAACGCGCCGTCGCCGCAGCACCCGATTCGGCAATTGCGAGCAACAACATGGCGCTGGCGCATGCTGCGTCGGGAGATCTCGACGGCGCCAGAAATTGGTTCAGACGCGCGACGAATACGGCAACGGCAGACTATAACTACGGAATCATCATGATGTCGGAGCGCAAGTATCGTGACGCGCAGGCGGCGTTTCGATCTGCGTTGCTTGCGGATCCCGATTCGACCCTGGCGGCCGCGCGTGCCCGGCAGGCGCGTCTTGCGGCGAACGCCGAGGAGCACAACAGTGATCACCACTGAAACCGCGTTCGCGCCGCCGCCAGCGCCACAGTCGCTCGAAGAGACCGGGTTGTCGCCGGATCTCGTCCTGCAGATCGTCACCAAGACGCTGCATCTCGCTGGCGAATTGTCCGGGACGGAACTGAGCGAACGTTTGGGTGTGTCGTTCCAGATCGTCGAGCCCGCCTTGACGCTCTTGAAACGCGAGCACCACTGTGAAATTTCAGGTGGTTCGGTGCTTGGAGGCCCGTCATTCCGGTATCGCCTGACCGACACCGGCCGCGTTCGGGCGGCGCTGTTCCTCGAACACGATCATTACATCGGCGCGCTGCCCGTTCCTCTCGACCAGTATTCCGCCTATATCAAGCAGTTCGCGGCCGAAGAACTGCACCTGAACAAGGAGCGGCTTCGCCACGCGTTTACGCACTTGGTGCTCAGTCCGCGAGTGCTGGATCAGCTCGGCCCGGCGATCGCCGCACGACACTCGCTGTTTGTCTACGGTCCGCCGGGGAACGGCAAGACGGTTATCTCGCAGGCCATTCGCGAAGTCCTGCAGGGTGACATGGCCGTGCCGCACGCCCTGTCGATCGACGGTCACATCATTCGCGTCTTCGACCCCGTGAACCACGAGCGGATTGACGACGTCGACGACAACTTGGGCCTGACGCGAACCAACCGTTACGATGCACGGTGGGAGCGATGCCGGCGGCCGCTGATTACCGCCGGCGGCGAGCTGACGCTCGACGGCCTCGAGCTCGGATTCAGTACCTCGACGGGACTCTATCGCGCGCCGCTGCAGGTCCTCGCCAACGGCGGCGTGCTCGTCATCGACGACTTTGGCAGACAGCAGGTCCCGCCGCGGGTGCTTCTCAGCCGCTGGATCGTACCGCTCGAAAGCCGCGTCGACTTTCTCACGTTGAGGACCGGCCAGAAATTCGAGGTCCCGTTCCAGACCTTCGTCGTATTTGCGACCAACCTCAAACCCTCGGAGCTGGTCGACGAGGCATTCTTGCGCCGTATTCAGTACAAGGTGCTGGCCGAATCACCGACAGTAGACGAGTTCATCCAGATCTTCGAGAATTACTGTCGTCAAAAGCATCTCGTGTTCGACCGAGCCTTTGCCGAATACGTCGTGCACGATGTGCACGAACGCGGCGTGCGCCTTCGCGCGTGCCATCCGCGGGATCTGATTGAGCACGCTCTCTCGATTGGTTCGTATCTGGACCTGCCGCGTGGGTTGACCATCGATTTGCTTGCCGAAGCGTGCGCGACCTATTTCGTGGAGGATCGCGACCTCGCGACGGCGTGATCCGGTTCTGATCGCACGTTTCATTTCATGCCTTTGCGGTTCCTGACCGGCGCACTCTTCGCAGTGCTCGTCGTGTCGCTCGTCCACGCACAGGACAAGACGGAGCCGCCGGCCGGTATGCCGGCGCTCCGCATCACGTCGCCGCTGGGGCGCACGGGCGCTCCCGCCACGGTTCGCATCGTCGCGCAGCTTCAGTGGCCTCCCGAATCGGAGGCGCATCCACGTCCTCTCCATTTCCGCTTTCTCGTGGACGGTGCGGTTGTGGGCACGCTGGATTCCGGTCCGCCCTATGCCGTCACCTGGACTGACGAGAATCCCTTCGAATCACGCGAGATTGTCGTCGAGGCTGAAGACGACGCCGGCGCCGTCGTTCGCGACAAAGTGACGCTCCCGGCCTACGAGATCGTGGACGAAACAGAGGTGGCCAGCATCCTCGTCGATGCGGTGGTCTACGACGCAGCGGGTCGCGCGGTGTCGAATCTGAATAAGACCGAGTTCACGGTCCGCGAGAACGGCGACGCGCAGACGCTCGACTTGTTCACGCGCGAGACGTTGCCGAGTACCGTTGCGCTGCTCGTCGACAGCAGTCAAAGCATGGCGCAGCGAATGCCGGCCGTACGTCAGGCGGCGGAGCTGCTGGCGAAGAATCTCGGGAAGCGGGACAAGATTGTGGTTGCACCGTTCAACCACCGTGTCGGTGCTATTACAGGGCCGACCGACGATGCCAGTACAACGTCGCAGGCGATCGAAGCGATCAAGTCCGGTGGCGGGACCGCGATCGTCGATGCTGTCGACCACATGGCGACGCTTTTACATGGCATCGAGGGTCGCCGGGCGATGATTCTGATTACCGACGGCTTCGACGAGAACAGCACCGTCGACGTGCAGGCGGCGCTCCAGAAACTGCAGGCCGAGCAGATCACCGTCTACACCGTCGCCGTCGGAGGCGTGACGGGTGTGTCGCTCCACGGTGAAGGGACATTTCGCAAGCTCACTGAGGGAACCGGCGGGCGCGCGTTCTTCCCATGGCGTGAGATCGATCTCGTGTCGGTCGCGCGAGAGATTGCCAACGACGAAAACAGCCGCTATCTGATTACCTATACGCCGAGCAATCAGAACAAGGACGGGAGCTGGCGAGCGATAACCGTTGACGTACCCAAGGGCTTCCACGCACGCGCGCGTACCGGCTACCGGGCGGCGCTTCCGCCGCCAATACGGCCTCAAATCGAGTTCCGCATCACGGATCGCGACAGCCGATATGTGAACGTCGCGGCCAACGACGTCGACGTGCTTGAAGACGGCGTCGCGCAATCGATAGACACGTTTCAGGAGGCAGTCGACCCTGTCGCCATCAGCCTGCTCATCGACCGCAGCGGCAGCATGACCAGGAGCGCCGAAGTGGTCCGCGAGACGGCGAAGGAATTCGTCAAGGCCGTCAGACCCGAAGACAGCCTCGCGATGATTACGTTCGCGGATCAGCCGTTTGTCGAGCACGCGATGAGCACAAATCGTCAGCTCTCGTTCGACGCCATTGACAAGTACAAGCCGTCGGGCGGGACGGCTCTGTATGACGCGCTCTGGGACGCGCTTCAGCAGCTCAAGAGAGTCCAGGGCCGTCGAGCGATTGTCGTACTGACCGATGGGCGGGACGAGAACAATCCCGGGACGGGCCCTGGCAGCGCGCACACGATCGACGATGTGGTCGAGCTCGGACGGGAAGTGGGTGCCACGATCTTCCCAATCGGTCTGGGCACACGCGTCGACAAACCATTTCTCGAGCACCTGGCGATGGTATCCGGTGGCGAAGCCTACTTTTCCGCCGTACCCGCCGAGTTGAGCGAACAGTTCAACGGCGTGATCGAGAACCTTCGCCAGCGCTACATCCTCAGCTACACGTCGACAAATTCCAAACGGGACGGCGCATGGCGGCACGTCGAGATCCGGCCGCATGGTGAGTCGCTCGTTGTGACAACGGGAGGCGGATACTTCGCGCCCAGCCCCTAGGGCGGCGCGCAGTGTCCGGTAGGTGAATGCATTTCTGGGACTTGCGAAGGTTTGCGCACTTCGGGTTGCTCATCATGCTGATCGTCGGGATTCGTGCCTGCGGCGGCGCGACGCAAGCCGAGGATCGTCTCAGCTACGCAACTCGATGGGCAGCTGACAGGGCAGGTCTAAAAGGTGCGAAGGACAGCCTCGATACGGCGGTCAAGCCGCGTATGGCCTCTGCCACGCAGTCGATGACCTATTCGATTATTTCGGCCACGAACCGAATGATGGATAGCGCCGAATCGGCGTTGTCTGGGATGACGACGTGGGCAGGGCAGCAGGTCAGCAATGCCGAAACCGCGGTCGTGACCCGAATCCAATCGGTTCTGGGCGTGGGCGCTGCCACTAAACCGCCACAACGCGATGAGCCTTCGCCGGAGACCGATCAGGCGAAAGAGTCGCCGCGATAACGTCCCGGCGCAGCCGCACGCCGCACTGGTCGTGGCAAATCGCGCATGTCGTCGGCCGTGATTG
>Ga0310810_10001821_pt1 | contig 22645 bp, 19 predicted proteins | sample NCmetagenome_FD_207641 | JGI IMG/M metagenome (GOLD analysis project Ga0310810, IMG submission 207641) | Soil microbial communities from experimental microcosm in Duke University, North Carolina, United States - NC | ecosystem: Engineered > Artificial ecosystem > Soil microcosm > Unclassified ... | reverse complement strand
CATGACGAGAGCGAGCACGATCTCATCGGCTAGCGGAGCGTCTACCAGGCCCACCTCCATGGCATCGAAATGGCTGCGCACGTAGGAAGCGTTGATGTGGGTGATAGGAACGTCGAGCCGCGTGCCGGGGCCGCCAACTTTCTTAGTGGAAGCGACGATTGCTTTAGCGCCGCCCAGCAACTCGCGCATGCCGTATCCGCCGGGAACGTGCCAAAGCGCTCCGTGCTCGAGTTCACCTGCGGAACCGACGATGGCGCCTTTGCCGTAACCTTCGATCCCGCGGGCATTGCCACCCAGGGCAGAGATGAGATTGCGCGCCATTTCAAGTCCAAGCGGTTTCAAGTCGTCCATAAAGCCGGCGATGTCAGGAACGTAGCGCCCGGCAAACGGGTTGTGGATCACCGCAAGCTGAGCTGCCCGGCGCAGCGGCGTGGTTGCGGCCGGGCCGCCTTCGTGGAAAATTTCCTCAACCACGGTCAATCGCTTTCGAAGTTTTACCTCAGGCATGGGCGAGGCTTTCCAGGTGCGGAGTGGCCATGAGATTCTGGCCAACCAGGCCCACTTCTCTCTGCAAGCTCAGCGCAGCCGCGACGATCAGCTTGCGATCTAAAAGATTTCCAGCTGTGGCCAGCCCATTTTCCAGAGCGCCATGAATTTCACCAGCCGAAAGTTCTGCGACACATTGCGTGACCAGCAATGATCCAAGATCGCTGTCCGGAGCAAGTTCATAAGCCGGAACGCGGGTTATTGCAGGATGGCCGGGAAGGTCGACGGCGTTCGCAATGATGGTTGCTGCTGCATCGGCCGCGGAAGCGGAATGGGCGAGCACGGTGACGGAGTCGGCTATGCCCAGAGAGAAACTGCGCCCCCGCCATCCGCTGGTTGCAATTCCGCGAATTGGGCTGGCGGCTGCGATGGTGACGGTACCAAGCAACGATGGATTTTCGGGAAGCTCGATCATGCCGATTGCGAATTCTTCTCCGGGCGAAAGATGCAGTGCGATATCACCGCCATCATTTACATATGCTCGACTGAGATGTGCGGCTTCGGTCATTGCATGCAGGACTTCTTCTGAGACCGCGCCAGCTACGGCTGCCATGGGGGTGATGAAAGTTGATGCAGTATACGGTAGTACACCGGCGAGCATTCTTCGGGCGACAATACTGTGGAAAGGGCCACACTCGCCGGCTGATTTACGCAATCGCGGCAACTCGCGGCAGAGTTCATCGAGGATGCTCGAAAATCGCACTCCCGCAGCATGGTAAGCTTTCTCAATTTCGGCCTGCTGCCCGAATGCCTCCAGAACAATATCAATTGGCCCATCATGCAGGTGCAGCCTGCGGCCGTCCAGTAAGCGAACCTGGGCACGAATATTCATGGCTCGCCCACGAGATGCGCACTGCTACCTAGCCGTTGATTATTCAGCAGAGACTCCAGTGGGCGCACATGATCCATATATCCGCCGAGAGCGGCATAGTCACTGAGCTTCAGTGTGAACTCAATCGGGGCAACCAGTGCCGGGGTTGGCACATAGCCGAAAGCATTTTCCGGCATCAGGCTCACATCCACCATAATCGTGATACCCCCACCGGGCCACACATAAACAGGAGCGCCGCCGCAGGTAACGCGAGTAAGCGCGTCGCGTACGGAATGCGTAAGCCGCACAGGATTCTCGGTCACACCCGCACGGAGCGAACCGCCCGCTCCGCCCATAAACAAAACCGTGCACAGCGCCGGCTCGCAGTTTTCTTTAATGCGCGCTACAGATTGCTGCAGCGCCTCCGGTAAATCCTTTTCTATCGGCTGTAAATGTTCGTTCAATTCGAAGTAGGCGAAGTGTTCACCGGTGGTACTGACCATCAGCAGGCGCAGGCCCGGCCATGCAATTTTAGGTTTAAATCCCTCGACGATAGATAAAGGATCACTGATATTGGTCCCGCCCCAGGAAGTTCCAGGCTCCGCGACTTTGAAATAGCGCCCGGGAGTTGAACGGCGGCCCTTGATGCGAATGCCAGTCTCCGGAATTCCCAGCAACTTGCCCGCCTGGTGTTCAGAAAGCACTCCGGTGATGTGGTCGTCCACAACGACCACGTCATCCACTTTGCCTTGCCACTGCCTGGCGAACATCCCGATGGTGGCCGATCCGCAACCCACGCGCATTCGTTCCTCCAGCACGCCATCCACCACAGGAGGTTTGCCGGCTTGCACCGTCACCTTGGCTCCGCCATCGATTTCCAGTTCGGCGGGTTTGCCGTTGCACAAATTCAGGAGAGTGTCGCAGGTGACAGTGCCTTCACGGCGGGTGCCGCCGGTGAGGTGACGCACTCCGCCGAGTGACAACATCTGAGAGCCGTATTCGTTGGTTGTGACATGCCCAACCGCTTCGCCCTGTGCGCGAACTATGCTGCACTCTGCCCCGAGGTGGCGGTCAGTATCGATCTTCAGCTTGATCCCGCAGTAACTGAAAATTCCTTCCGTGACCACAGTGACGGTATCCACTCCGTGAAGCTGCGAGGAGATGATGAAGGGAGCAGGTTTGTAGTCGGGATAAGTAGTGCCGGCGCCGATCGCGGTGACGAATTGTTCGTGGCTGCCCAGCAGATTGCCATCCCACTCTTTATTGTGCTCAAGAAAGGGAACCAGCGAGTCACCGCGAGAGACGGCGCGATCGAGCACGATATGGGGATCGAGACGGACCAGCTGACCGTTGCGATTGCCATAACGATCACAGGCTCCGGTACGGCCTTCTTTGATGTAGCAGAGGACGGGACACGCGTCACAGCGGATAATGTCGCTCTCAGCCACGGGAAGCTCCCGTGATCCCGCACCTTAAAATTTCAGCCCGCACCCGGTCGGGGGTGGCGGGAATTTTGCGCAAGCGAATGCCGATTGCATCATGGAGCGCATTCAAAATCGCCGGCGCGGTGGGGATCACAGCCTGTTCACCGATCCCCTTAGCGCCGTATGGGCCAATGGATGAAGGATCTTCTATAAGAATCGATTCGATGGGAGGAATATCGCCGGCAGAAGGAATCAGGTAGTCGTGCAGATTTTCGCCTTTGCCGGGGAAGAACTCCTCCATCAGCGCCATGCCGATGCCCTGGGCGACGCCGCCTTCAATCTGACCTTCGATCAACGTTGGATTGATAGCGCGGCCGACATCGTGGGCCGCCGTGATCCTTAAGACCTTAATGGTTCCCAACTCGGTGTCGACTTCAATTTCCGCCAGATGTGCGCCGAAGCCGTAGACAGCGTAGGGCATGCCCTGGCCATTCTCATCGAGAGCCCTGGTCGGCGGATCGAATGTGGCTTCGGCTGTCAGCACATATCCGTGTTTATCAATCGGCAAGTCGGCGAGCGAGATGCGATGGAGCTTTTTATCCTCGTGGACTTCAACGCTGCCATTCTCGAAAGAGATCTTCGCGCAATCGCACGCCTTCACCAGCCGCAGGATTTCGCGGCGCAGCGCCTCTCCGGCCATGTAAGCGGCCTTGCCGCTTACGAAAGTCTGACGCGAGGCGGAAGTTTTGCCGCAGTCGGGCGTGATGGATGTGTCGCCGGAAAGCAGATCGAAGCGATCGATCGAGCAACCGAGAGCGTCGGCGCAAATCTGGGTGACGACTGTAGCCGAGCCCTGCCCGATATCTACCGCGCCCTGATGAAGAGCAATTCGCCCATCGGATTTCAGGCCCACTCGCATGGTTGAAGGATTGGGAAGGGAAGTATTCCCGCAACCGTACCACATGCCGGCAACGCCCACGCCTCTTCGCAAATGCTGTGCACTGGAGTTGAAATCTACTGCCTCTTTGCGCGCGGCCTTCCATCGCGGACGCAAGGCCTCAAAGCAGGCACGAATGCCGACTCCTTCTCCCAGCACCTGGCCGGTAACGGTGGGAAGATCGTTGGTGAGCGAATTCAGAATGCGAAACTCAAGACGATCCATCCCGACGCGGTCGGCAAGTTCGTCGTAGAGCTGTTCTTGGGCGATTGCCATCTGCGGTACACCGAAACCTCGAAAGGCACCCGCGGGCACGAGATGGGTATGGGCGGCGCGCGTCAACGCGCGATAGTGAGGAACGAAGTACGGTCCGGAAGCATGCACCGGAACACGGGCCGACACGGTTGGCCCCCATGAAGAGTATGCGCCGGTGTTGAAGTCGGCGCGGAAGTCGAGCGCCTGCAATTTGCCATCGCGGCCGGCGCCCGCTTTGGCCCACATTCGCGCGGGGTGGCGTTTGGTGGTCGAGATCATCGATTCGGTTCGCGAGTAAACCATGCGTACCGGCAGGTTGAGTTTCCAGGCTGCCAATGCCAGAAAGGGCTGGACGGAAAGGTCGAGCTTGGTACCGAACCCGCCGCCCACCGCAGTCGGAATAATGCGTACGGATGCTTCCGCGATACCTAGAATGCGCGCGATATCCGAACGATCCATGTAGGGAGATTGCGTACAGGCCTGGATCTCGATGGTGTCTCCGGCGCGACGAGCAAAGCCGGCCTCGGGCTCAATGCAGGCGTGCTCGACGAATCCGGTTTCGACTTCCAGTTCTGCAGTGATTTCCGCATTGCGCAGCGCTGCATCCACATCCCCGCGCACCACCCGCCCGCGCACCAGAACATTTTGCTCGCGTCCATGATGGAGTTGCGGAGCGCCGGGAGTAAGCGCCTGGTCGATCGTCATTAAGGCCGGCAGCTCATTCCAGACGACGGGAAACTGCGTGAGGTCGAGCTTCTCGACCGCAGCCTGTGCACCGGCTACCGCAGCGACTGCTTCACCCTTGAATCTGGCTTCTGATTCTGCAAACACAGGCTGGTCGGCAAATTTGGGAATCACGCCATAGCGATTTTCGCCGGGCACATCCTTGGCGGTGAGCACACATGTGATCGCGTTCTGCTTAGCGTACTTCTCGAGATCGCCAAACTGAAAACCGGCGCGATGAAATGGACAGCGAATCACGCGAAGAAGCAGCGCACCGGAAGGTATTTCATCGGCACCATAGATCTCTTTACCGGTGATCTTAGCCAGGCCGTCGAGCCGAACCATGCGGTTTCCGACAGCAGTCCCGGCAGGCGCGGAAGACATGAGGATTTGCTCCCTGCCCGCGTCGATCACGGCAGAAATTATCTTTCGATATCCGGTGCAGCGGCACAGCACGCCTCCGATGGCATCCATTACTTCCTGCTCGTCTGGTAACTGGTTTCTCTCGAGCAGTGCAGCAGCGGATATGAGCATCCCCGGCGTACATGCGCCGCACTGTGCCGCTCCATGATTCAAAAACGAAGTTTGCAGACGTTCCAGAAAAGGCCCGCGTCCGGCGAGACCCTCGATGGTGGTGATATCGCAACCATCCGCCTGACCGGCAGCTACCAGGCAGGCGCATACCGGATCGCCGTCCAGCAGAACCGTACATGCGCCGCAATCTCCCGCGTCGCAGCCGACTTTCGTTCCTGTAAGCCCGAGGTCTTCACGGAGCACGCGCGAGAGTCGACGTTCAGGAGGAGGGGATACAGACTTCAGTTGCCCATTGACACAGAAACTGATTGCGGAAGCTACGGTGGCGAGCTTTTCATCAGTGGTGGCCATGTCAGCACTTTGCCGCGCATTGAGCAAGGGCACGGCGAACCAGGGTCAATGCAGAATCGAAACGATACGAGGCACTGGCGCGAACATCGTCAATCGGTGAAAGTGGTTTGAGGTGTTGCTCAGCGGCGAGTTCAGCAATGTCGCTGAGAGATGCTCCGCGCAATCGTTGTTCAAGGTCGGTTAACCGCTGCGCGCGGACCGAACATGATCCCACAGCCACTCTTGCGTCGCGAATCTTCCCGGATTCGATATCCAGGACAACTGCGACTATGGCAATGGAAATAACCAGATATCGCCGCGCACCCAACTTCAGGAAAGTTGAGAGGGCATCGTCTACCGCTCGAGGGACCAGGATGGCAGTCAGGATTTCGTCAGCCTGGCGCGCAGTTTTTCGATTGCCCAGGATGAAATCCTGCAGAGCCACGCGCCGAACGGTGCTGCGCGATGCCAGTTCAACGGCGGCATCCAGGGCAAGCAACGCAGGAACACTGTCAGCCGCCGGAGAAGCATTGCACAGATTTCCGGCAACCGTGCCACGGTTCTGGATCTGCACCGACCCGATCTCCCGGGCTGCAGCTTTCAGGGCATCGAAACAGCGCGGAAGCGGAGCTTTTATCAGCTCCGTCCAGGTGGCGCCGCCGCCGATACGAAACAGGTCGGGCTTGCGCGTAATGCCTTTGAGCTCGCGCACCCTGGTAATGTCGACAATCGGCTTGGCCGGCAATCGCTCACCTAACGACGGATAGAAATCTGTTCCGCCGGCCAGCAGTTCGCCCCGGCTCTGGTAGAGAGCTTCCAGTGCTTCTTCGAGGGTGGTGGGCCTGAGATACACGTAAACGCCAGCGAACCACATTTTTATACGAATCAATCAGTTTGTACAGGCGGCGAGGGCCGAATCCCGCGAGTAAGTTACCTCTGGCCATGATGGGGGTTGCACCTTTCGCATCTTTAGGCGGGAGAGTGGACAAGATAGCATTCGTACTTCCAAGGCCAGGAGGACGCATGCAACGTCAATTTCAGTTATCAGCTATTTTATTGCTTATTGCGGTTTCGCTCGGCTGCTCGACAAAGCCCTCGAATACTGCCGGCGATTCGGACTCCGCTCCGCACAGCTCGTCGAGCCTGTTCGGCAGCAAGGAAGTGACACTGCCCGCGGGAACGGTCATTACTGTCCGCCTGGGTAACGCAGTCGGCTCGAAGACCAGCAATTCGGGCGACTCTTTTCATGCCACCGTGGCCACACCAGTTGAGGTCGAAGGCAAGGTAATCCTTGCCAGCGGCGCAGAAGCTGCCGGGACGGTGCTGCAGGCGGTTCCGCAGGGACGTTTCAAAGGCGGTGCGGTGCTGAAGCTGGCGTTGAGCTCGGTGACAATTGACGGGGATGCTTACGACGTCAAGACCAGCGCGGTCAGCCGGTATCTGAAGGGCAAAGGCAAACGTACGGCGGTAATGGTCGGCGGCGGCGCAGGTGGCGGCGCACTGCTGGGCGGACTGATGGGCGGCGGCAAGGGCGCCCTGATCGGCGCTGCGCTGGGCGCTGGTGCGGGTACCGCGGGAGCTGCGTACACGGGAGAGAAGGAGATTGTTTTGCCGGCCGAATCGACGCTCAGCTTTAAGCTTTCCGAGCCTCTCACCGTAAAAATGTAAGTCAGCAATTCAGATCGCGCGCCCGGGGCAGTTGTGTAGAACGCTGAAGCCTGTCACCATTTGGATGCAGAAGCTACCATCGATCGAGCCGAGGTCTGATTCATGCCACCATCCGCCACAGTAAAAGCAGGAACCTGGCCGCGTCCGCCTGCGGCACCGGACAAAATTGAAGATGTGGGTGTGCGCCGAGGGTTCCTGGAAGAATTACTGCTGAAGATCCTTTACCTGTCAGGCCCGCTTACGCTGCCGGAGTTGGGAGAACTGATCCGGCTCACTCCGCAGGTGGTGGAGGAACTGTTTCGACGGCTCCGGGCGGAGCAACTCTGCCAGGTTACAGGCATGGTCGGCCATGCGCGCCGGGTGGCAATTTCTACTTCCGGACGCTCGCGAGCTCTGGAACTGCTTTCGCATAACCAGTACACCGGGCCAGCGCCCGTTTCACTGGAGAGTTACGTGAAGCAGGTCCGTTTGCAGAGCCAGCGCGATGTGGCAGTGCGGCCGGCGGCTATGGAACGAGCGCTGGCGCACCTGGTGCTGGATGAGAAAACTGTAAGCCAGCTTGGAACTGCGCTGAATTCCGGGGGCTCGATATTTTTGTATGGCCCGACAGGAGCAGGAAAGACCACCATTGCAGAAGCACTGCCACGAGTTCTGGCAGAAGACATGGTGTGGATTCCTCATTCGGTCGAGATCGACGGCCAGATCATCGCGGTACACGATCCTCTTATTCACAGAGTAGTTCAGAGTTCCCATGAGGCGGGCAACGACGCGCGCTGGGTGCTCTGCCAACGGCCAGTAGTGGTGGTGGGCGGAGAGCTGACCATCGAAATGCTGGATCTTCAGTTTAATCCGGTGACCAAGTTTTATTCGGCTCCGGGACAGATGAAGGCCAACAATGGGGTGCTGATCATCGACGACTTCGGCAGGCAGAGAGTCAGGCCGGAAGAACTGCTGAATCGCTGGGTGGTTCCACTGGATCGGAGAATCGATTTCCTGACGCTGGCGGGTGGGAAGAAAATTGAAATTCCATTCGAGTCACTTGTGGTGTTTGCCACGAATATGGACCCTGCGCAACTGGTCGATGCCGCTTTCCTTCGGCGGATTCACACCAAGGTCAGAATCGAAAATTCGTCCGACGAGCAGTTCCGGGAAATCTTTCAGCATGTGTGCAAAGACGCTGAACTGGAATACGATGCCGGGCTGATTGACGGTCTGATGGACACGCTCACGAATAAATTGAAGGAGCCGCTCCGCAACTGTTATCCACGTGACCTGGTTAACAAGATCTGCTCGGCCGCGCGCTATGAGGGCCGCAAGCCTGAACTGACTCAACAGGCATTGATGCGGGCAGTGGAGTCTTATTTCCTGGTGGAACCGCCAGCGAACTAATGGATTTCAGCCACGCATGGCTGATCAGGGCTTGTCTGGATGCAGCGCAGTCCAGCGATCATTCAACCACTGCGGCACGGAAGGTGCCCCTTGCGGAGGCTTACCGAGAGTGATTGCCCAATGCTCCAGCCAGCCCGTTCCCTCTTCTCCGATGTATGTGTCAGGCAAGCCGTAAGCCTGATCGCTCAGGGCATCCTGCAGCGTGATAAAACGGTAACCGCGTTTGCGAAGCACATCGAGCAATTTGGAAATGTGATCGCCTTCCAGTTCGTTGGCGTGGAGCAGCAAAATTTGCTTCGGCTCGTAGCCGATTGTCTGTTTTGCGAGTTGCTCTGAATAGGCGAATATCGTATCGCTGTAGGACAAGTAATTGTCCACCAGTTGCTGCTGCAAAGCAGTGTCTCCGCGGCGCTTGGCATCTTCGTAAACGGTCGCGTACATCCAGTCCCAGGCATCCAGCGTGACGGGCGCGATGCGATAACCGCGCGCAACCAGAAAGGCTTCGGCTTCGCGACGGGTTTGCAAATCTCTGCCAGTATCAAGAAACGGATGACGAAAATATCTGAGCTTCAGGTTGCGCTGCCCCAGCAGCAGCCGAACCACGTTCTCGCCTTGAACAACGTCGTCTTCCCAGGCCTTCAGGCCGACCTGATTGAGCGAAGAGTGGCTATAGGTGTGATTGCCGAGCTCGAATCCATGATCGATCCACATCTGCAAGGCCCTGATCCGCTGGTCCACTTCGCCAAAGCGATATAGCTTTTTCTCATTCACAAAGCCGACCACGGGCACTTTCTGATCGCGCAACGTGTCCAGCAGCCTAGTTGTCATCTCGATGACGGTGGGCGTGGAGAGCAACTTGGAGCCGGCCGGCAGATCGTCAATGGTGATCGCTACCTGGCGATCTGGATCGGCTGCCGATGCCTGCAGGCATAACGCGAGCAGCACGAACATGCAACCGAAAAGCCGTGGCTTTGGATTCATCCGCGGAGTTCCTCTCATAAGGGCAGGATTATAAGCGCAGATGTCTATCTGAGACGCGCGCGCAGCACATTCAGTGACGCGGGAGGTAGTGTGTAGACGGCATCGCCCCCGCCAGCTACAGAGGATTTGACCGGAGCATCATCAGGGTCGGCGTAGCCGTTCTTTCGTGCCGGATGCCATTGATACTGCGCGCTGCCAAAAGTGAACATTGTCACTGGGCCGGAGAATGTTGTGTCCGCCGGCGCGCCATCATCGTGGAATGAGACGCGCACCTGATGTGGTCGATCTTTATCTTTGTTGATCAGCATCAGACTCCATTGACCGTCGGGCCGTTTCACAGCGTAAGCCGTGACCAGCACGCGGCCTTTCTGGTCTTTGATATCGCCGGTTGCCTTAAACATCTGATGCGGTGAGTCCTTCGGCTCGACCCACTGCTGGGTGATCAGCTGGGCCGCATAGAACTGAGACGTCTTCTGCCTGATCTGGTATTTTTCGTCCAGCATAAACATGTGATACGTGCCCCAGCTATTGGCGCAGATGGGATGTCCGGGAGAATACGGCAAAGCGTGATAGTAAAACGTTCCTCTACCTCCGGCGGCCAGAAAACCGCCGAAGGTATCGGCGATCCATAGAGCGCCGAAGATATCTACCGCGGCTTCGCCGCCGTGAGCATTGGTCTCAGTATCAAAGAGGGGGATATCGGGCGGCAGGCCATCGTCACGCCAGACCTGCATGATGTGAGTCAGCAGTTCGGGCTCCTGATAAATGTTTTCCCACGGAGTGTCACAGCCGTCGTAGGGATAATGCTCGAATGACATGAAGGCGAAATCGCTCATGCGGTGGTGAGCTTTCAAATAATCCAGGAATCGTCCCAACCATGAAGTCCGGCCTTGAGCATCCGCCCAAGCCTTAATGTCTTCGGTGACGCCTTCAAATGCAGGCCCGCCCAGTTTCAGATTCGGATCGCGCCGGTGCAAGGCAGTCGCCCATTGCAGATAGAGTGCGGCATAATCCTCCGGCTGCATGTACTGTCCATCTGATTCCTCGCCCATTTCTATATAGGAGATCGGATAGCCACGCTTTTCCAGATAAGCGATCTGCGCTGCGGCATCTTCGGGCGTGCTGTACAGCACGCCGACCGGAATCATGGCCGGCAGCCCGCGGGTAATTCCGCTGTTGTAGAACAAGTCGAGGCCGGGCTGGTCGCCTGACTCCATCCGATCCTGCGCAACGTACAGGTCAGACGGCTCATGCCAGGAATCAACCGAAGAGCAGTAGGTGAGAGTCTGTTTCTGATCGGGAGAATGCTTTATAAGGTCTTTGAAGACGTCTCCCGCCTTCGTGCCTAAGAAGACTTCGTTTATGGCATATCCGGCGCAGTTGCGGCGATCGCCGCCGCCGTGATTGTCGCAAGTTTCGGATGACTTGGTCATCAGCAGTCGCACAAATCTGGCCGAAACCGCTGAACCGAGCGATAGAGTCTGAGTTCCGCCGCTGCCGTTTTCGACCGAGGAGTGTTCGAACATTTTCCATTCACCATGGGCCTGGTCGTCCATAGCATCGTCACCGGTCCAATACTGGATTGCGTACTTTTTGGCGAACGGCGCACCCCAGGCGATGCGGATTGCATTTACTTCCAGCTTCTCTCCCAGATCGATGACGACCCATTGCGGATGCAAACTATCGTCCTCGCCGGTGAACGGATGCGTCAGGTAGGGATTGCTCTTCCAATATGTTTTGGGATCGCCATCGTCGAGGCGCGAGAAGCCATCCAATTCCGTCCCGCCATTTCGGGTAAAGCCGCGGTGCGGAAGCGAGTATCCGTAAGAGTGGCGGATGAACTCAGTCGGCTTGGAGTCGCCTACGAAGTAGCCTTTGCCTGATGGATCGCTCCATTTGCCCTTGGGATTCCAATGCCAGGCCTGCACGAACAGTTCGGGATTGTGCCGATAACTCACCATGCCCCAGCCGGCGGACATAATCTGCTGCAACTGGTCAGGGCGAAAGAACGTGTCAGTGGCATTGCTGGGGACGCGGTCCACCGTGGTTCCCAGCGCATATAGCGGGCTGAACGTATTCACGACATGGCTGGGAGTTGAATCGACAATGATGGTCTGCCCGAACGACGCGAGTGAAAAGAGCATGAACACGCCGGCAGTGGCGCGGACCATGGGCGTCATTTTTTACCTCCGGAGAACCGATGGCTGATCACAGCTGTATATCAAAGTGGGCTACAGTAATGGCGATAAGGCCAGCCATGGAGTTCTCAGGTTGAATAGTCGGCGTTGATTCTCACGTACTCTGTGGTGAGGTCGGTGGTAAGAAATTCCACTGTAGATTTTCCGCGTCCCAGGCGAACTTCGACGCGGCTCTCCGGTTTGGAAAGCTCCTGATGCGCTCGCCGGGAATCAAAATCACAGGCGACAGCGCCACGGCAAACGGTCTGGTCGCCGATGAGAATGCTTACCCTGCGTGGATCAAGCGCAACGCCACTTCTCCCGATTGCAGCCAGGATTCTTCCCCAGTTAGGATCGGCGCCCGCCCAGGCGGTTTTCACCAGCAGCGAATGGGCAACAGTGCGGGCGACTTGTAGAGCCTCAGTACGGTTGCGTGCACTTTTCACTGACAATCGGATGACATGCTGAACGCCTTCGCCATCTGCCACGATCTGTTGCGCCAGCGACCGGCAGACTTCGTCCAGGGCAGTCTGGAATTCGTCATCCAGGCTGCGCAATTTGATTCCGCTCGCCCCGGACGCGAGCAAAAGCACGGTATCGTTGGTGGAAGTGTCGCCGTCAATCGAAATGGTGTGGAACGTATCGTCACAGGCATGGCCGAGGGCCTTGCGCAATTCCGACGATGAAGCCGCAACATCAGTGAGCAGGTAAACCAGCATGGTCGCCAGCTGAGGATGAATCATGCCTGCGCCTTTGGCGATTCCGGTGATGCTGGCCGCGCCCGAAGAAACGGAAGCACTGAACAACTTTGGACGCGAATCGGTGGTGAGGATAGCTTCGGCGAATCCGCGCATGTAATCGGTGGTCGAACCACACGAGGCGATCAGAGACGGCAATCGAGAAATGATCTGGCCCTCTGGCAGAGGCACTCCGATGATCCCGGTTGACGAAGGAAAAACCTGATTAGTGCTTAGGCGCAGTAATTTTGCGGCCTCTGCACAAGTAGCTCTACAGGCTTTAATGCCGCGTGAACCGGTCGCGCAGTTCGCGTTGCCGGAATTGACCAGGACGGCGCGGATCCGCCCTCGCGTGCTGGCGAGCGATGCCCGCCCAACCTCAACGGGCGCGGCTACAACCCGGTTCCGGGTAAACAGAGCGGCGGCACTAGTTTCAGGTGCGGCAAGAATCAGAGCGAGATCAGGATTGCCACTTGCCTTGATGCCGGCCCGGGCGCTGGAAAATCGGAATCCCCTGGGAACAAGAAGCGGCGTGGGTTCGGTCATGCCTGCAGCTTAACCAGAAAGCCCGGCGGTTCCGGCAGAATGGCGAATCCCGGCAATTCACCTTTCACCATCGCAACCTCGTCGCAGCAGTGATAACGCGGACACGCGCAGCAATCTTTGTTTATCTTGTCGGGCAGGTCTTCCCGCTGCGCGACGTCGAACCCAAGTTTTGAGAAGAAGTCCGGCGTGCGAGTAAAAAGGCAGATGCAGCTGACCTCGTGCCTGGCTGATTCTGCCATCAAAGCTTTGACCAACAACTCCCCGCCGCCGCGTTTTTGAAAGTTTCTGTTAACGGTGATCGAGCGAATCTCCGCCAGATGCGGACCATAGAGGTGCAAAGCGCCGCAACCGACCACCTGGCCAGCATCTTCAAGCACGACGAAATCACGTACGTTCTCGCAAATTTCCGCCAGACTTCGAGGCAGTAGCGTGCCGTCGGTTGAGTAAGAAGAGATCAGTTCATGAATCTGCGCTGCATCCGGCAGCAAGGCGTCACGCGTGTGCATGGGCCTCCTCGCGCGATTGGGCGATTCTCTTCCGGGCACTGGCGATGGCCTCTTGCACTCGCGCTGGAGCCGTGCCTCCCGGCACGTTGTGAATGGCCAGAACGTTTTCGAGTTTTACGAAGTCGAAGAAATCACTGTCAAAGTGGGCGTTCAGGTTGCGCAGTTCCTGGAGAGAAAGCTCTTGCAATTCGCATTGCTTCTGCAGGGCGAGACAAACAGCCTTACCGACCAGTTCGTGTGCGATTCGAAACGGCACACCTTTATTCGTGAGATAGGTGGCAGCAGCGAAGGCGTTCAGGCAGCCCGTCTGCGCTACTTCGCGCATGCGCGGAAGGTCAAATTCAGCCGCTTTCATCCAACCTGTGGCCAACGGCATCAGCGATAGCACGACATCAACAGCGTGAAACAGGGGTTCCTGACATTCCTGCAGATCTTTGTCGTAGGCGAGTGGGATCCCTTTCGTGATAACCAGCAGGGCTGTCAAATCTCCGATCACGCGCCCCGACTTCCCGCGAATTAACTCCAGCAAGTCGCCATTCATCTTTTGCGGCATCGCACTGCTGCCGGTGGAATAGGCCTCCGGCAGACGAATGAATCCGTATTCGCGCGATGAAAACAGCAGCATCTCTTCCGTCCAGCGGCTCAAGTGCAACATCAAAAGTGAGAGTGCGCTTACGAACTCAATGATGAAGTCTCGATCGGCAGTGGCATCAATACTGTTGGGTGTGGGCGCAGCAAAGCCAAGCTCAACGGCCATGCTGTGGCGGTCAAGAGCCAACGTCGAACCCGCCACGGCAGCTGACCCGAGCGGACAGAAATTCGCGCGACGGCGGCAATCGGCCAGCCTCTCGGTATCCCGCAGCAGCATTTCAACGTAAGCCAGCAACCAGTGCGCAACCAGGACGGGCTCGGCCGGTTGCGTATGAGTGTAGGCCGGCATCGCTGAATCGCGCGCCTGTTCCGCGCGATTCACAAACGCGGACATCAATTCAGCGAGCGCCTCCGAAATCTCATCGCAGGCCGCGCGCACAAACATTCTGAGGTCGGTTGCAATCTGCTCGTTGCGGCTGCGCCCGCTGTGCAGTTTGAATCCCGCGTCGCCCACGATCTTGACCAGCTGTTTTTCCACGAAGTGGTGTACGTCTTCCGCTTCGGGGTCATCGAGGAACTCCGGCGCAGACTCCGCTCGTGCTGCGATTTGTTCCAGGCCGCGCTCGATCTGATTCAGTTCGTCAGGCGTAAGTACGCCAGCATGAGAAAGAGCGCGGGCATGAGCGGCGCTGGCCTGCAACTCGAAACTCAGCAGCCGGCGATCGAAGCCAAACGAACGCTGCCATTTTTCGAATGAGGGATCGAGAGGCTGGCGAAAGCGGCCGGACCACATCTTCACCGCGACACCTTCTGTTTGCCCTTAGTCTGAGCAGGATGCGAGCCGTTGGCATTGCTTAAAGCGGAGTGTTTTTCGGCTTCGGCCATCGCTCGGGAGCGCGAGGGCAATCCCAGAATGCGAATGAAGCCTGCGGCATCTTTCTGATCGTAGCTGTCTGTCATGGTGAAAGAAGAGAGATCGGTCCGGTACAGCGAATTTTCCGATTCGCGGCTGATAACAGCGGCATTGCCCTTATAGAGCGAAAGGGTAACGCTGCCACTAACCTGGTTCTGTGTGCTTTCAACAAAGGCATCAAGCGCTTCACGGAGCGGTGTAAACCACAATCCGTAGTAGGCGAGCTCGGCATATTTCAATGCCACATGCTGCTTGAAATGCATGACATCGCGTTCGCAGCATAACGCTTCCAGTTCACGATGGGCATTGATCAGCAATGTGCCGCCCGGAGTTTCATAACACCCGCGTGACTTGATGCCGACGAAGCGATTTTCGACGATATCGACCCGGCCAATTGCGTTTCGTCCGCCAATTTCATTCAGCAGCTCCAGTAATGAAACGGGGCTAAGCCGCTTTCCATTGACTCCGACTGGAACACCTCTCTGGAATTCGATCTGCACACGTTCTTCGCGGTCGGGCGCTTCTTGCGGGGATTTCGAAATCTGCCAGGTGGTAGAAAGCGGCGCGTTGGCAGCGTCTTCGAGTTCTCCGCCCTCGTGGCTCAGGTGCCAGAGATTACGGTCACGGCTGTGAATCTTCGCGCGGCTTGCGGCTACCGGAATCCCATGCTTCTCCGCGTAATCGAGGCAGTCTTCGCGCGACTTCAGCTTCCATTCGCGCCACGGCGCGATGATCTTCAGGCTGGGCGCGAGCGCCTGGTAAGCCAGTTCGAAGCGCACCTGGTCGTTTCCTTTTCCGGTGCACCCGTGTGCAACCGCGATAGCTCCCTCGCGTACCGCTAGCGCCACCTGGTGTTTTGCAATCACTGGCCTGGCCAAAGAAGTTCCCAGTAGATACTTATGCTCGTAAACTGCTCCTGCCTTAAGTGCCGGAAAAACGTATTCCGTCAGAAACTCTTCCCGCAGGTCTTCGACTATCACCTTGCTGGCGCCCGTCTTATTCGCTTTGCTCACCACCGCATCAATGTCATCGCCCTGGCCAACGTCGGCCACCATAGCAATCACATCGTAGGGATAGTTCTTCTTCAGCCAGGGAATAATGATGGAGGTATCAAGACCTCCTGAATAGGCAAGAACCACAGTTTCAGGCATGGTTGCTCCTTGTCGGCATGCGGGACGCGCTGCCGGCCAGCAACATAAGAATAGCCTTTTGCACGTGCATACGGTTCTCTGCCTGATCGAAGACTATGGAGCGCACCGAATCAATGACCGCATCCGTCACCTCCTGGTTGCGATGGGCCGGTAAGCAATGCATAAAAACTGCATGGGAAGGCGCGCAGGCCATGAGTTTGTCATTCACCTGGTAAGGGGGAAAGATTCTGCTGCGCTCGTCGGCCTCAAGTTCGTGACCCATGCTCACCCAGGCATCGGTGTAAACCGCGTCAGCGCCCCGAACCGCCCTGCGCGGGTCAGTCATAATCTCGATTGTTGCTCCCGTATGGTTCGCGATTTCAAGGGCTTCAATCAGGATCTGAGAATTCGCTCCGTATCCTTCAGGCGTCGCAATCCGGATTTTCGACCCAAGCTGCGCCGCCGTCAGCAGCAGCGAATGCAGCACGTTGTTGCCATCGCCGAGGTAAGCCAGGCGGACCTTCTTCAGGTCTCCAAATCGTTCGTAGAGAGTGAAGTAATCCGCCAACGCCTGGCAGGGATGTTCGAGCTCGCTTAAGGCGTTAATCACCGGGGCGTTCGCAAATTCTGCTATGCCCTCGACTGTCTCATGCGCGAAGGTTCGGAGCACGATGGCGCTGACCCAGCGCTCGAGATTGTGGGCGATGTCTTTGAGCGTTTCACGGGCGTCGAGGCGTTCGTGCGTTTGGTCAACGAATGAAACCGATCCCCCCAGGCCGCAAACTCCCGCTTCGAAGGTAAGCCGCGTACGCAGCGACGGCTTTTCAAAGAACATGGCAATATGTTTGCCGGATAGGGCGGTGCGGAAGTCCTCCGGGCGAGCTTTCAGTCGGGTAGAAAGCCGCATAATGCCGTGAATCTGAGAGGGCGAGAGATCGCGGATGGAAACGAGGTCCGGTCGAGGGTATTGATTGATTTCCGTTTGCGGCATGGCCGGCGCGGTCAGTGTATGGCTGCTCAACTCCTGTGACTCCTTCCAAACTTCTTCGAATTACGCCGGGGCGTTCCCGCTCCAGGATCTTCCAGATTGGTAAGCGCGTGATCGAGCGCCTTCGCCAGTTGGTCAATGTGCTTTGCTTGAATGATGTAAGGCGGCAGAAAGCGCAATACCGTGTCGTGAGTCCGATTGATCAGAATTCCTTGCACCAGCAACTCTGAGACCATGGCTTTTGCTGTGTCGGCCGAGTCAAGTTCCATAGCCAGCATCAGCCCGATTCCCCGCACTGCCTTGACCGAACTGTGATGTTTTTGAAGCTCCTGCAGCTTTCGCAGAAAGTACTTACCGGTCGTTCGGACCCGCGCGAGAAGCGATTGCAACTGTCGCAAAAATTCGATCGCGACCGCGCAGGCCAATGGACCGCCCCCGAAGGTGGTGCCGTGCAGTCCGGGCTGCATTGCGCTGGCGACGCGATCGTTAGTCAGCAAAGCGCCCAGCGGCAATCCTGCGGCCAGGGGCTTGGCGATGGTCACAATGTCGGGCGTGATGCCGTAATGCTGATAGGCGAAATATTTTCCGGTGCGGCCCAGCCCGCTCTGGATTTCGTCGAGCAGCAGCAGCGCACCGGATTGCTTCGTCAGTTCACGTGCGCGTTGCAGAAATTCGCGGCTGACGGGATTAATCCCGCCTTCGCCCTGGACGGTCTCAAGGCAGACCGCGCAGACACTGTCGTCGAAGCTTAGGTTGAGAGCCTCAATATCGTTGAATCGGACGAAATGTACCCCGGGGACCACAGGTTCGAACGGAGCGCGGTACTTCTGCTGGCCAGTAGTGGCGAGCGAGCCAAACGTGCGACCATGAAATGAGTTTTCAAGTGCAATGAAAGTTGTTTTGGGCTGGCGGCCGTTTTTATTGTTCTCGCGTGCGTAGATGCGTGCCAGTTTCAAAGCCGCTTCCCAGGATTCAGTGCCGCTGTTACAGAAAAATGCGCGATCGAGGCCGGAGATCCTGGTCAGGCGCTTGGCCAATTCGGCCTGAAACTGGTGGTAAAAAAGATTGGAGATGTGAATCAGCTTGCCGGCCTGAAGTTTCAGCACACGCGTGATTGCAGGATGAGCGTGCCCGAGCGCGTTGACGCCGATTCCACTGAGAAAATCGAGGTAGCGCTTGCCCTCCGAATCCCACAGGTATATTCCGCGCCCGTGAGTCAAGAGGACCTTCTGGCGGTCGTAGGTCGGCAAGAGCAATTCCTGCTCGGCACGCATGGTCGAAGACAGGCTCACGCTGCCACCACCTCCGTGCCGTATTCAAGTTTCTGAAAATAAAATTGCGGAAGAACTTCCGCCTGCGCGGCGGGCAGAATGCGCACCCGCGCAATGCCCTGCCGCAGCGCGCTGCAACATGCTTCCAGTTTCGGCAGCATTCCACCTGCGATCACGGAATCGGCAATCAAAGCAGGGACTTGCTTAGTCGTGAGCCATGGTATTACCTCGCCGTCCGCGCCTTTTACGCCCGCCACATCAGTCAGAAAAATCAGAGTGTCGGCGCGGCAGGCAACCGCGCAAGCCGACGCCATTTGGTCGGCATTCACGTTGTAGTACTCGCCGTCGGACCCGAGCGCGACGGAAGAAAGCACCGGAATACCTTCTTCTCTCCAGATGGCCTCCAGCCAGCGCGGTTCAACCGAGCAGATCTCACCCACGAAGCCCAGGTCGTAGCCATTGGTCTGCTTCTTGCGCGCGCGAAACGTCATACCATCGCCGCCGCAGAACCCGATACCCGGAACACCCAACCGCACTAGCGCAGCCACAACTTTCTTGTTCACCATGCCCGCCAGCACCATCAGAGCGACGTCGCGGGTTTCAGCATCGGTGATGCGCAAGCCGTCGATAAAATTGCTCTGCTTTCCGAGAAGCTTCAGCGTGCGCGTCAATGCAGTGCCGCCTCCATGCACGACTGCGACCTTATGACCGTCTTTAACCATCTCGACCACGGCGCGGGCGCACTTCATCAGCCTCGCTTCATCTTCAAGCGCCGTGCCACCGACTTTGATCACAATCTTCAAAGTAACCCTTCCTCTTCTTGCCATCCGTGCATGACATTCATGTTCTGCACTGCTTGTCCGGCCGCGCCTTTGATCAGATTGTCTTCGCACGAGACGATCACTAAGCGGCGTCCGTCAGGCGCCAGGCAAAATCCCAGGTCACAGTAATTCGTATTCAGCGAGAACTGGATTTCCGGCAACCTGGGCGACGAAAATACGCGTACGAAAGGCTTGCTCCGGTAAAAGCTCTGGTAACAGTCTTGAACCTCGGCCGCCTGCATCGGCCGGTTGAATTGCACATAGATGGTCGAGAGAATTCCGCGCGGGATCGGCAGCAGATGGGGAGTGAAGGTGATGTCGTCAGCATCAATCTGCAACTGCTCGGCAATCTCTCCCAGGTGGCGGTGTGCGAATACTGAATAGGCGGATAGATTGTCAGCGACCGAGACGAAGTGAGTGCGCGATGTCGGCTTCTTGCCGGCCCCTGAGACCCCCGACTTGGCGTCGGCGACGATCCCCTTGTCGAGGTTCGCGAGCTGGGCCCTGACGATCGGGGCCAGCGCAAGAATAATGGTGGTCGCGTAACATCCGGGATTGGCTACAACGCTCGCGCCCGCGAGCTTATCGGCATTTAATTCCGGCAAACCGTAAACCGCTTTTTCAGTCACTTCAGCCGCGGTAACAGACTCGTCATCCGGAAAGTTGTAAATAGTGCGGTGCTTTGCCTGTTTCAGCCGCCAGGCCCCACTGAGATCGATGACGCGCATTCCTTGAGCAGCTGCCTGTGGTACCAACTCACGTGAAACCTCGTGGGGAGTTGCAAGAAACAGAAGATCAACGCCGTTATGCTTGAGCGACGTCCAGGAAAACGGCTCCATCGGATACCCGCCGTTTCCGTACAGCGCAGGGAAGATGTCTGCGAGATTTGAATCGGACTTCTCTGAATCCGCAGCGCTCGCAGTGTTCGGCCGCCGCAACAGCGCTGGCCTTTCCACGCGTGGATGGCGGAGAAGAATCCGCGTCAGCTCCAGGCCGGAATAACCGGTCGCGCCCAGCACCGCAACTCGGAGCTTTTGCCCCATCAGGCAAGCATCTCCTGCATGCGGCTTGCGAGCCGTTCGGCCGCCCGATTGCTCTGGCAGATGATAAGTATGGTGTCGTCGCCCGCGATGGTCCCGAGCGCTTCCGGCCAGTTCTTTCCATCTAGTGCCGCGGCCACCGGCTGAGCGCTGCCCACGCTGGTTTTAGTGACCAGCAGGTTTTGCGCCGTCCTGATGCTGGTCACGAACTCACGCACCAGGCGATCAAACGACGGCAATTCGGCCGCGGCGTCTGCTTCCCGCACAGGCAGCGAATAGCCGCCCGCGTATTTCACCAGTCCCAGTTCGCGGATGTCACGTGAAAGAGTGGCTTGTCCGGCATCAAATCCGCGCTGATGCAGGCGCCGCTGAAGTTCCTTCTGGTCGGCGATCCGACCCTCACCGATTACTTCGAGAATCGCTTTGTGCCGTGACAATTTGCTCATGGAATATTATCCAGTGCAATGCATATTTATTCATTCCATACTAAGAAATTCACCCCCGGATGTCAAAACAAAATGCCGACCTGGTTGGCGATAGCCATGCAGACTGACGGGAAGCTGGAGTGCAATTCTTTGCACTCTCGGCGATCACGTTGAAGAGTTCAGTTCCCGTCGAAGTCACCGCAACAAACCGGCCTGAGCCGTGTTTTAGCGGGCCAGGAGGGGACTATGGCGTGCATCGGGTTTGGTAAGAACTTTCTGGTTTTCAGCTCTCGAGTTTTTCAGAGCAGCTTCATCGCGGTTGCTTTGATTGCTGCCATCGCACTGCTGGGAACACAACCGGCGCAGGCGCAAACAGCCGATACATGGAAAAGCGTGGCCATTATCGGGGGAACTACTGCCGCAGGCGCGTACATCGGACATAAACTTGGCGGCTCAAGAGGCGCATTGGTGGGCGCCGGTATCGGTGGGGCGGCTGGCTACGCCATCGATAGACGTCGCCGTACTAACCGGTACAACCAGTACGGCTACAACGACGGCGGTTATTACGGCAGCCCCGATGGCTACTATGAGGATAGCGGGTATTACGGCAACAGCGGAAATTATGGCCCGTATGATGAGGGCGGATATCCCTATGCATCCGGATACCGCTTCAAAAGTTATCCAAACAGCGCCTGGGGTTGGGGACGGCACTAAGGCTAAATTCATTATGCAATCGCGAGTCTGACAAAGTTTGCTTGGGCACTCAAAGTAACGCATGATGCGGAACTCGCATCGAAAATCATTGCAATACCATGGGCTCACGGCTTTACTTCTCTCGGCTACTCGCGATTGCATTCTTCCTGGTACTTCGTACCAGCGCCAGCGATAAATTCATCGACCTGACGCAAGCGACCATTGCGCAAAGTAACGCTCCCGATATTCCTGTGCCCGGCACTGATGCTGCCGGCCAGTCTGACACAGCGCATGCAGCCAACTTGCGTGATCGCATTTTCTACCCGGGAGACACGGAGCGGCCCAAGCCGCTGTTTCGCAAGTTGTTCTTGAACATCGCCCTTGACCAGAAGGATTTCTTCACCAGCCCGTTCCATGTCAACCGGCATAACGTCTTCGACTGGCTGGTTCCTATGGCTGTTACCGGTGGCTTAATCGCCGCCGATACGCATATCGCGGATGCGTTTGAAAACAGCCGTGGGCAGGTGCAATGGGGGGGCAGGGTTTCAAATATTGGTGCGGCTTACACCCTGATTCCCATCGTGGGTGGTGCATACGTTTACGGCGCCTGGCGGGATAATGCGAAAGCGCGCGAGATCGGGGTGCTTGGAACGGAGTCGTTGCTGGATGGATTGATAGTAGCCGGGGTCTTGAAGGAAGTATTTCGGCGCAACCGGCCGAACGAGAAAAATCCGGGCGACTTCTGGGGCGGCGGAACCTCGTTCCCGTCTGGCCATGCGATCGAGGTTTGGTCAATTGCCTCATTGCTGGCGCACGAGTACAAGCACCAGAAGTTTGTGGGCATCACCGCGTACAGCCTGGCAGCCATCGTGAGTGCCTCGCGGGTTGCCGCACAAAAGCACTTCGCTTCAGATATTTTCGTCGGTGGCACCATGGGTTGGTTTATCGGACGATACGTTTACGATACCCACATGAGCCATCTGGCGCATCATCATGCATTCTTTTTGCCCATGCTTGTGCCCGAGATAGAGCCATTCTCAAGGCGGTACGGGTTGACCCTGGTTTTCGGCGGGGCCGGCGGCAGGGCGTTGCCGCAAGAAGGTTCGTGTAGCGTAGCTCGAATGGGAAACTATCTCAGTTCTCGCCCGGATTGCGGAATGATGTCCCGTCCATGACTGTCTTTTAGGTGAACAATGGCAAGCGAGTCCC
>Ga0310810_10001820_pt1 | contig 22647 bp, 15 predicted proteins | sample NCmetagenome_FD_207641 | JGI IMG/M metagenome (GOLD analysis project Ga0310810, IMG submission 207641) | Soil microbial communities from experimental microcosm in Duke University, North Carolina, United States - NC | ecosystem: Engineered > Artificial ecosystem > Soil microcosm > Unclassified ... | reverse complement strand
TCTTTGCGACCGGCGGCGTGATCGAAAACATGCAGGAGGAGATCATCGCGCTCATTACGATCCTCGTGGCACTGACGCGACGGCTGGGATTCTCGCCGATCGTGGCAGTGGCGATGAGCATCGGGGCCGCATTCGTGGGCGCGGCTTTCAGTCCGATCAATCCGTTTCAGGTCGTCATCGCGCAGCAGGTCGCCGAAGTACCGCGTCTGAGCGGCTGGGCATTTCGAACGGTTGTCCTCGCGATTGGCCTCATCGTCTGGATCGCTGCCACCATGCGGTATGCGAGTCGAACACGTGGCCCTGCGGTCATCCCCGCAGCAGGGGAGGCGGTCACCGCGCCAGCGAACCTGCCGCGGCACGTTACGATTCTTGCGATCGTTGGCGTCACCTTCGTCGTGCTGGCCTGGGGGCTCCTGTCACAGGGATGGGACTTCGATCACCTCACAGCCCTGTTCTTCGTGATGGGCGTTGCAGCGGGACTTGTGGGCGGGCTCGGGTTCGGCGGCACCGCACGCGCCTTCACCGAAGGCTTTCGCGAGATGGCACTCGCCGCCGTCATCGTTGGCGTCGCGCGCGCCATCTTCGTCGTCCTCGAGGATGGGCGCATCGTCGACACGATCGTGGGCGCGCTGTTCATGCCGATCGCTGACTTGCCGACCGCCTTCGGCGCGCTGGCGATGATGGCGGCACATATCGGCCTGCACGTCCCGGTGCCGAGCGTCAGCGGGCAAGCCGTCCTCACGATGCCGATCATGGCGCCATTGGCAGACCTGCTGGGAATGTCACGGCAGGTCGCCGTGCTGGCGTATCAGTACGGTGCGGGCATGATGGATATGATCACGCCGACCAACGGTGGATTGATGGCCGTGCTCGCGGCGGCAGGCGTCGGATACGACGAGTGGTTGCGGTTTGCCGGGCCACTGATGGCGCTGCTGACGGCGCTCGGCGCGGTGGCCGTGATGATCGCGCTCGCTATCGGGTTGCAGTAGGGCGGGTCGAGACCGTAGGGCGGGTCCTGCTCTTCGGACCCGCCAGAGATTCATGACGTTCAAACGCTATCTCGCCTCGTTGCCGGAGCGGCTGGTCCGATCGGTGGTCGGACTCGGCGCTGGCGTGGCGCGTGAAGTCGGGGATGTCGCCCTTCCGAAGTCGGTGCGCGAGTCGCGCCTTTATCAAAATCTCGTCGATACGACTCTGCGTTTTCTTATCGAGCAGGTCGGTGGCGTCGAAGGTGTCTACGGCTCGGATCAGAAGCTTGCCGAGAACTTTCTCGCCCGGCGGACCGTCGGCAACGCGGTCGAGGCGTTGGGGATCGTTGCGTTTCGTGCGTCACCGGTGTGGGTGCTCGCCGCCCTCGCTGATGTGTGCGGCCTCGGCCGGCATTTGATTCCGGAAATTGCCGCGTCACTGAAGACGCAGGGTCTTCTCGATTCGGACACCGAGTTCACGAGCGTCGATCAGTTGCTCGACGGTCTCGAGCGGACGTCCGCACGGCTGGCGCAGACCATCAACACGCCGCCGCTCGACGTGGCGTCGTTGCGGCAGGAGTGGCGTGAAATCCGCGAGGAGGCGCGCAGCCTGACGCCCGAGCGCCTCCCGTCCGGCGAAGCGCTGACAAGTCTGTGGACCGACCTCAAGACCGAGTCTGCGCGGCAGGAGAAGTCGGTCTTCGAGACCTCGTCGATGCTGGCGCTCTCTGCGGTGCGTGCGCTGCCGCAGGGTGCGCGATGGTTGGGTGCGTCGGCGGTGGCCGGCGCCACGCGGACCGGCCAGGTGCTGGCAGCATCGTTGCTCGATCAGTACCGCGCGACGTTGGCAGATGTCCGGCACATCGGCTACACCGAATACGCGACGCGCCAGTTGCGTCCGTACGTTCGTGCGGCCGCATTACACTTCTCACCGGCGAAGTCCACACTGACCGAGCGTCTGCTCGATCGCCACGCGAGGAAGTCTTCATGACGTTACGACTCCGTCTCACTCTGCTGGTCTGCCTTGGTCTCATCGCTACCTCGCGCATGCAGGCGCAGGGCCCTCCGCCGGCACGGAGTGCTCCGTCGCCGGAGATGGTGACGCCGGGCGAGTTGTTCATCGAGCCTCCGACGCTGATCAACCTTGGCTTCGAGTGGTTCATCCAGGGCGACACCAATCGCAATGCCAGCGTGCAGGTGTCGTTCCGAAAGGCGGGCACGAGCGAATGGAAACCGGCGCTGCCGTTGCTCCGGCTGCAGGGCGAGCGTATCTACGCCGAGTCGCGAGTGGACGTCATCGCGCCGAACATGTTCGCTGGCAGCATCCTCGATCTCGAGCCGGACACCTCGTATGAGGCTCGCTTCGTGATGGCGGATCCGGAAGGTGTGACCGGACCCGCGGAGCGGATCGTCACCGTGCGCACGCGCGCCGAGCCGCAGCCGTACGCGGGAGGCCGCGTCTTTCACGTCTACCCGCATGGCTTCAAGGGTCAGAAAATCGAGCCGTCGTTCGAGGGATTGATGTGCGCCTACAACTACTGGTGCGCGGGCACCGATTGGGCGACATCGGGACGGCCGCGCGTCAGGGCTGGTGACACGATCCTCGTTCACGCCGGAACGTATAAGTACAACCGCTACGAGTACACGAACAACGCGACCGTCAATCGTACTGTGCCGCTCGATGGCACCTACTACCTGACCGCGGATGGCACACCCGACATGCCGATTGCCATCAAGGCGGCTGGCGATGGGGAAGTCATCTTCGACGGTGACGGGAACTTCGCGCTCTTCGACGTCAAGGCGGCCGACTACACCTACTTCGAGGGCATTACGTTCCGCAACGCGGAAGTCGGCATCGCCGCGGGCACGCAGTTCATTGCGGGCGCGAAGGGGCTGACGGTCAAGAGGAGCCGCTTCGAGAACGTCGGCGCCGGCATCTTCACCAACTACGCCGGCTCGAGCCAGTTCTACATCGCGGACAACACGTTCATCGGCCGCAACGATCCGCAGCACCTGATCGGGTGGGCCGGAGACATGTGGACGAAGTACAGCGGCGTCGAAGGGCAGATCTTTCCGCCGAAGATGGCGTCGTACGTCGCCGTCAAACTCTACGGCCCCGGCCACGTCGTCGCCTACAACTACATCGCGGACTTCCATGACGGCATCAACGTCGAGACGTATGGCAACCCGGATGGCTCGTTCGCGTCCGGCCCGGACATCATCGACGGTCCGAAGTATCCGACGCGCGAGTACTGGGATCGACGTCCGGTCGCGATCGACTTCTACAACAACTACATCACCAACTCGCACGACAATCCGATCGAGGCTGACGGCAGCATGCACAACATCCGCATCATGCGAAACATGCTGATCAACCATCCATCGCACGCCTTCTGCAACCAGCCGACGCTGGGCGGGCCGGTTTACTGGATTCGCAACATCGCCTACAACCTGCCCGCCGGCTCCACGCGATTGACCAACGGTGCGGCTGGCGCGCTGTTCTACAACAACACCATCCTGTCGGAGACGCAGGTCGCGGCGGCGTCGAACATCCACTGGCGCAACAACCTGATGCTCGGGCAGAACGCCGCGCCGGCGATCCTCAGCGTCAATACGTTCACCAGTTACACGTCGTCGGACTACAACGGCTTTCGTGTGAATCCAGGCGCGAAGTCAGCGTTCGAATGGAGCGCGCCCGCGCCAGGCATGGTGGCGGATTTCACCGGTCCCGACCATGCGGCGAAGCTGCAGACGCAGCGATTCACGTCGCTCGCTGACTACGTGGCGGCCACGAAACAGGATCAGCACAGCGTCGCTGTTGACTACGACGTGTTCGTCAACGTGCGCCGACTGGACGCGCAGGACGCCGCCAGCGTGCAGAAGTTGTATAAGGCAGACGAGTTCGATTTCAGGCTGAAGGCGGGATCAGCAGCCGTCGATCGCGGCATGCCGCTGCCGACGGTGACCGATGGTTTTGCAGGCCCTGCGCCCGATCTCGGTGCGCTGGAAGTGGGTCAGGCGATGCCGCACTACGGGCCTAGGAAATAGTGTGAAGGGGTCTGACCCCTTCACATCATTGCCGCTTCACGGAATACATGATCCCCGTGTACTGCATCTCCTCCCACGTCTGATCGCCCCACTTCACATCGATTTTGGGATCGGGATTCGAGCGATTCGCGGCGGAGTTGTCGTACCACGCGGTCGAGCGGATGCGCGCGCCTTTCGGGATCGCGATCGGCTCCTGATACATGTAGTAGGTCTGCCAGTTGAAGTCGTACTTCGGCACCGAGAGAATCGACTTCGTCGTGCCGTCAGGTAGTTCGAGCGTGTAACTCCAGCGCTTTCCGCGCACGTGCGTATGCGGGAACAATCCGACCAGCGTCGCGTCCTGCGCGAATGTGACGTCGGTGCTCACCTCGTGATTCGACGCGCCGGCAGGAATCGTGAACTGCCCGTTGAGGAACTGCGAGACGCGAATCTCCTGTTCGGGCGGCTGCTTGGCGAAGATCAGCCCGACCCTGCTGCGATCGGTGCCCGCCTTGCCATTCGCCGTGTAGTGCATCTGGAGATGAAGCACGCCACCGGGCGGCAGACGCAGCGCTGAGCCCGCGGGAAAGACCTGCGGCCTCGTTCCAGGTGCGTACGTCGCAAGCAAGCGGCTGACGACGCTGCCTTCGCGCTGCGGCCGGTTGCCCTGAGCGTGCACAGCCGGGATGCGGCTGTCCTGCCGATTGGGTTGCAGCACCGGCGGCGTGCGCGGACCCTCCGGAGGCGTCTCGTAATACACGAGCACGTGATGCACGAGCGATCGATTGCCTGGCCGTGCTTCGATCGCCTGCAACCATCGCTCCTCGGTGAAGTTCGTCGGGATGTAGAAGTGCTCGTACTCGATCGTGCCGCTTGCCGGGACGGGGTAGTCCTCCTGCATTTCGAAGATGGCGTCCGGTTGACCGATGCCCCAGCCTGACGTGAATGCCGGCACGGGCGGCAGGTCCGCCGGATCTCCCTCTGGAGCGCCGGCCGCGGCCCACTGTTCCAGCAGATCCTTCTGCGCCGCTGTGAGACTGCGCTCGTTCCGGAAGGTGCCGTGTGGTGCGTCAGCGTGCCACGGTGGCATCACGCCGTTCGACACCTGACGCACGATGCCCTTCGCCCACGGCCGCACGTCGGCGTAGGTGATGAGCGACATCGGCGCGATCTCGCCTGCGCGATGACATTCGATGCAGTTCGCGTAAAGGATCGGCGCAACGTCATGCGTGAACGTCGGCGCACCCGACGATCCCGGCGCCTGCGCGCGCGGGGTAACGCTCACCGCGCTCAGAAGCGCGATGGATGCGATGAGGAGGATGGTGCGGTCATTGTTGAGCGATGGCATAGAGATACTTGTAGCCTCGCAGATAGATCTCATTGTCCACGAGCGCCGGTGATGCGTCGAAGCCATCGTCGAGCGTGTTCTTCGCCAACACCTCGAACGTCGGCCCGGACTTGATGACGAGCGTCGTTCCCTCCCGACCGGGGAAGTAGATCCGACCTTGAGCGGAGACGGGGGACGCGAACATGTTCGGCACGTCGTCCAGTCGCTGATTCTGATAGTGCGGCGTCCCGGTCTTCGCGTCAACAGCGTTCAGAATTCCCGAGTTGCTCTTGAGGAAATAGAGGATGCCGTCCACCAGGACCGGTGACGGGACATACGGCGTATCGCGATCGAGCGTCCAGACGATGGCGCTGGTGCCGTCGATGTTGCCTTTGGCGTCGGCCACGCGGATCACTTTCAGGTCGTTGCCGCGGAAGCCGCTCATCAAGAAGAGGAGGCCATCGCTGAAGATCGGTGACGGGATGGTATTCATCGTCAGACCGTCGCTGTCCCAGACGACCTCGCCAGTTGCCAGATCGTAGCTGCGCACGCGCTCCATAGCTGGGACGATCACTTGAGGCTTTCCGTTCACTTCGACGATGAGCGGCGTGGCCCAGGTGTCGATCTCCGTGCGCGGCGCGCGCCAGAGTTCCTTGCCGTCGCGCTTGTCCAGCGCCACCACGAACGATCCCCCACCCTGCTGATCCCACACGACGACGAGCGTGTTGCCGTGCAGAGCCGGGGTCGATCCTTCGCCAAACTCGTTGCGCATGCGCTTGTCGCCCAGATCCTTCTCCCACAGGAGCTTGCCGTGGAAGTCGTAGGCATAGAGGCCGAACGACTCGAAATAGGCGTAGACGCGCTCACCGTCGGTGATCGGAGAGCTCGATGCCCACGAGCCGTTGTCAACGTGCGAGCCTTCGTGTGGCTCCTGTTCGCGGGCGACGCGCTCCCAGATCGTCTTTCCGGTCTTGCGATCGAGAGCCAGCACGACGAAGCGGTGGACGCCGCGCGGGGTCACCGCGCCACGGGGAGCATGCTGCGCATCGCCGGCGAGCCCCATCGGCACTGCCGTCAGCACGAAGACTCGATCGCCCCAGACGACGGGCGAGGCGAAACCACGCCCAGGGATTTGGACCTTCCACCGGATATTGCGGTCTTCGCTCCACTCGAGCGGCGGGTTGGCAGTGTGCGACACGCCGGAGTGACGCGGGCCTCTCCATTGAGCCCAGTAGCGGTCGATGTCTGAGGTTTGTGCGAGCAGCGTCGAGGTCAGTATGAATGCCGAGATGAGTGCGGTTGCGATGATCGTGATGAATCGAGTCGATAGCACGACACCCTCCTTTCACCGAGAGGATAGCGCACTCTTTCGCGTATCATCGCGAAGTCTCCGCGCGACATGCCTGGATCTCGAGTCACACACGCGGCGTTGACGGCCCTCATCATCTGTACGGCCCTCATCCGGATCTGCGAGGCACAGGCCCCTGCACTCGATGTCGTGCTCGAGCGGCTCAGCGCCTATCTCCTGGACTACGAGACGAAGGTCGTCGAGCTCGCCGCTGAGGAACGGTACAAGCAGTGGATCAAGCGGCGTTCGGGTTATGGCGGCGACACGATCCTTCGACGGAACCTGCGGTCCACCTACTTTCTCGTGCGCCTCCCGGACGGCCAGGCGTGGTTCGGTTTTCGTGACGTCGTGCATGTTGACGGACGCGACGTCAGCCGGCAGGGGCGTCCGATGGCACAACTGCTCAGCGAGCGCACGGCAAGTGCGTATGACGAAGCGCTCGCCATCATGCGTGCGAACGCGCAATACAACATCGGGGATATCTATCGCACCATCAACGTGCCGCTCCAGGCGCTCGAGCTGTTGCATCCGCAGAATCGGACGCGACTCGATTTTCGCGCCGATGGACGCGGCCGCGTTGCCGGGCAGGAGACGGCCATCGTCGGGTTCCAGGAACGCTCGGTGCCGACGCTTCCGACGCTTGTTAGCGATGGCTTCGGAGGCGAGCTTCTGGCGCACGGGCGAGTCTGGATCGAGCCTGCGAGCGGGGCAGTGCTCAGGACGGAACTGAGCTTCAACGGCAGGGCCGCCCGGTTCCTCAAAGATTCAGTGATTCGCGTGGACTACCGGCGTGACCCGAAGCTGCACGTACTCGTTCCGACCGAAATGGAAGAGACCTACGGTCTCGAAATCGAAGTGCTTCATGGCGTGGCCACCTACCGGAACTACCGGAGGTTCGAGACCGGAGCCCGCATGGTGACAACCCCTGATTGATCTGTAATGCCAGTCGACAAGTTCGGCCCGCGGGCTGTATCTTCTGTGCGGACGCTCTCATGACCAAGATGTATCCCTCGACCGTCGCGCCGTTTCTGCTCGTTGTTGCCGTCGCAGCGCTCATTGCCGCACCGGCAAGCGCCCAGCCTGCACGGCCGCAAACGCCGCCTGACATTTCCGGCGAGTGGCGCCTCGAAAACCACGAAGAAGACACGACGGCGCAGCCGCCTCTCGGCGACTATCTCGGCATTCCGTTCAACGATGCCGGACGCATGCGCGCGGACACCTCGGCCGAGTCGATCTGGGGAACGCCGGAGTATCAGTGCCGGCCGCACTCGACCCCGCATCAATGGCGCGGCCTTGGTGGTGCGCGAATCCTCAAGGAACAGGATCCGCTGACGCGTGAGGTGGCGGCGTATCACATCCAGTTCATGCGGTCGCTCGATCGTCCGATCTTCATGGACAAGCGTCCGCATCCACCGGCATGGGCGCCACACACGTGGACGGGCTTTTCAACCGGCGAGTGGATCGGCAATACGCTCAAGGTCACGACCACGCATCTCAAGGACGGGTATCTGAAGCGAGGCGGACCGCAGACGAGCGACATGTACACGATGACGGAGTACATCACTCGTCACGACGACATTCTCACCATCGTGACCGTCATCGACGATCCGATCTATCAGGATCAGCCCTACGTCGAGTCCACCACCTACATGACCGACCTGAACTCGGTCGTGGCGATGGAGACCTGCAATGCCTCGTCGTTTGCGGAGAACGGCGGGAGCGATCGTCACTGGGTGCCGCATTTCCTTCCGGGTCAGAACACAGCGCTCAAGGACTGGTTGAAGACGGACAACTGGGTGCCGGAAGCCGCAGCACGCGGCGGCGTGAAGACCGTCTTCCCTGAGTACCGTTCGACCTTGACTGGCAAGGTCAGCGTGGACAGCCTGGTGGTGCCACAGTCGAAGTCGGTCGGCTCGGTCCGTGAACGAATCGCCGCGCAGAGCCCGCGCGACGGCGACGTGCACGTGCAGCCCGTGCAGGGCAACGTCTTCATGCTCGTCGCGGACGGAAACAACGTCACCGTGTCGGTTGGCGGCGAAGGCGTGCTGATGGTCAATACCGGATCGGCGAAGATGACCGACAAGCTCCTCGCTGCGATCAATCAACTGGCCAGTTCGGTCGTGTCACAGCCTGCCGCAAACCGGTGCGCCGGCGCGGTGTGTCCGGGTGCCTGGGGCTGGTCGAGTCCGTATATCAGCAGCGTCATCAACTCTCCGGCACCGCCACGTCCGCTGCGCTACATCATCAACACGAGCGCCGATCCGGACAACATCGGTGGCAATGAAAGGGCAGCCACGTCGGGCTTCTTCCCCCGCGGGGGCAGCTTTGGCGGCGCGGCCGCGAACGTCGGTCAGCGCGCGTCCGTCATCGCGCACGAAAACGTGCTCAATCGCATGAGCACCGCGTCGGCGAAAGAGCCCGCTGCGCCACAGGCGGCGTTGCCGACGGACACCTACTTCGACGAGTTCCACAAGCTGCCCGAATTTTTTAACGGCGAAGCGGTGATTGTGTATCACGCGCCGGACGCCAACACCGATGGCGACAGCTTCGTGTTCTTCCGACACTCGGAAGTGATCAGCGCAGGGAACCTCTATTCGACTGTCAGCTATCCGGTCATCGACGTCCAGAAGGGCGGCAGCATCCAGGGTGTGATCGACGGGTTGAACCACATCCTCGACCTGGCGGTTGCCGAATATCGATCGCAGGGTGGCACGTGGATCGTCCCCGGTCGCGGTCGCCTGACGGATACTGCCGACGTCGCGTCCTACCGAAACATGCTGACGATGATCAGGGATCGCGTACGGGATCTGATCAAGCAAGGCAAGACCATCGAGCAGGTCAAGGCAGCCAAGCCGACCATGGATTTCGACGGACGGTTCGGCTCGACCACCGGCACCTGGACGACCGATATGTTCGTTGAAGCTGTGTACACGAGCCTCAAGGAGAAGAAGTGATGCGTGGTGTGTTTCTTTCCGTCATCGCCGCGGTGCTCCTGACCGCTGCGGGTGCGTACGCCCATCATTCCTACGGCGCCACCTACGACACGGGCAAGGAGATCAAGCTCGAAGGAAAGCTCGTGCAGTTCGTGTATCGCAACCCGCACTCGTTCGTGCACGTGCAGGCTCCTGACGCAGACGGTGTCATGCATCGCTGGTCGGTCGAATGGGCCGGAACCGCGCAGTTGGACAACACCGGTGTGAAGCGCGAGTCGCTCAAGGTCGGCGATGATGTCGTCATCGTCGGACGCCCGTCGCGCGTGACGGGCGAGTTTCGCGCGCTCATGGTCAGCCTGAAGCGCCCATCCGACGGGTTCACGTGGGGCGGGCGTACTGGTGAAGTCGTCGACTAACTGAATCTCGCACTCGAATGTCCTCAATCCCTGTGATGCGACACGCTGCTGCCTGTGTGATTGTTCTCCTCACCGCGACAGCGGTGATCCATGCCCAGCGCGGCGGGCGTGGCGGTCCGCCGCCCGCACCGAAAGATGCCGCGGCGGTCGATCTCACTGGCTACTGGGTCTCGGTCATCACCGAGGACTGGAAACTTCGGATGGTGACGCCGAAGAAGGGGGCGTTCGACGCGCTCCCGCTCAACGCCGAGGGCCGGCGCGTCGGGAACCTCTGGGATCCGGCAAAAGACGAAGCTGCGGGCGAGCAGTGCAAGGCCTATGGGGCCGGTGGGTTGATGCGCCTGCCCGGTCGCCTGCACATCACCTGGCAGGATGCCAGCACGCTGAAGATCGAAGCGGACTCGGGCACGCAGACGCGTATTTTCAAGTTCGGTGCGGCCTCCGCCCCTGCTGGCGAGCCGTCATGGCAGGGACAGTCAGTGGCCGAATGGATCTACGGTCCGCCCGCTCGCCGTGGCGGCGGCGGTGGCGAAACACGATCGGGCAGCCTGAAGGTCGTGACGACGAATCTGAAGCCGGGCTACGTTCGGAAGAACGGTGTCCCATACAGCAAGGACGCCGTCGTCACCGAGTACTACGACGTGAACTCCCTGCCGAACGGTGAGACCTGGTTCACCGTCACCACACGCATCGACGATCCGACATACTTTGCCCGGCCGTACGTGACGACAACGGACTTCAAGAAGCTGCCGGATGCAGCGGGCTGGAGCCCGACGCCGTGCTCCGCGTCTTAGCGCCCATCAACCCTGCCGCAGCGCCTCGGTCGGTTGAACACGCAGCGCTCGGCGTGCCGGTGCGGCGCACGCCAGCACACCCACCGCCGCCATGATGACGGTTGTAATCACCGACGAGACGATGAGATCCACGGTCAGGCTGTCGGCGCGCCACGCGAAGAACAGGATGAGGCTGTTGCCGGCGATGATGCCGCCCCCGAGCTGACGCCCGGCACGAACGAACACGTTGCCGAGCACGTGCCGGGGGTTGGCGCCGAGTGCGAGACGGATACCGATCTCGCGAGTGCGACGCGCCACGGCAACAGCCATGAGCGCGTACAGACCGGCAGCGGCGAAGACCAGCGCCACCAGGAGAATGCTGCCGAAGACGACGCTGCCGACCACCATCCGTGCTCGCTCCTGTGCGACGACGTCGTCGAGGGTGACGATATCCCGAAGGTGGAGACCTGCATCGACCTGTCGCGCAAGGGCGTCGACGCGGGGCGCAAGCGGCGATGCGTCCCCCGCGACGCGCACGGCAACGACCACAGGATCGATTTCCGCAGCGGACGCTGCGCGATAGATGTACGCGGCCCCGCCCCAATCGGCGGGGAACAACATCCCCAGATCGGTGACCACGCCGACGATCTCGTGCCAGGGTTCCAGTTCGCGCTCGCTGCCTCGCTGGAGCGTGCGAACACGGGCGCCCACAGGATTCCTGCCCACCACACGCATGAACGCCTCGTTGACCACGACGGGCCCGTTCGGCACCCCGGCGTCATTGGCATTCAAGCCACGGCCGGCCACGATCCTGGCGCCGAACGCATCGTGATAGCGGGCACCGACAGCAGCCATTGCGAATCCGCCCTCGTAGTTGCCTTGGAGGCGAGTCGGTGGTGCGCCGTCCTGCTCCATTTCCACCGCCACCCATTCCGGGCTCATCGTCGGCAGACGATCGCCGTCCGTGACGTGCGTCACGCCAGGCTGCTCATGCAACCGGCGGGCGAGCTCTTCGTATGCGCGCGCGCGTCGCGCACCGATCTGCCCATCGTCAGGCACACTGTCCTCGCCGGCTAGCGCCTCGTTGTCCATCATGAGGTGGAAGGTGAGGTAACGCTCCGGCGGAAACGGTGCCGACGTCGATTGGTCGTCGAGGGTGTTGGTGAAGATTCCCACCGCGGCGGGCACGAACAGCAGCGTAAACGCCACTTGCGCGCCGATGATGAACGACCAGATGCCACCGAACTTCATCGTCCCATCGGTACTCGTGATCCCTTGCAGTCCCCGCTTTGCGGACGCGCCAGTGGCCTTGAGTGCGGGCAGCAGGCCGATCAATGCCGCGGCGACGAGTGCGAGCAGCAGCGCATACGCGACGGTGGCAGGCTCGAGCGTCACATCCACCCAGAACGGCAGGCCATCCCCGATGATCTGGGTCGCCCGGATCCAGGCATAGCGGACGGTCGTCTGGGCCACGACGAGCCCGAGCACGGCAGCGGCGAGGGCCAGCACGAGCCCTTCGGTGACGATCTGCGCGACCACACGGGAACGGCTCGCCCCCAGCGCGTGACGGGCGACCATCTCCGACTCGCGCATCGCCGTGCGCGCGAAGATCAGCGTCGCGACGTTCGCGCAGACCGCCCCCAGCAGCAGCAAGACGATGGCGTGGACCGCCAGATCTTCCAGCCGCAGCGGATCACCAGGCGTGCGCCCGGCGAATGCGCGAACCCGCGTGCGCAGATGCGCGTGAGTGGTGGGCTGGTCGGCGGCAGCGCGCGCCGAGACGACCTCGAGCTCCGCCGCGGCATCCTGCCAGCTCGCTCCGTTGGAGAGCCGACCGAACACTTCCACCGCCGGCCCTTCGCGCGGCGGCGCATCCTGGACCGGCAATGGCACCCACGCCTGTTGATTGCGCGGGAAGCCGAAGCGCGGCGGCATTACGCCCACCACGGTGCGAGCCGTGCGGCCCACCGTCACGACGCGGCCGATGATCGCGGGGTCCTGGAGGAACTGTCGCTGCCAGACTTCGTATCCCAGGACCACGACGGGCTCCGCACCTGGCGGTTCGTCCGTCGGCTGCAGCGAGCGGCCGAGCAACGGCGGCACGCGGGTGAGCGGAAAGGCAGACGCCGTGATCTCTGCCACGCGCAGCGATTCGACTCGACCTTCGCCCGTGAGCACGTTGCGCTCGCTGGCGCGAACGGCGCCCAGCTCGGTCACCGTCTTTAGAGACCGCTGCCAGATCGCAAAATCGTGGAGCACTCTCGGCTCCACTCGTGACGCCACCGTGTCCTGGGTCTCGAGGCGCACGACCCGGTCGCCTTCATCGAACGGGAGCCGTTTGTACAGCAGTTCGTCGGCGAGTTCGATGCCGACCGCCCCAATCGCGATCGCCGCCGCCAGCGAAAGGCCTCCGATGATCGTGAGCGCGGGATACTTCAGCAGCAGGCGCGCGCCCAACTTCCAGTCGAGCCATGAGATCGTCGTCATAGGGAGCCGGGCTGTGCTCCTCGAGCCCGTGACTGTAAGCATCCGTCAGCGGGCCAGCCAGTGTCTTCACGTCGAGATGAGCATTCTGTGAGATTCCGGTGAGCGGTCGCACCTTGACCAGGGAGCGCGTAACATATGGGCCGTTCAGGAGGCAGTATGGGGAACCGCATAACGACCGCTGCCGCGATGTTGACGGCGATCGGTCTTCTCCTCAGCGCACCGCTTTACGCGCAGAACGCCGGGAAGACAGGACCTGCGTGGACGCCGCCGAAAAAGGCCTGGGGACACCCCGACATCGAAGGCATCTACACGAACAAGGACGAAGCCAACACGCCGCTTGAACGCCCCGACGGGTTGAAGGGGCGATCCGCCGAGGACTTCACCGCTGCGGAGCTCGAGTCGCTGGCGAAGGCACGGCAGGAGCTGGCAGCAAAGATTGCTGGCGGCATCGGCGGGGCCGAGACCGGCGCCGGCCCCACCCATTGGTACGAGCATCTGAAAGGCAATGGCAGCCGTCCGTGGCTCATCATCGATCCACCTGACGGAAAGTTGCCCGCCATGACGCCGCAGGCACTGAAGCGTGAGGCCGCGGTTGCGAACTTGAACGACGCGCGCAACGGCGAGGGACGCGCGGACTCATGGCTCGATCGCAGCATGTACGACCGCTGCATCACGCGGGGACTTCCCGGATCGATGATGCCGGCCATCTACGGCAACGCCTACGAGATCGTGCAGGCGCCGGACTATGTCGCCATCCGCTACGAGATGATCCACGAGACGCGGATCATCCCTCTCGATGACCGGCCGCACGTCAGCTCCGCGATTCGCGAATACCTCGGCGATGCACGCGGGCACTGGGAGGGCAACTCGCTCGTCGTCGTCACGACGAACTTCACGGACCGGACGCACTTTGGATACAACAACCGGTACAACAGCCAGAAGTTCACGCTCACTGAACGCTTCACACCGGTGGGGCCACACACGTTGCAGTGGCAGGTCACGTTCAACGATCCCGAGGTGTGGACGCGGCCGTTTACGTTCGTCATGCCGCTGACGCGCGATGAGAGTCAGCCCGTATTCGAGTACGCGTGTCACGAGGGGAACCTGGGACTCGAGCACATTCTGTCGGCGGCTCGCGCCGAGGAACGGCAGCGATAGAGCAGGCGAGGAGATCGAAATGAAACGCGCGATCCTGGGCGTCGCCGTCATCGTCATTGTGGGTTCAGCATCGGTTGCGGCACAGTGGCCGAAATATCAGGCGCCGGGCGTTCCGCGCGATGCGGAGCAGCGCGTGCGGATGGATGCGCCCACGCCGCGCATGCCGGACGGCAAGCCTGACTTCTCCGGCAACTGGATCCGGTTCAGAGGCGAGGGCGCGTTCAATCCGCCGGAGCTCGCCGGTCTGACCCGCAACCAGACGGCCGCCGCACCGGCGCCCGCGAAGCCTTCAGATCCGAACTCGCCGCCGATTGCCGCGTTCTGGGAGATGGGTGCGAACGTTCCGGGTGGTTTGCCGCTGACGCCGTGGGCCGCCGCGCTCAAGAAGGAGCGGATGGCAGCGGACATGAAGGACAACCCCGACGCCAACTGCATGCCTATGGGCCTGACGCAGTTCCACACGCATGGACAGCCTCGCAAGATTGTCCAGAACGCGAGCGTGGTCGCGATCATGTACGAGGCGAACTACGGACTCCGCTACTTCTACATCGACGGCCGCACGCTGCCACCCCAGGGGAGCGTGCAGCCGTTCTGGTACGGCTATTCAGTCGGACGATGGGAAGGCGACACGCTCGTAGTCGAGACGAATAATCTGCGCGGAGCGGAGACCAGCCCCTTTGATGGCTGGCTCGACGTGCGTGGCAGCCCGTATTCGGAGCAGGCGAAGTTCACCGAGCGCATTCGCCGGCCCGTGTACGGCAAGCTCGAGATCGACATCACGCTCGAAGATCCGAAGGCCTATACCAAGCCATTCACCGTTCGCATCAATCAGCAGATTGCGCCCGACGACGAGATCATCGAATTCGTCTGCAACGAGAACAATCAGTTTCGCCGAAGGGTGAAGATCGACTAGTGAACGATTGTTGATTCTGATGATCTTGGATTGGTGATTCGTTGTTGATTGTTGGATGGTGATTGTTGGTTGGGTGGTCGAGTCAGTAACCAATCAACAATCGCAAATCAGAAGTCACCAACGATTCAACGATCACAAATCACAAAATCAACAATTCGTTACAAGCCCCCGTCAGCCCACGGTCCGGTGACCGCGAACGTGACCCCGGGCGTCTGAGCATTGAAGAAGAGCCACTTGCCATCGGGGCTGTAGGTCGCGCCCGCGAACTCGCGCTGACTGAAGTCGCCGGTCAATCCGTTGCGCGGCTCGGTAATCTTGATGTTGTTGCGCGCGAAGCGGAAGATGCGCCCGTCGCGCGTCAGGCCGTGCACGCAGGGCGTCATCGTGCCGTCTTCGCAGAGCACGAGGCCGCCGCGCGGGCTGAGCGTCAGGTTGTCTGGCATGTTGAGCACGGGCGCGCCCGGTGACTCGAAGACGAGCCGCAGCCGATCGCGTCTCGGATCGATCTCCCAGACCTGTCCCATCTTCGCGTCGCCGCCGTCAGTCGCAGTGACATACAGGCGCTCGTCGCCAAATGTCGCGCCCTCGAGTCGCGAGAAGAGCGCCCCACCTCGATCGAAACCCTGCTGCAGTACGCCCATGCCGTATCCCGAGGCGGCGCTGCTCGAGTGCGGCCGATCCGGTTCCGGGATGTCTACCCACAGGATGTCGTAGGTTGCGCCGGCGCGCTGGCCGCGGCTCGTGTCGAACCTGCCGCGTCCGTAGATGGCGAGCATCTGCAGGCGCCCCCCATCCGCGAGCTTGCCGCGCGTTTTCGGCACGTAGCGATACACGCCCGCCTGCGCGCGGTCCTGGGTTTGATACACGATGCCGGTCTGCGGATCGACGGCAACGGCTTCGTGGACGAAGCAGCCCATGCCCTTGATCGGCTTGGCGTCTGCTGCGCCCGCGTGTGGGACTTCGAAAACGTAGCCGTGCTGGAGCGGAAGCGGGTTCTTTGGTTCCGTCGGACCAAGAACCGTTTCCTCGCACGTCAGCCACGATCCCCAGGGAGTCGGGCCACCTGCGCAATTGCGAATCGTGCCGCCAAGGCTCGCGCGAGTGCTGACGACTTTCTCTGTTGCCGGATCGAAGACCGTCGTGGTCGTACCGCCGCCGGCCTGCGAATCGTAGGTTGGCGCGCTCAGTGCCGCGCCCGCACCGATCTCGTGGTTGCGGACGAGGACCACACGTCCGTTCTCTCCGGCGAACGCGGCCATTCCGTCGTGCAACGGCGGTATGCGGCGGCCGTCGTCCATCGGATCGCCGGTCCAGCCCAAAGTCATGTATCTGAAGCCCTCGGGCAACTCGAGCAGCGGCATGCCCGTCGTCGCGTCGGGCGTGGGGCGAAGCGGACCGTACCCAAGCTCCGCGGGCGCAGCCGCGCCAGCCAGGAGCCGCGCGCGCAGCGCGTCGAGCGGAGTCGCGAACGCGGCGCCGGTGGTCAGCAGGAAAGATCGTCGACTGAGAGACATGGGATTAGCCCAGCGTGCCGTGCACGACTCGTCCGCCGACCATCGTCATCACCGATCGGATCTGTTTGATCTGCACGTCGGGGACCGTGAAGTAGTCGCGGTCGAGCACGACCAGATCGGCGAGTTTGCCGGCCTCGATCGATCCGATCCGATCCTCCATTCTCAGGAACCAGCTGTTGCCCCGTGTGAAGAGTCGCAATGCTTCTTCCCGTTTCAACTGCTGGTTGCCGTTCACCTGGGCGCCGAACGAATTGATGCCGGTCGTCGCGAAGTAGATGTGAGACCAGGGATTGAGCGGCGCGATGTGGACGCCGTCGCCATGAATCCCGACCTGGATGCCGTGATCGACGATGGTCCGGAATGGCGGGCCGGCGATCACCTTGGGATCGCTTGACGTCACCCAGCGGAACGCACCCATCTGCACGCCGCACCCGAGATTCTTGAGCCGCGTCAGCAGTTCCGGCGTGACCTCCGGGACGTGGTGCACCATCCACCGGAGCTTGGTGATGTCGAACTCTTTGTTCACCGCCTCGTACGCGTCCACGACCTGCGTCAGTGCGGCCAGGTTCTGCACCGCGTTCTCGTTCCGCCACCCGGCTTCAGCCACCAGTCGCTGCGCCTCACGCCAGACGGGGCCGCTCGCAAGCGGCGCCGCCCACTCGCCAATGGATCCCGTCATCAGCAGATCGTCGCCGAAGAACTGGAACTGGTTGCGGAGGCGCTCCTTCAACTCGGGCAGCGCGGGGTCGCTCTGGTTCTGCAGGAAGTTCATCTGCAGACGCACGAGCGCACGTCCCTCGCGATGAAGCGCGATCCACGAGTCGTACATCCGGTACTGATCGAGGTTCGAGAGGATTTGATTCGGGTTCAGCGGGCCCGGTGTCGGGAACAGCACCTCGTCGAGATGCGCCGTCAGCCCAAGGCTTGCCGAGTACGTCATCGCATCGTTGGTGCTGCGTTTCTTGTCCTCGAATGTCTGCATGCGTCGCAGGTGAAACAGCGCGCTCGCCGCAGGGCCACCGCCGGCGAATGCCGCCGGGCCGATGGCGCCGTTGTCTGCGACCGCGACCTTCTTCACCTCCGGGTGGACAGGGGCAGCGGCGTCGATGGCGTCGAACAGCTTCTTGCCCATGCTGTTCGTTACCGCTGGTCCCGTGAAGCGCTCGTAGAGCAGAACCGGCCGATCGGGAACGGCCTCGTCGAGCTCCTTCAGTGTCGGATGACGATGCTCGGCCCACTGATTCGGATGCCAGCCACCCATCGACGTGATCCACTGGCCCTCAGGCACGCTCTTGCGCCGCGCCGCGAGCGTTTCCTGGATCTCGCGGATCGAAGCCGTGTTCTCGAGAATCGTGTGATAGCCCGGCCGGTTGGCGAGGCTGACGATGTGGACGTGGCCTTCGATGAGGCCGGGCACGACGGTGCGGCCGCGAAGGTCGATCACCTTCAGGCCCGGCGCCGGGTTGCCGCCCACCGCCGCGAATCGTCCGTTTCGGATTGTCGCCGAGGAGGCGACCGTGTTCTTCGCATCCATCGTGTGGATGCGTCCATTCGTCAGCACCACGTCTTGCAGTGCCGCGCCCGCTGCCGGAGTCGCCTGCGTGGCCTGAACGATCTGCGCGGCCTCCGCATCCCGTGCTCCAGCAGCGAGGCCGATGGTTGCACCCGCGGTGGTGCCGATGAATTTGCGCCGGGTGAGTTTTGAATCGCTCATTGAATCGCCAATCACAAATCAACAATCAACAACGAATCAGTCATCAACAATCGTGGAATCACAAATCGATTAGTCGGGCAAATCAGCTTGCTTCGGTTCCGGCAGCCAGAAGCTGGCGATGAGGTTGATGGCGTACGCCACCGTCCCGACGAGGGCGCAGGCATACGCGAGGCGAATCGGGACGGAGGCGCCCGGCATGACGTTCACGAGCTGCACGGTGATGAGTGCAGCGAATGTCCCGATCATGCGGCCGCCGACGTTCGCAGCAAAGCTTTCACCTGTGCCGCGCAAGTGTGTTGGATAGACGCGCGGCAGGTAGTTCCCCCAGAAGCTCATTTGCGCGATCGTCGTCAGGCCAACGATGAAGATGCCCCATTGCGCGAGCGGCAGCCCGACGGACGGCACGAAGACGAAGACAAGTGGCAGCAGCACGATGCCCGGGAACTGGAAGACATGCAGAAGCTTGCGCCGGGAGACGATGATTGCCGCGAGATAGGCCAGCAGGACGCGCCCGGCCAGCCCGCCGGCCTCCTGCAGGCTCTGCACGCCGCTGATCGTCTGCTCCTGGGCGGTGCGTGGCAGTGAGCGCACCTGCTCAAGTCCGGGCACGACGCGCGGCATCTGCTGAATCGCGCCGAATGCTGTCGCGTAGACCGCCGCCATCATGATCGTGGTGACGATGGTCGTACGCCGGAACTCGGGTGTAAAGAGCGCCGCGAAGCTCGGTCGCCTGAGAGTGCCGGCGCGCTTCTTTTCCTCCCACGCTGGCGACTCCGGGAGGAACGGACGGATCAGCATCAACGGAATCGCGGGGATGACGCCTGACATGAGCGTGTAGCGCCAGGCTTCGTGACCGCCCTGGATCGCGGGCAGATTGTGTCCGTAGGTGACGACGAGATAGTAGGCACCGGTCACCATCACGCCGCCGAACGATCCGAAGGCCTGGGTGTACCCGATGACGCGCTCGCGTTGCACGGGATCGTGGAACAACTCCGCGAGCCATGCGACGGCGGCGACGAACTCGACGCACACGCCGACGAACGTGCAGCAGCGCCAGAAGAGGAGCCAGTAGACCGACGTTGTGAATCCGGCTGCGAGCGCAGCGAACGCGTAGATCAGGATGCTCCAGACCAGCACGCGGCGGCGTCCAAAGAGGTCGGTGAGGTATCCACCGATCAATCCGAAGATGCCGCCTGCGACGGCGGGCACGTACTGCATCGTCCCCACCCACGAATTGACGGCAAGGCTATTGGATTCGGCGCCGAGGAGTTCCGCGAGCGCTGGCCGCACGATGAGCGGCAGCATCAGCAGTTCGTAGGTGTCGAAGGCGAAGCCCAGGGCGGCGACTCCGCAGATGGTCCACTGCAGTGGCGTCAGCGCCTGCGGCGCCGCGCCCGTTTGGGTCTTCGTCATGCCACCTCGATACGACGTCGCCCACGAGGCCATTGCCAGGACTATTTTCGTGGGAGCTAGGGCCAAGACTATACTGCGACTCGTATGCAGGCTTCCCAGTCTTCATCTCTTTCGGCGGCAGCACTATCAGGGATCCAGACCTCGCGGAACGCGCTCGACGCGTGGGTGCGCGAGGTCGTGGCGTGGCACTTCGATCCGGCAACCGGCAGTCCGTTCTGGCTCGATTACGCGAAGAAGCTCGATTGGGATCCACGAGAGCACGTCAAGGGCTTCGAGGACCTTCAGCGATTCGATCTCTTCGAGGACGAATGGCTGCGCGGTGGTCCGGTGCAGCGGTGGGTCCCGAAGGGACTCGCGGGCAAGCCGGTCTTCGTGTTCGAGACCGGTGGCACCACGGGCGTCCCGAAGACCCGCATCAACTGCGAGGACTTCCGGATCGACTACGAGATCTTCAGCACGACATTTCCGGACGAGCATTTTCCAAAGGGCGGGAACTGGCTGATGCTTGGGCCGTCGGGCCCACGCCGCTTACGACTCGCCGTTGAACATCTGGCGCAGCACCGCGGCGGCATTGCGTTCTGCGTGGACCTCGATCCTCGCTGGGTGATCAAGCTGATTAGGAAGGGGTGGAGCGAGCACCTGCAGGCCTACAAGGATCACGTGATCGATCAGGCCGTCACGATTCTCCAGGCCGGTCACGACATCAAGTGCATGTTCACGACGCCGAAGCTGCTCGAGGCGCTGGCGCTGCGGCTCGAGTCGATTGGTACGAGCATCGGCAAGGTCGGCATCAAGGGGATCTTTTCGGGCGGGACCGAGTTCACGCCGCAGTGGAACCGATTCGCCCACGAAGAGTTGCTCGATGGCGCCTACATGACGCCCACCTACGGCAACACGCTCATGGGGCTCGCGCCGAGCGCGCCGTCCGGGCCGCACAACAACTACAAGATCTCGTACTACGCGCCTCAGCCACGCGCTGTTGTCGAGGTCGTGGACTTCGACGATCCGCGCAAACTGGTTGATTATGGACAGACCGGTCGCGTCAAGCTGACCACGCTGACGAAGGAGTTCTTCATGCCTGGCTTCCTCGAGCGTGACGAAGGCGAGCGCGAACCGCCGTACGAAAAGTATCCGTGGGACGGGGTCAGCGGGGTCAGACCCTTTCACGGTTTTGCGTCGACGACGACCGTTGGAGTCTATTAACGCTGTCAATTGTTGATTTCGGGATCTTGGATTGTTGAATCGTTGGTGATTGTCGATTCGTGATTGCTGATTTTCCGTCAATCAACGAATCAACAATCCTCAATCAACAACGAATCAACAATCAAAGATCGTTCATTCAAAGATTCAGAGATGCTGCATTTACCGGTTTTACGCTGGGGCGAACCCTACACGAGCATGGAAGTGGACGAAGTCGTTCACTTCTCGACCGGCGAGCCGATCGCCCGCGTCAGTCGCGCCAATGGCGGGCTGATTCAGCGCGACGCACGGAAAGCGCATCAGGCCCGCGAGGCGCTGAGGCAGATCCCTGTCGACGAGTTGATCGCCCGCGTTGGTCGTGCCGGCGAGCTGTATATGAACGCCACGCTCCCGATGGGCGATGGCACGCAGTCGGCCGACGAGTTCGTCCACGCGCAGTCGGCGAGCACGGGGCTGCCGGAGCGCATGTGCCGCGCGAACATGAAGAAGAACGCGTTCGTGCTGACTGAGATGCGCAACATCCTCGAGTCGCTGACACGCGGGCTGTCGCTCGACGTGCTCGCGACCGGGCATGGCGAGGAGCGCGGTGTGCCGGTCAGCTATCAGGCGCAGAGCCCGGTGCTCGGCCTCGTACTGCCGTCGAACTCACCGGGGGTGCACACGCTATGGATGCCGATCATCCCGATGCAGATCGGGCTCGTCCTCAAGCCTGGTCCGCAGGAGCCGTGGACGCCCTACCGCATGGCAGCGGCGTTCTTCGAAGCGGGTATTCCTCGCAATGCGATTTCGATCTACCCCGGTGGCGCCGATGTCGGTGCGGCTGTCCTCGACGCGTGTGCGCGAAGCCTGGTGTTCGGTGGTCAGCCGACCGTCGATCGCTACCGCGGGAACCCGCGCGTTCAGGCGCATGGGCCCGGCTTCTCGAAGATTCTGCTCGGAGACGATCAGGTCGATCGATGGGAAGACTATCTCGACCTGATGGTCGACAGCGTATTCCTCAACAGCGGCCGCAGCTGCATCAACACGTCGGGTATCTGGGCCAGCCGTCACACGAGGGAGATCGCCGACGCTCTTGCCCAGCGGCTCGCGGCCATTCATCCGCTGCCACCAGAAGATCCTGAGGCATCGCTCGCTGCCTTCACGGTGCCCGGCGTGGCCGACGCGATCTCGCAGTCGATCGACGCCGACCTTCAAACCCCCGGCGTCGTCGACATGACCGCTACGCATCGCGAGGGAGGCCGGCTGATCAAGAACGGGAAGTCGGACTACCTGCTGCCGACGGTCATTCATGCCAGCTCGCCCGAGCCGGCCGTCGTGAAGAAGGAGTTCATGTTCCCGTTCGTGACGGTCGTCGAGTGCCCCGAGGCGAAGATGATCGACGCGATCGGTCCCACGCTGGTCTGCACGGCGATCACGTGCAACGAGACCTTCAAGCGCCGGCTGCTGGACGCTGTCC